>Ga0209911_100022_pt1 | contig 294253 bp, 292 predicted proteins | sample FECB21metaG_FD_188301 | JGI IMG/M metagenome (GOLD analysis project Ga0209911, IMG submission 188301) | Cyanobacterial communities from the Joint Genome Institute, California, USA - FECB-21 (SPAdes) (version 2) | ecosystem: Environmental > Aquatic > Thermal springs > Hot (42-90C) > Microbial... | reverse complement strand
AGAGCGTTGGAACCACCTGATCCCATCCCGAACTCAGTAGTGAAACGACGCATCGCCGATGGTAGTGTGGTGCTTCACCATGTGAGAGTAGGTCATCGTCAAGCTCCTATACGAAACCCCAGATCGCTAACGCGGTCTGGGGTTTCTTCTTTGGGGCGCAGGAAAACAGAGCTTCGCGTAGGGTGCGCTTCGCGCACCGCCAATGATGCGGTCACACCGGTGCGCGCGGCGCACCCTGCGGTTGATCCGTGACCGCTTCGCGAGCAGAGCTCGCTCCTACAATTTCTCCGTGCGCTGTGCACGCCGCCAATGGTGGGGGCACGCCCGGTGCACGCGGGATTGCGGTGCTTTGTCGGTACCAAGAAAAAGGCCACCTCGAAGGTGGCCTTGTTGTTTTTGATTTTGATTGTTTGGCTCTTCCGGGTGGGGTGGTGCGCTCTGCCGTGATCTTTCCTCTGTGAGGCTCTCTTCGGCTTCCCGTTTTCTATGCAAGCTGAGGCCTCATCGTTATCATGCCAGCCTTGTTCGTAGCGGGGCCTGGCATGCTGGAATTGTTGAAACTTCTGCAGGATGGTCGATTCCATTCCGGGGAAGCCCTTGGGGCGACGCTTGGGATAAGTCGCAGTGCCATCTGGAAGCAGCTGCAAGGCTTAGAGGCTGAGCTTGGGGTCGAGGTATTCAAGGTTCCTGGCCGAGGCTATCGGCTTTCTGCGCCCATGACCCTGCTCGATGCTGCGCAGATATCTCATGGTGCTGAAGGCTTGGGCTGGCCGGTCAGTGTCGAGCCCAGCGTGGACTCCACGAATGCCGAGATCTTTCGTCGTCTCGATGCAGGGGGGCGTGCGCCTTTCGTGCTGCTGGCTGAGCGTCAGACGGCTGGGCGTGGTCGGCGGGGGCGTGTCTGGTCCAGTCCTTTTGCCGAGAACCTTTACTGCAGTGTCGTTCTGCGTGTAGACGGTGGCATGAGTCAGGTGGAAGCCCTGAGTCTGACTGTCGGGCTTGCGGTCGCCAGAGCGCTGCGGGGTTGTGGCATCGACGGTGCTCGACTCAAATGGCCGAATGACGTGCTGGTCGATGGTCGCAAGATATCCGGGATTCTCCTGGAGCTGGCCGGGGATCCGGCAGATGTCTGTCATGTTGTCATTGGTATGGGTATCAACGTCAACATGGCGGTCGATGCTCCCGCTATTATCGACCAACCCTGGACTTCGGTCCGCCAATGTCTTGGCCGAACGCTTGATCGTAATGAGTTGGCCGCCAAGTTGTTGCTGCAGCTGCGAGATTGCCTTGCCATTCATTGGCAGCACGGGTTTGCCGGTTTGCTCGAGGAGTGGGAAGCGTTACATGCGTGGCGCGGGCGCTCTGTAGCTTTGACGGCAGGAAGCAATGCGACTGTGGGCGTCGTGCTCGGGGTTGATGAGCGAGGTGCTATTAGGCTGAGCGTGGATGGTGTCGACCGCTCCTTCAGCGGAGGTGAGTTGAGCCTGAGGTTGCAACATGATTCTTGAGCTCGACTGCGGTAACAGCTTTATCAAGTGGCGCGTGATTTCCGTGGACGGGGCGCAGCGCCTTTTTGCTGGCGTGGTCGACTCCGATGCCGCTCTCTTCGAGTCTTTGGCGGCTGCGCCCGAGTTGCGGGTAAGTCGCTGTCGCTTGGTAAGTGTGCGTAGCGATGCTGAGACCGAGCAGTTGGTTGCGCGTCTGCGTGAGTCCCTGGGAGTCGATGCGGTCTGTGCTCAATCTGCCAGTCAGGTCGGGGGCGTGCAGAACGGTTACGAAGACTTTCGGCGTCTTGGTCTGGATCGGTGGCTGGCTGTGCTGGGTGCCTATCATCTAGGGCAGCGCGCTTGCCTGGTGGTGGATCTTGGTACGGCGGTAACCGCTGACTTCATATCGGCCGATGGTATGCACCAGGGGGGGTTTATCTGTCCTGGGTTGCCGTTGATGCGTGATCAGTTGAGTACGCACACTCGGCGTATTCGCTACGACCGTAAGGTGGCGCTTGCTGCTCTGCAGGAGCTTGAGCCTGGGCGCTCCACTGCTGAGGCCGTTGAGCGTGGTTGTGTATTGATGTTGCGCGGGTTCGTTGCGGAGCAGTTGCTGCAAGCGCAAGCTCGCTTTCCAGAAGGTTTCGAAGTCTTTCTGACTGGAGGCGATGCGGGCCTGGTGCGAGATGTGGTCCCGGGGGCGCAAGTCGTTCCTGATCTGGTATTTGTCGGACTGGCTATTGCCTGTCCCTTTAACTGAGGCCAGGCATGCGCTGGATTCTGCTATTGCTCCTGCTACTTAACGCCTTCTATTACGTGTGGCATCAGCAGCAAGCTCCCATGCGTGCCAAAGAAGTGGCCCCAGCTAATGGTTATCAGGCGGCGCGTAAAGATATCCGTTTGTTGAGTGAGGCGGAGGCTCCGCGCTCGCGTGCGGAGGTACCGGCTCCGGTTGATACGGCTACTCCTGATGCTGCTGTTTGTCTTTTTCTTGGCAGCTTTGAGGGGGAGGCGAGGGCCAGGGTTGTAGAGCAGCGGCTGCTGAGTCTGGATATACAGGCTGAAGTGCGCAGTGTTGATGCGGCAGCGGGTGTCGAGTATTGGGTTTACTTGCCGCCTTTGGCTTCGCGTCAGGCCTCGCTGCGGCAGTTGCGCGAGCTGCAGGCCCGGCGCATCGATAGCTACATCATCACCCAGGGCGACCTGGCGAATGGCATATCGCTCGGGATATTCCCCCGCAACGACTCGGCCAATAGCGTCATGCAGCGTTTGCGTGATGTGGGTTACGAGCCGCAGATTCGTGAGCTCTCGCGTGCGCATCGTAGTTTTTGGGTGCGTGTGGCTCCGGAAAGTCGCCGCTTGGCCGATGAGTTTTTGCTTGGGCGGCTCGCTGGTGACTTCGCGGGTTTGCAGCATCAATTAATGCCTTGCGAAGGCGTTGCATTGCTCCAGTAGTTTGCATAGAATGGCGCCCGCTTCGCAGGGTGGTCAAAGTTGGTTCCCGACGAAGATGTTGTCGAAGTAGCTAACCTCAAGATTTTAATGAGAAAAAGCTTGACAGCAGGGTGGCAGATCTAGAAAATGCCGCCTCACTTTGGAGGGGTTCCCGAGCGGCCAAAGGGATCAGACTGTAAATCTGACGTCATCGACTTCGAAGGTTCGAATCCTTCCCCCTCCACCAGATTCAGCGTGAGCTGCAAGCTCCGCGGGTATAGTTCAGTGGTAGAACCTCAGCCTTCCAAGCTGATGATGCGGGTTCGATTCCCGCTACCCGCTCCAGTTTGTGGTTGGCGCAACAGGGTTTGGCTCATGTAGCTCAGTTGGTAGAGCACACCCTTGGTAAGGGTGAGGTCAGCGGTTCAAGTCCGCTCATGAGCTCCATCTAATGAAGGCAGATATGAAAGTATCTGCCTTTGTTTTAATGGCGGCATGGCTTGCTCAATTCTTCGCTAGGAGACGGTCAAGATGGCTAAAGAGAAATTCGAACGTAACAAACCGCACGTCAACGTAGGCACCATCGGTCACGTTGACCACGGTAAAACCACTCTGACCGCTGCTCTGACCCGCGTCTGCTCCGAAGTTTTCGGTTCGGCCAAGGTTGATTTCGACAAGATCGATAGCGCGCCGGAAGAGAAGGCTCGTGGTATCACCATCAACACTGCACACGTGGAGTACGATTCGTCCGTACGTCACTACGCGCACGTTGACTGCCCGGGTCACGCCGACTACGTGAAGAACATGATCACTGGTGCTGCCCAGATGGACGGTGCGATCCTGGTTTGCTCGGCTGCCGACGGCCCGATGCCGCAGACCCGTGAGCACATCCTGCTGTCCCGTCAGGTTGGCGTACCGTACATCGTTGTCTTCCTGAACAAGGCTGACATGGTTGACGACGCTGAGCTGCTGGAGCTGGTCGAGATGGAAGTTCGCGACCTGCTGAGCACCTACGATTTCCCGGGTGACGACACTCCGATCATCATCGGCTCCGCGCTGATGGCTCTGAACGGCCAGGACGACAACGGCATGGGTACCACTGCGGTGAAAACCCTGGTGGAAACTCTGGATACCTACATCCCTGAGCCGGTTCGTGCCATCGACCGTCCGTTCCTGATGCCGATCGAAGACGTATTCTCGATCTCCGGCCGCGGTACTGTAGTTACTGGTCGTGTAGAGCGCGGTATCGTCCGTATCCAGGAAGAAATCGAAATCGTTGGTCTGCGTCCGACCACCAAGACCACCTGCACCGGCGTTGAGATGTTCCGCAAGCTGCTGGACGAAGGTCGTGCTGGTGAGAACTGCGGCGTGCTGCTGCGCGGCACCAAGCGTGATGAAGTCGAGCGTGGTCAGGTTCTGGCCAAGCCGGGCACCATCAAGCCGCACACCAAGTTCGAAGCTGAAGTGTACGTTCTGTCCAAAGAAGAAGGTGGTCGTCACACCCCGTTCTTCAAGGGCTACCGTCCGCAGTTCTACTTCCGTACCACTGACGTGACCGGTTCGTGCGAACTGCCGGAAGGCGTTGAGATGGTAATGCCGGGCGACAACATCAAAATGGTTGTCACTCTGATCAAGCCGATCGCCATGGAAGATGGTCTGCGTTTCGCGATTCGCGAAGGCGGCCGTACCGTTGGTGCTGGCGTGGTTGCCAAGATCGTCGAGTAATCGGTTGATCTGTTCCTCTCAGGCCGGCATAATGGTCGGCCTGATTTTGCTTTAGGTCAGTAGCTCAATTGGCAGAGCGGCGGTCTCCAAAACCGCAGGTTGGGGGTTCGATTCCCTCCTGACCTGCCATTTTCTAACGAATCTGGCGTGTCTTTCACAGGATCCTCTCGAATGAATGTTAAGGCTGAAGCCAAAGACTCTCGCTTTGATCTGGTCAAGTGGCTGGTTGTCGCTGCCCTGGTTGCCGTGGGTGTTGTGGGTAATCAGTACTTCTCTGCTGAGCCGGTTCTGTATCGCGTTCTGGGCCTGGTTGTCTTGGGGGCTGCCGCTGCTTTCGTGGCGTTTCAGACAGCTCGGGGTCAGGCTTTTGCGGTGCTGCTGAAAGAAGCTCGCGTCGAGATTCGTAAAGTCGTTTGGCCTACCCGCCAGGAAACCACTCAAACCACGCTGATCGTGGTTGCGGTTGTTCTGGTGATGGCGCTGCTGTTGTGGGGGCTCGATTCCCTGCTCGGTTGGCTTATTTCGCTGATTGTTGGTTAAGGGTGTCTCGTGGCTAAGCGTTGGTACGTCGTGCATGCTTACTCGGGTTACGAGAAGCATGTCATGCGCTCGCTCATCGAGCGCGTGAAACTGGCTGGTATGGAAGATGACTTTGGCGAGATTCTCGTTCCCACTGAAGAAGTGGTCGAGATGCGCAATGGTCAAAAGCGCAAGAGTGAGCGCAAGTTCTTCCCTGGCTATGTTCTGGTGCAGATGGAAATGAACGAGGCGACTTGGCACTTGATCAAGGATACGCCGCGCGTCATGGGTTTCATTGGTGGTACGGCCGACAAGCCGGCGCCGATCACCGAGAAAGAAGCCGAAGCCATTCTGCGTCGTGTTGCCGATAGCGGTGACAAGCCCAAGCCGAAGACGCTGTTCGAGCCGGGCGAGATGGTGCGAGTTGTTGATGGCCCGTTCGCCGATTTTGGCGGCGTGGTCGAAGAAGTGAATTACGAGAAGAGCCGCATCCAGGTTGCTGTGACCATCTTCGGTCGCTCCACCCCGGTCGAGCTGGAGTTCAGTCAGGTCGAAAAGGCATAACTGACATAAGCATCCCTCACCCCGCAGCCTTAGGCTGCGGGGTTTTGTCGTCACTGGGATAAATGCGTAAGTAACCTCGGGGAGCCGTCAGGCGTTCGAACCCGAAATTGGAGTAGCTAATGGCTAAGAAGATTCAGGCTTATATCAAGCTGCAGGTTAAAGCCGGTCAGGCAAACCCGTCGCCACCCGTGGGTCCCGCTCTGGGTCAGCACGGCGTGAACATCATGGAATTCTGCAAGGCGTTCAACGCCAAGACTCAGGGCATGGAACCTGGTCTGCCGACTCCTGTGATCATCACCGTTTACAGCGACCGCAGCTTCACTTTTGAAACCAAGAGCACCCCGGCATCGGTACTGCTGAAGAAGGCCGCAGGCCTGACCAGCGGTTCCGCTCGTCCGAACACCGTCAAAGTAGGCACCGTTACCCGTGCTCAGCTGGAAGAGATCGCCAAGACCAAACAGGCTGATCTGACTGCCGCTGACCTGGATGCGGCCGTGCGCACCATCGCCGGCTCCGCTCGTAGCATGGGCCTGAACGTGGAGGGTGTGTAATGGCTAAGTTGACCAAGCGCCAAAAGGCCATTGCGGCCAAGGTTGAAGCCGGCAAGGCCTACACCTTCGAAGAAGCTGCCGGCCTGTTGGCTGAGCTGTCTGCCGTCAAGTTCACCGAGTCCTTCGATGTCGCCGTGAACCTGGGTGTAGACCCGCGTAAATCCGACCAGGTTGTACGTGGCGCCACCGTTCTGCCGAACGGCACTGGCAAGACCGTACGCGTTGCCGTGTTCACCCAGGGTCCGGGCGCTGAAGCTGCTCTGGCTGCTGGTGCTGACAAGGTTGGTATGGACGATCTGGCTGCCGAAATGAAGGCCGGTGATCTGAACTACGACGTCGTCATCGCCTCCCCGGACGCCATGCGCGTTGTTGGCCAGCTGGGCCAGGTACTGGGCCCGCGCGGTCTGATGCCGAACCCGAAAGTCGGCACCGTGACCCCGGACGTCGCTACCGCTGTCAAGAACGCCAAGGCTGGTCAGGTGCGTTTCCGTACCGACAAGAACGGCATCATCCACACCTCCGTTGGCAAGGTCGGCTTCGAAGCCGCTGCGCTGAAGCAGAACGTGGAAGCCCTGCTGTCCGACCTGAAGCGTCTGAAGCCGTCGACCTCGAAAGGCATCTACGTCAAGCGCGTGACCCTGAGCACCACCATGGGTCCGGGTCTGATCATCGATCAGGCTTCGCTCGACGCGTAAGTGATTGGGCCGGTAGCCGTGAGCTGCCGGCTTTGAAAGATTGGGGTCCCTGCCTGGCGGGGGCTATCCAAGACCGTAGGTGACTCGCGTTTTAAATGTCAGGTTCGCCTGATGGCCTACGCAGATGGTGCTCCCGATTCGTTACCGAATCAGACACCAAAACGCCGCCAAGCTTCGGTTTGGCGATACGGTAAAAACCAGGAGTAAACCCGTGGCAATTAAACTCGAAGACAAGAAGGCCATCGTCGCTGAAGTCAACGAGGCTGCCAAAGCCGGTCTGTCCGCTGTCGTGGCTGATGCCCGTGGCGTGACCGTCGGCGCAATGACCGGACTCCGTAAAGAGGCCCGCGAAGCTGGTGTGTACGTGAAAGTCGTGCGTAACACCCTGCTCAAGCGCGCCGTTGAAGGCACTCAGTTTGACGTGCTCAACGACGTGTTCAAAGGCCCGACCCTGATCGCATTCTCCAACGAACACCCGGGCGCTGCTGCTCGTCTGTTCAAGGATTTTGCCAAGGGTCAGGACAAGTTCGAGATCAAGGCAGCTGCGTTCGAGGGCAAGTACCTCGCAGCAAACCAGATCGACGTACTGGCAAGTCTGCCGACCCGCGACGAGGGCATCGCCCAGCTGATGAGCGTTATTCAAGGCGCCACCAGCAAACTCGCTCGCACTCTGGCAGCCATTCGCGACCAGAAAGAAGCTGCTGCTGCCTAAGGCAGCGTGAGCCCTTTCGAAATCAAACGTTTAATTTGATGGTCGCGTAGGCCGTCACCCCAATACAGGAATTGATAGTCATGTCTCTGACTAACGAGCAAATCATCGAAGCGATCGGCCAGAAATCCGTTATGGAAATCGTTGAGCTGATCAAGGCGATGGAAGAAACCTTCGGCGTTACCGCTGCTGCTGCTGCTGCCGCTGCAGGCCCGGCTGGTCCGGCTGCTGTTGTTGAAGAGCAAACCGAGTTCAACGTTGTTCTGGTTGAAGCCGGCGAGAAGAAAGTCAACGTGATCAAGGCAGTTCGCGAGCTGACCGGTCTGGGCCTGAAAGAAGCCAAGGAGAAGGTTGACACCGCTCCTCAGGTCGTCGCTGAAGGTCTGACCAAAGAAGCTGCTGAAGACGCCAAGAAGAAGCTGGAAGAAGCTGGCGCCAAGGTCGAGCTCAAGTAAGTTCGTACCTTGCGTCTACAGCCGGAGCGACTCGCACAAGGCTGATGGCTGGTGGCTTTTGCCACCGGCCTTTTTCCGTTCTAGGTTGGCTGTTCAACGGCCGGCCTGGAGCCGGAAAGATCCCGCCCGAGAGGCGGTTGCAAACTTAGGGTTTGCACGATTTTCTGGTCACCGCCGCCGGCGCTGACCAAATAAGCAGGTGACCAAGCTGGGGAACGCTGATGGCTTACTCATACACTGAGAAAAAACGTATCCGCAAGGACTTTAGCAAGTTGCCGGATGTCATGGATGTGCCTTACCTCCTGGCCATCCAGCTGGATTCCTATCGCGAATTCCTGCAGCAAGGGGTGAGCAAGGAACAATTCCGTGACATCGGCCTGCATGCGGCCTTCAAATCGGTATTCCCGATCATCAGCTACTCCGGCAACGCCGCCCTGGAGTACGTCGGCTATCGCCTGGGCGAGCCGGCGTTCGACGTCAAGGAGTGCGTCCTGCGTGGCGTGACCTTCGCCGTGCCGCTGCGCGTGAAAGTGCGCCTGATCATTTTCGACAAAGAATCGTCGAACAAAGCGATCAAGGACATCAAAGAGCAAGAAGTGTACATGGGCGAGATTCCGCTCATGACCGAGAACGGTACCTTCGTCATCAATGGTACCGAGCGTGTGATCGTGTCCCAGCTGCACCGTTCGCCGGGCGTGTTCTTCGACCACGACCGTGGCAAGACCCACAGCTCGGGCAAGCTGCTGTACTCCGCTCGCATCATCCCTTACCGCGGCTCCTGGCTGGACTTCGAGTTCGATCCGAAGGACGCGGTATTCGTGCGTATCGACCGTCGCCGCAAACTGCCGGCTTCCGTCCTGCTGCGCGCACTGGGCTACAGCACCGAAGAAGTGCTGGATGCCTTCTATGACACCAACGTCTTCCATGTGAAGGGCGAGAGCCTGAGCCTGGAGCTGGTTCCGCAGCGTCTGCGCGGCGAAATCGCCGTTCTCGACATCAAGGACGCCAGCGGCAAGGTGATCGTGGAGCAGGGCCGTCGTATCACTGCCCGCCACATCAACCAGTTGGACAAGGCTGGCATCAAAGAGCTGGAAGCTCCGCTCGACTACGTCATTGGCCGTACCACCGCCAAGGCTATCGTGCACCCGGCTACCGGCGAGATCATCGCTGAGTGCAACACCGAGCTGACCGCCGACCTGCTGGTCAAGATGTCCAAGGCTCAGGTGGTTCGCTTCGAGACCCTGTACACCAACGACATCGATTGCGGTCCCTTCATCAGCGACACGCTGAAGATCGACAGCACCACCAATCAGTTGGAAGCGCTGGTCGAGATCTACCGCATGATGCGTCCTGGCGAGCCGCCAACCAAGGATGCTGCCGAGACCCTGTTCAACAACCTGTTCTTCAGTGCCGAGCGTTACGACCTGTCCGCCGTGGGCCGCATGAAGTTCAACCGTCGTATCGGTCGTACCGAGATCGAAGGTTCGGGCGTGCTGAGCAAGGAGGACATCGTTGCCGTACTGAAGACTCTGGTCGACATCCGTAACGGCAAGGGCATCGTCGACGACATCGACCACCTGGGTAACCGCCGCGTACGTTGCGTCGGCGAGATGGCCGAGAACCAGTTCCGCGTTGGCCTGGTACGTGTTGAGCGTGCGGTCAAAGAGCGTCTCTCGATGGCTGAAAGCGAAGGCCTGATGCCGCAAGACCTGATCAACGCCAAGCCGGTTGCGGCGGCGGTGAAGGAGTTCTTCGGTTCCAGCCAGCTCTCGCAGTTCATGGACCAGAACAACCCGCTGTCCGAGATCACCCACAAGCGCCGTGTTTCCGCACTCGGCCCAGGTGGTCTGACTCGTGAGCGCGCCGGCTTCGAAGTCCGCGACGTACACCCGACTCACTATGGTCGCGTGTGCCCGATCGAAACGCCGGAAGGTCCGAACATCGGTCTGATCAACTCGCTGGCTGCCTACGCCCGCACCAACCAGTACGGCTTCCTGGAAAGCCCGTACCGTGTGGTCAAGGAAGGCAAGGTCACCGACGAGATCGTGTTCCTGTCTGCCATCGAAGAGGCCGATCACGTTATCGCTCAGGCGTCTGCGACCCTGAACGACAAAGGTCAGCTGATCGACGAGCTGGTAGCCGTACGTCACCTCAACGAATTCACCGTCAAGGCGCCGGAAGACGTCACCTTGATGGACGTGTCGCCGAAGCAGGTCGTTTCCGTCGCTGCCTCGCTGATTCCGTTCCTCGAGCACGACGACGCCAACCGCGCCCTCATGGGTTCGAACATGCAGCGTCAGGCTGTACCGACCCTGCGTGCCGACAAGCCGCTGGTAGGTACTGGCATGGAGCGCAACGTCGCCCGTGACTCCGGCGTCTGCGTCGTGGCCCGTCGCGGTGGTGTGATCGACTCCGTCGACGCCAGCCGTATCGTGGTGCGTGTCAACGATGACGAAGTCGAAACTGGCGAAGCCGGTGTCGACATCTACAACCTGACCAAGTACACCCGCTCCAACCAGAACACCTGCATCAACCAGCGCCCGCTGGTGAGCAAGGGTGACAAGGTTGCGCGCAGCGACATCATGGCTGACGGCCCGTCCACCGACATGGGTGAACTGGCGCTGGGTCAGAACATGCGCGTTGCGTTCATGCCGTGGAACGGCTTCAACTTCGAAGACTCCATCTGCCTGTCCGAGCGTGTGGTTCAGGAAGACCGCTTCACCACCATCCACATTCAGGAACTGACCTGTGTGGCGCGTGACACCAAGCTCGGCCCAGAGGAAATCTCCTCTGACATCCCGAACGTGGGTGAAGCAGCTCTGAACAAGCTGGACGAAGCCGGTATCGTCTACGTCGGTGCCGAAGTGGGCCCGGGCGACATCCTGGTCGGTAAGGTCACCCCGAAAGGCGAGACCCAACTGACTCCGGAAGAGAAGCTGCTGCGTGCGATCTTCGGTGAGAAGGCGTCCGACGTGAAGGACACCTCCCTGCGTGTGCCGACCGGCACCAAGGGTACCGTCATCGACGTGCAGGTCTTCACCCGTGATGGCGTGGAGCGCGACTCGCGTGCCCTGTCCATCGAGAAGATGCAGCTCGACGAGATCCGCAAGGACCTCAACGAAGAGTTCCGCATCGTCGAAGGCGCGACCTTCGAGCGTCTGCGTTCCGCTCTGGTTGGCGCTATCGCCGAAGGCGGCGCTGGTCTGAAGAAAGGCACCGCGATCACCGACGAGTTCCTCGACGGTCTCGAGCGTGGCCAGTGGTTCAAACTGCGCATGGCCGACGATGCCCTGAACGAGCAGTTGGAGAAGGCTCAGGCCTACATCTCCGACCGCCGTCAGATGCTCGACGACAAGTTCGAAGACAAGAAGCGCAAGCTGCAGCAGGGCGATGACCTGGCGCCGGGCGTACTGAAGATCGTCAAGGTTTACCTGGCCATCCGCCGTCGCATCCAGCCGGGTGACAAGATGGCCGGTCGTCACGGTAACAAGGGTGTGGTCTCGGTGATCATGCCGGTCGAAGACATGCCGCACGACGCCAACGGTACTCCGGTCGACATCGTACTGAACCCGCTGGGCGTTCCGTCACGTATGAACGTCGGTCAGATTCTCGAAACCCACCTGGGCCTCGCGGCCAAGGGCCTGGGCGAGAAGATCAACCGCATGCTCGAAGAGCAGCGCAAGATCGCCGAACTGCGCAAGTTCCTCGCCGAGATCTACAACGAGATCGGTGGCCGTCAGGAAAACCTCGACGAGTTCTCCGATACCGAGATCCTCGAGTTGGCGAAGAACCTCAAAGGCGGCGTACCGATGGCGACTGCCGTGTTCGATGGCGCCAAGGAAACCGAGATCAAGGCCATGCTGAAGCTGGCTGATCTGCCGGAGAGCGGCCAGATGCGCCTGTTCGACGGTCGTACCGGTAACCAGTTCGAGCGTCCGACCACCGTCGGCTACATGTACATGCTCAAACTGAACCACCTGGTGGACGACAAGATGCACGCCCGTTCCACTGGTTCCTACAGCCTGGTTACCCAGCAGCCGCTGGGTGGTAAGGCGCAGTTCGGTGGTCAGCGCTTCGGGGAGATGGAGGTCTGGGCACTGGAAGCCTATGGCGCCGCCTACACCCTGCAGGAAATGCTGACAGTGAAGTCGGACGACGTGAACGGCCGTACCAAGATGTACAAGAACATCGTGGATGGCGATCACCGTATGGAGCCGGGCATGCCCGAGTCCTTCAACGTACTGATCAAAGAGATCCGTTCGCTCGGCATCGATATCGATCTGGAAACCGAATAACACGACGTGAATCGGCAGCGGGGCTAGTCCAGCCCGCTGCCCGCTCCGCCAGGAGGAAAGGCCTTGAAAGACCTACTGAATTTGCTGAAAAACCAGGGTCAGATCGAAGAGTTCGACGCCATCCGTATCGGATTGGCCTCGCCTGAGATGATCCGTTCGTGGTCGTTCGGTGAAGTTAAAAAACCGGAAACCATCAACTACCGTACCTTCAAGCCAGAGCGCGATGGCCTGTTCTGCGCCAAGATCTTTGGCCCGGTCAAGGACTATGAGTGCCTGTGCGGTAAGTACAAGCGCCTCAAGCACCGTGGTGTGATCTGCGAGAAGTGCGGCGTTGAAGTCGCCCTGGCCAAGGTTCGTCGTGAGCGCATGGCGCACATCGAGCTGGCTTCGCCGGTTGCCCACATCTGGTTCCTGAAGTCGCTGCCGAGCCGTATCGGCCTGCTGATGGACATGACCCTGCGTGACATCGAGCGCGTGCTCTATTTCGAGAGCTACGTGGTGATCGATCCGGGCATGACCACCCTGGAGAAGGGCCAGCTGCTGAACGACGAGCAGTACTTCGAAGCCCTCGAAGAGTTCGGTGACGACTTCGACGCGCGCATGGGCGCCGAAGCCGTGCGCGAGCTGCTGCACGCCATCGACCTGGATCACGAGATCGGCCGCCTGCGCGAAGAGATTCCGCAGACCAACTCCGAGACCAAGATCAAGAAGCTGTCCAAGCGCCTGAAGCTGATGGAAGCCTTCAAGGACTCCGGCAACCTGCCGGAGTGGATGGTGCTGACCGTTCTGCCGGTGCTGCCGCCGGACCTGCGTCCGCTGGTACCGCTCGATGGTGGCCGTTTCGCGACTTCGGATCTCAACGATCTGTATCGCCGCGTGATCAACCGTAACAACCGTCTGAAGCGCCTGCTCGATCTGTCCGCGCCGGACATCATCGTGCGCAACGAAAAGCGCATGCTGCAGGAAGCGGTCGACGCCCTGCTCGACAACGGCCGTCGCGGTCGCGCCATCACTGGCTCGAACAAGCGTCCGCTGAAGTCGCTGGCTGACATGATCAAAGGTAAGCAAGGTCGCTTCCGTCAGAACCTGCTCGGTAAGCGCGTGGACTACTCCGGTCGTTCCGTTATTACCGTCGGCCCGACCCTGCGCCTGCACCAGTGCGGTCTGCCGAAGAAGATGGCTCTCGAGCTGTTCAAGCCGTTCATTTTCGGCAAGCTGGAAATGCGTGGTCTGGCGACCACCATCAAGGCCGCGAAGAAGATGGTCGAGCGCGAGCTGCCGGAAGTGTGGGACGTTCTCGCCGAAGTGATTCGCGAACACCCCGTACTGCTCAACCGTGCACCGACCCTGCACCGTCTGGGCATCCAGGCGTTCGAACCGGTACTGATCGAAGGTAAAGCGATCCAGCTGCACCCGCTGGTCTGCGCCGCGTACAACGCCGACTTCGACGGTGACCAGATGGCCGTTCACGTGCCGCTGACGCTGGAAGCCCAGCTCGAAGCTCGCGCACTGATGATGTCGACCAACAACATCCTGTCGCCAGCCAACGGTGAGCCAATCATCGTTCCGTCGCAGGACGTTGTACTGGGTCTGTACTACATGACCCGCGAAGCCGTGAACGCCAAGGGTGAAGGTCGCGTATTCGCCGACCTGCAGGAAGTCGACCGCGTGTTCCGCGCCGGCGAAGCGTCCCTGCACGCCCGTGTGAAAGTGCGTATCAACGAGGTCATCAAAGACCGCGACGGCAGCATCACCAAGAACACCCGCATCGTCGACACCACTGTCGGCCGCGCGCTGCTGTTCCAGATCGTACCGGCCGGCCTGTCTTACGACGTGGTCAACCAGTCGATGAAGAAGAAGGCGATCTCCAAGCTGATCAACCAGTGCTACCGCACCGTGGGTCTGAAGGACACCGTCATCTTCGCCGACCAACTGATGTACACCGGTTTCGCCTATTCGACCATCTCCGGTGTGTCGATCGGCGTGAACGACTTCGTCATCCCGGACGAGAAGGCGCGCATCATCGACGCCGCCACCGAGGAAGTGAAGGAAATCGAATCGCAGTACGCCTCCGGCCTGGTCACCCAGGGCGAGAAGTACAACAAGGTGATCGACCTCTGGTCGAAGGCCAACGATGAAGTTTCCAAAGCGATGATGGCCAACCTCTCGAAAGAGCCGGTTGTCGATCGCGAAGGCAAGACCGTCGAGCAGGAGTCCTTCAACTCCATGTACATGATGGCGGATTCCGGTGCGCGTGGTAGCGCCGCCCAGATCCGTCAGCTGGCCGGTATGCGTGGCCTGATGGCCAAGCCGGACGGCTCCATCATCGAAACGCCGATCACCGCGAACTTCCGCGAAGGTCTGTCGGTTCTGCAGTACTTCATCTCCACCCACGGTGCGCGTAAAGGTCTGGCGGATACCGCACTGAAGACCGCGAACTCCGGTTACCTGACTCGTCGTCTGGTCGACGTGGCGCAGGACCTGGTGGTGACCGAGATCGATTGCGGCACCGAGCACGGTCTGCTGATGACGCCGCACATCGAAGGCGGCGACGTTGTCGAGCCGCTGGGTGAGCGCGTACTGGGTCGAGTGATCGCTAAGGACGTGTTCAAGCCAGGCACCGAGGACGTCATCGTTCCGGCCGGCACCCTGATCGACGAGCAGTGGGTTGAGTTCATCGAGCTGAACAGCGTCGACGAAGTAGTCGTGCGTTCGCCGATCACCTGCGAAACCCGCTTCGGCATCTGCGCCAAGTGCTACGGCCGCGATCTGGCCCGTGGTCACCAGGTCAACATCGGTGAGGCGGTCGGCGTTATCGCTGCTCAGTCGATCGGTGAGCCGGGTACCCAGCTGACCATGCGTACCTTCCACATCGGTGGTGCTGCAAGCCGTACTTCGGCTGCCGACAGCGTCCAGGTGAAGAACGGTGGTGCGATCCGTCTGCACAACCTCAAGCACGTCGAGCGCGTGGACGGCAATCTGGTAGCGGTTTCCCGTTCCGGTGAGCTGGCTGTGGCTGACGAGTTCGGTCGTGAGCGTGAGCGCTACAAGCTGCCGTACGGTGCCGTGATTTCGGTGAAGGAAGGCGACAAGGTCGACGCTGGCGCCATCGTCGCCAAGTGGGACCCGCACACCCACCCGATCGTGACCGAAATGAAGGGTACCGTGACCTTCGTCGGCATGGAGGAGGGCATCACCATCAAGCGCCAGACCGACGAACTGACCGGTCTGACCAATATCGAGGTTCTCGATCCGAAGGATCGTCCGGCTGCTGGCAAGGACATTCGTCCGGCCATCAAGATGGTCGACGCCAACGGCAAGGAACTGCTGCTGCCGGGTACTGACGTTCCCGCTCAGTACTTCCTGCCAGCCAACGCCCTGGTCGGTGTGGCTGACGGTGCGCAGATCGCGGTCGGTGATGTTATCGCCCGTATCCCGCAAGAGACCTCGAAGACCCGCGACATCACCGGTGGTCTGCCGCGCGTTGCCGACCTGTTCGAAGCGCGTCGTCCGAAGGAAGCTTCGATCCTGGCGGAAATCAGCGGCACCATCTCGTTCGGCAAGGAGACCAAGGGCAAGCGCCGTCTGGTCATCACCCCGACCGATGGCAGCGATCCGTATGAGGAGCTGATTCCGAAGTGGCGTCACCTGAACGTCTTCGAAGGCGAACAAGTGAACCGCGGCGAAGTCATCTCCGACGGTCCGAGCGATCCGCACGACATCCTGCGTCTGCTGGGTGTGAGCGCGCTGGCCAAGTACATCGTCAACGAGATCCAGGACGTTTACCGTCTGCAGGGCGTGAAGATCAACGACAAGCACATCGAGACCATCCTGCGTCAGATGCTGCGTAAGGTCGAAGTCAGCGAGTCCGGCGATTCGTCCTTCATCAAGGGCGATCAGATGGAACTCACCCAGGTTCTGGGCGAGAACGAGCGTCTGGCCGAAGAGGACAAGTTCGTCGCCAAGTACACCCGCGTGCTGCTGGGTATCACCAAGGCGTCGCTGTCCACCGAGTCGTTCATCTCGGCAGCGTCCTTCCAGGAAACCACTCGCGTCCTCACCGAGGCAGCGGTTACTGGCAAGCGCGACTACCTGCGTGGTCTGAAAGAGAACGTGGTCGTGGGTCGTCTGATCCCGGCCGGTACCGGTCTGGCCTATCACAGCGAGCGCAAGCGCAAGCGTGATGCCGACAAGCCGGTACGAGTCAGCGCCAGTGAGGTGGAAGCCGCACTGACCGAAGCGCTGAACTCCAGCGGAAATTGAGTCAAAGCCCCGCTGGTTTGCCAGCGGGGCTTTGTCTTGACTGGGGGCGTGCGTCTCTTTAGACTCATGCACCCCTAAATTTGGCAGGGCGTTGTGCTCTGCCATCTTTATTTGTGAGCGTCGAAAGACAACAGTGGAGCTAGTAGATGGCAACTATCAACCAGCTGGTACGTCAGCCGCGTAAGCGTATCGTCGAGAAATCCGACGTGCCTGCGCTGCAGAACTGCCCGCAGCGCCGTGGCGTATGTACCCGCGTGTACACCACCACGCCGAAAAAACCTAACTCGGCACTGCGTAAAGTATGCCGCGTGCGTCTGACCAACGGTTTCGAGGTTTCCTCGTACATCGGTGGTGAAGGCCACAACCTGCAAGAGCACAGCGTCGTGCTGATCCGTGGCGGTCGTGTAAAAGACCTTCCGGGTGTGCGCTACCACACCGTGCGTGGTTCGCTGGATACCTCCGGCGTTAAAGACCGTAAGCAGGGTCGTTCCAAGTACGGTACCAAGCGTCCGAAATAAGGTCGCTTGATCCTTTTTATCTAGTTGAGTCGATAAGAGTAAGGTCGGGCGCGGCGTTCGCCGTTAGTCCCGGGCTAACCTGAAGACCGTTTGAGGGCTTATCAATGCCAAGACGTCGTGTAGCAGCAAAGCGTGAGATTCTGGACGATCCGAAATACGGAAGCCTGATCCTCGCCAAATTCATGAACCACGTGATGGAAAGCGGCAAGAAGGCCGTGGCAGAGCGCATCGTTTACGGTGCCCTGGACACAGTCAAGGCGCGCAAGAACAGCGATCCCCTGGAGATCTTCGAGAAAGCTCTCGACGCCATCGCTCCGCTGGTCGAAGTCAAGTCCCGCCGTGTAGGCGGTGCTACCTACCAGGTTCCGGTCGAAGTTCGCCCGTCCCGTCGTAACGCCCTGGCTATGCGCTGGCTGGTGGACTACGCGCGCAAGCGCGGTGAGAAGTCCATGGCTCTGCGTCTGGCTGGTGAGCTGCTGGATGCTGCTGAGGGCAAAGGCGCTGCTGTCAAGAAGCGTGAAGACGTGCACCGTATGGCTGAGGCCAACAAGGCTTTCTCGCACTACCGCTTCTAATTCCGGCTCCACTAACCTTGCGAGGGCTTTATGGCTCGTAATACAGCAATTAACCGCTACCGTAATATTGGTATCTGTGCCCACGTTGACGCGGGCAAGACCACCACTACCGAGCGGATCCTGTTCTACACAGGCCTGAGCCACAAGATGGGCGAGGTGCATGATGGCGCCGCGACCACCGACTGGATGGTTCAGGAGCAGGAGCGTGGTATTACCATTACTTCTGCTGCTATCACCACCTTCTGGAAAGGTTCGGTTGGTCAGTACGACAACTACCGTGTAAACGTCATCGATACCCCCGGTCACGTTGACTTCACCATTGAAGTAGAGCGCTCGCTGCGCGTACTCGATGGTGCTGTCGTTGTGTTCTGCGGTACTTCGGGCGTTGAGCCGCAGTCGGAAACCGTATGGCGTCAGGCCAACAAATACGGTGTTCCGCGTATCGTCTACGTGAACAAGATGGACCGCCAGGGCGCCAACTTCCTGCGCGTCGTTGGTCAGATCAAGAATCGTCTGGGCCACACCCCGGTGCCGATTCAGATCGCCATCGGTGCAGAAGAGAACTTCGAAGGTCAGGTCGATCTGATCAAGATGAAGGCTATCTACTGGAACGACGACGACAAGGGCACTACCTACCGTGAGGAAGAAATTCCCGCCGAGCTGGTAGACCTGGCCAACGAGTGGCGCTCGAACATGGTCGAGGCTGCTGCCGAAGCCAACGAAGAGCTGATGAACAAGTACCTTGAAGAAGGTGACCTGTCCGTCGAGGAAATCAAGGCTGGTCTGCGTCAGCGCACCCTGGCTAGCGAAATCGTTCCGGCTGTCTGCGGTTCCTCCTTCAAGAACAAGGGTGTTCCCCTGGTTCTCGACGCCGTTATCGACTTTCTGCCTGCTCCGACCGAAATCCCTGCAATCAAGGGTATTCACCCGGATCTGGCTGACAAGCCGAAAGAGGAAATCGCAGAAGGCGATTACGACGAGCGTCATGCAGATGACAGCGCGCCGTTCTCGGCTCTGGCGTTCAAGATCGCGACCGACCCGTTCGTCGGCACGCTGACCTTCGTTCGCGTTTACTCGGGCGTTCTGGAGTCTGGCCAGTCGGTCATCAACTCCGTGAAAGGCAAGAAAGAACGCGTTGGTCGTATGGTGCAGATGCACGCCAACCAGCGTGAAGAGATCAAAGAAGTACGCGCAGGCGATATCGCTGCTCTGATCGGCATGAAGGACGTCACCACCGGTGAAACCCTGTGCGATCCGGACAAGCCGATCATCCTCGAGCGTATGGACTTCCCGGAGCCGGTAATTTCGGTGGCTGTAGAGCCGAAAACCAAGGCTGACCAGGAGAAGATGGGTATCGCACTGGGCAAGCTGGCTCAGGAAGACCCGTCGTTCCGCGTCAAGACTGACGAAGAAACCGGTCAGACCATCATCTCCGGTATGGGTGAGCTGCACCTGGACATCCTCGTTGACCGCATGAAGCGCGAGTTCAACGTCGAGGCCAACATCGGTAAGCCGCAGGTTTCCTACCGTGAAACCATCACCAAGGACGCTGTCGAGATCGAAGGTAAGTTCGTTCGTCAGTCCGGTGGTCGCGGTCAGTTCGGTCACTGCTGGATTCGTTTCTCGACTCCGGATGTGGACGACAAGGGCAACATCACCGAAGGTCTGGTGTTCACCAACGAAGTTGTGGGTGGTGTGGTTCCGAAGGAATACATCCCGGCGATCCAGAAGGGTATCGAAGAGCAGATGAAGAACGGCGTCGTTGCCGGCTATCCGCTGATCGGCCTGAAGGCTACCGTGTTCGATGGTTCCTACCACGACGTCGACTCCAACGAGATGGCGTTCAAGATCGCTGCCTCCATGGCGACCAAGCAGCTGGCCCAGAAGGGTGGCGGTAAGGTGCTCGAGCCGATCATGAAGGTAGAAGTGGTAACTCCCGAGGACTACATGGGTGACGTGATGGGTGACCTGAACCGTCGTCGTGGTCTGATCCAGGGTATGGAAGATTCGGTGTCCGGTAAGGTTATCCGTGCCGAAGTTCCGCTGGGCGAGATGTTTGGTTACGCTACCGACGTCCGTTCCATGTCCCAGGGTCGCGCCAGCTACTCCATGGAATTCTCCAAGTACGCAGAGGCTCCGGCGAACATCGTCGAAGCACTGGTTAAAAAACAAGGCTAATCCCGCCCTTTAAGTAAGAGGTTTACTGTCGTGGCCAAGGAAAAATTCGAACGTAACAAACCGCACGTCAACGTAGGCACCATCGGTCACGTTGACCACGGTAAAACCACTCTGACCGCTGCTCTGACCCGCGTCTGCTCCGAAGTTTTCGGTTCGGCCAAGGTTGATTTCGACAAGATCGATAGCGCGCCGGAAGAGAAGGCTCGTGGTATCACCATCAACACTGCACACGTGGAGTACGATTCGTCCGTACGTCACTACGCGCACGTTGACTGCCCGGGTCACGCCGACTACGTGAAGAACATGATCACTGGTGCTGCCCAGATGGACGGTGCGATCCTGGTTTGCTCGGCTGCCGACGGCCCGATGCCGCAGACCCGTGAGCACATCCTGCTGTCCCGTCAGGTTGGCGTACCGTACATCGTTGTCTTCCTGAACAAGGCTGACATGGTTGACGACGCTGAGCTGCTGGAGCTGGTCGAGATGGAAGTTCGCGACCTGCTGAGCACCTACGATTTCCCGGGTGACGACACTCCGATCATCATCGGCTCCGCGCTGATGGCTCTGAACGGCCAGGACGACAACGGCATGGGTACCACTGCGGTGAAAACCCTGGTGGAAACTCTGGATACCTACATCCCTGAGCCGGTTCGTGCCATCGACCGTCCGTTCCTGATGCCGATCGAAGACGTATTCTCGATCTCCGGCCGCGGTACTGTAGTTACTGGTCGTGTAGAGCGCGGTATCGTCCGTATCCAGGAAGAAATCGAAATCGTTGGTCTGCGTCCGACCACCAAGACCACCTGCACCGGCGTTGAGATGTTCCGCAAGCTGCTGGACGAAGGTCGTGCTGGTGAGAACTGCGGCGTGCTGCTGCGCGGCACCAAGCGTGATGAAGTCGAGCGTGGTCAGGTTCTGGCCAAGCCGGGCACCATCAAGCCGCACACCAAGTTCGAAGCTGAAGTGTACGTTCTGTCCAAAGAAGAAGGTGGTCGTCACACCCCGTTCTTCAAGGGCTACCGTCCGCAGTTCTACTTCCGTACCACTGACGTGACCGGTTCGTGCGAACTGCCGGAAGGCGTTGAGATGGTAATGCCGGGCGACAACATCAAAATGGTTGTCACTCTGATCAAGCCGATCGCCATGGAAGATGGTCTGCGTTTCGCGATTCGCGAAGGCGGCCGTACCGTTGGTGCTGGCGTGGTTGCCAAGATCGTCGAGTAATCAACGATCCGCGGTATAGAAAAGGGCCCTTCGGGGCCCTTTTCTTTTGAACTGGTTAAAAGTTGACACCCCCAGGGGGCATCCGTACAATTGCGCCTCCCTCGAGCGGGCGTAGTCCGTCTGTGGGGATTAGCAGCTTGGAATCTGAGGTCAAAATGCAAAACCAACAAATCCGTATTCGGTTGAAGGCTTTTGACCATCGCCTGATCGATCAATCTACCCAGGAAATCGTGGAAACCGCGAAACGTACTGGTGCTCAGGTGCGTGGTCCGATTCCTCTGCCTACTCGTAAGGAGCGGTACACCGTTCTGGTCTCCCCGCACGTCAACAAAGACGCGCGTGATCAGTACGAAATCCGCACTCATAAGCGTGTTCTGGACATCGTCCAGCCGACGGATAAAACCGTTGATGCGCTGATGAAGCTTGACCTTGCGGCAGGCGTGGAAGTGCAGATCAGCCTCGGCTAAAACCTGGCGGTTTTAGTCGTGTAACGCTCTGAAATGGGCGGCCATAGCGGGTGAAAGCCCCGTACACTCATGAGGTTTACAACATGACTATTGGTGTAGTCGGTCGTAAAGCGGGTATGACCCGTATTTTCACCGAAGAAGGTGTCTCCATTCCGGTTACGGTCATTGAGATCGAGCCGAATCGCGTCACCCAGTTTAAAACCGAAGAATCCGATGGCTATCGCGCAGTGCAAGTCACTGTCGGTGAGCGTCGTGCTTCGCGTGTCACGGCAGCTCAAGCTGGCCACTTCGCCAAGGCGAACGTCGCGGCAGGTCGCACTGTTATGGAGTTCCGCCTTGAAGAGGGCGACTACCAGGCTGGCGATCTGATCAACGCTGAAATTTTCCAAGCTGGTCAACTGGTCGATGTGACCGGTCAGTCCAAGGGTAAAGGCTTTGCCGGTACCATCAAGCGTTGGAACTTCCGCGGCCAGGACAACACTCACGGCAACTCCGTGTCCCACCGTGTTCCGGGTTCCATTGGCCAGTGCCAGACCCCGGGTCGCGTATTCAAGGGCAAGAAGATGTCCGGCCACATGGGTGCTGAGCGCGTTACCGTGCAGTCCCTGGAAGTCGTGCGCGTAGACGCCGAGCGTAACCTGCTGCTGGTCAAGGGTGCCGTTCCTGGCGCTACTGGCGGCGACGTTATCGTTCGTCCGGCTGCCAAGGCGTAAGGGGAGAATCTGAGATGCAATTGAATGTAAATGGCGCTCAGGCGATCGAAGTGTCCGAAGCGACCTTCGGTGGCGAGTTCAACGAGACTCTGGTTCACCAGGCAGTCGTGGCCTACATGGCTGGCGGCCGTCAGGGTACCAAAGGTCAGAAGTCCCGTTCCGACGTTTCCGGTGGCGGTAAGCGCCCGTGGCGTCAGAAGGGCACTGGTCGTGCTCGTGCTGGTACCACTCGTGGTCCGATCTGGCGTGGTGGTGGTGTGACCTTCGCTGCGTCCACTCGTAACCATGATCAAAAGCTGAACAAGAAGATGTACCGCGCAGCTCTGCGCTCCATCCTTGCTGAGCTGGTTCGTACCGACCGTCTGGTCGTGGTCGAAGACTTCGCCGTTGACGCGCCGAAGACCAAGACCCTGCTGGCCAAACTCAATGGCCTGGGCCTGACCGACGTGCTGATCGTATCCGACGCTGTCGATGAGAACCTGTACCTGGCTGCCCGTAACCTGCCGCACGTTGATGTACGTGACGTTCAGGGTTCCGATCCGGTCAGCCTGATCGCGTACGAGAAGGTGCTGGTCACCGTTTCGGCCGTGAAGAAATTCGAGGAGCTGCTGGGATGAACCAGGAACGCGTATTCAAAGTGCTGCTTGGCCCGCACATCTCCGAGAAGGCCACGGTTCTGGCTGACAAGCAAGGTCAGTTCGTTTTCAAAGTCGCTACCGATGCGACCAAGCTGGAAATCAAGAAGGCTGTCGAAGGCCTGTTCGGCGTGAAGGTTGAGCGCGTTACTACTCAGAACGTTCTGGGTAAGAGCAAGCGCACCGCTCGCGGTCTGGGCAAGCGTAACGACTGGAAGAAGGCAGTTATCTCCCTTCAGCCGGGCCAAGAACTCGATTTCACCAGCAGTGCTGAGTAAGGAAGGGGTGCATCATGGCAATCGTTAAATGCAAACCGACTTCCGCTGGCCGCCGTTTTGTGGTCAAGGTGGTCAATCAGGAGCTGCACAAAGGCGCTCCGTACGCTCCGCTGCTCGAGAAAAAGTCGAAGTCCGGTGGTCGTAACAACAATGGCCGTATTACCACCCGTCATATCGGTGGTGGTCATAAGCAGCATTACCGTCTGGTCGACTTCCGTCGCAACGACAAGGATGGCATTCCTGCCACCGTCGAGCGCGTGGAATACGATCCGAACCGTACTGCTCACATCGCTCTGCTGAAATACGCTGACGGCGAACGTCGCTACATCATCGCGCCGAAGGGCGTGTCTGCTGGCGACCAGTTGATTGCGGGCATCATGGCTCCGATCAAGCCGGGCAACAGCCTGCAGCTGCGCAACATTCCGGTAGGTTCGACCGTTCACGGTATCGAGCTGAAGCCGGGCAAGGGTGCTCAGATCGCTCGTTCTGCTGGTGCTTCTGCTCAGTTGATCGCTCGTGAAGGTGCCTATGTGACTCTGCGTCTGCGCTCCGGCGAAATGCGCAAAGTCCTGTCCGAGTGCCGTGCGACCCTGGGCGAAGTCTCGAACTCCGAGCACAGCCTGCGTTCGCTGGGTAAGGCCGGTGCCAAGCGCTGGCGCGGTGTTCGTCCGACCGTTCGTGGTGTTGCCATGAACCCGGTTGATCACCCGCACGGTGGTGGTGAGGGTCGTACCTCCGGTGGTCGTCATCCGGTGTCGCCATGGGGCTTCCCGACCAAGGGCGCGAAAACCCGTGCTAACAAGCGCACCGACAACATGATCGTCCGTCGTCGCAAGTAAATAGAGGGATACGACAGTGCCACGTTCTCTGAAAAAAGGTCCTTTTATCGATCTTCACCTACTGAAGAAGGTCGAAGCGGCGGTGGAAAAGAACGAACGCAAACCAGTTAAGACCTGGTCGCGTCGTTCCATGATCCTGCCGCAGATGGTCGGTCTGACCATCGCTGTGCATAACGGTCGTCAGCATGTCCCGGTTCTCGTGAACGAAGACATGGTCGGCCACAAACTGGGCGAATTTGCCGGCACGCGTACCTATCGTGGTCACGTTGCCGACAAGAAAGGCAAGCGTTAAGGGGTTTGGAAATGGAAGTAGCCGCTAAGTTGTCGGGCGCTCGCATCTCCGCCCAGAAAGCTCGCCTGGTCGCCGACCAGATCCGCGGGAAGAAGGTGGGCGAAGCGCTCAACCTGCTGGCTTTCAGCAGCAAGAAAGCCGCCGAGATCATGAAGAAAGTGCTGGAGTCGGCCGTTGCCAACGCCGAGCACAACGAAGGCGCAGACGTTGATGACCTGAAGGTCAGCACCGTTTTCGTCAACGAAGGGCGTTCGCTTAAGCGCATCATGCCGCGTGCCAAAGGCCGTGCTGATCGCATCGTCAAGCGGTCTTGCCATATCACTGTCAAGGTTGCGGACAAGTAACGGAGTCGATCAGATGGGTCAGAAAGTACATCCCGTTGGCATCCGCCTGGGAATCGTCAAGGAGCACACTTCGGTTTGGTATGCAGATGGTCGCACTTACGCCGACTACCTGAACGCCGACCTGAAGGTTCGTGCCTACCTGCAAGACAAACTAAAAAGCGCGTCCGTTAGCCGTATCGACATCGCTCGCCCGGCTCAAACCGCACGCATCACCATCCACACCGCTCGTCCCGGCATCGTGATCGGCAAGAAAGGTGAAGATGTTGAGAAGCTGCGTCAGGACCTGACCAAGCAAATGGGTGTGCCAGTGCACATCAACATCGAAGAGATCCGCAAGCCGGAGCTCGACGGTATGCTGGTTGCACAGAGCGTAGCTCAGCAGCTGGAGCGCCGCGTAATGTTCCGTCGCGCCATGAAGCGCGCAGTACAGAACGCCATGCGTATTGGTGCCAAGGGCATCAAGATCCAGGTGAGTGGTCGTCTTGGCGGCGCTGAAATCGCCCGTACCGAGTGGTATCGCGAAGGTCGTGTGCCCCTGCACACCCTGCGTGCAGATATCGATTACGCCACCTACGAAGCGCACACCACTTACGGTGTGATCGGCGTCAAGGTTTGGATCTTCAAGGGTGAGGTCATTGGTGGCCGCACTGAAGAGCTGAAGCCGCAAGCGCCCGCTCCTCGTAAAGCTGCTAAGAAATAAGGAGTACGCATCATGTTGCAACCAAAGCGTACGAAGTTCCGCAAGCAGATGACCGGCCACAACCGTGGTCTGGCTCAGCGCGGTAGCAAGGTCAGCTTCGGCGAGTTCGCGCTGAAGTCTGTAGCCCGCGGTCGTCTCACCGCCCGTCAGATCGAGTCCGCTCGTCGTGCTCTGACTCGTCACGTAAAACGTGGCGGCAAGATCTGGATTCGCGTATTCCCGGACAAGCCGGTTACCAAGAAGCCTCTCGAAGTGCGGATGGGTAAAGGTAAGGGTGGCGTCGAATACTGGGTAGCTCAGATCCAGCCAGGCAAGGTCCTGTACGAGATCGAAGGCGTTTCCGAAGAGCTGGCGCGTGAGGCTTTCGCCCTGGCTGCTGCAAAGCTGCCGCTCGCCACCACCTTTGTTAAGCGGACGGTGATGTGATGAAAGCGACCGAACTTCGTGAAAAAACCGCACAGCAACTGAACGAGCAACTGCTCGGTCTGCTGCGCGACCAGTTCAATCTGCGCATGCAGAAAGCAACTGGCCAGTTGGGGCAGTCTCACCTGCTCTCGCAAGTTAAGCGCGACATCGCTCGTGTGAAAACTGTGCTCAACCAGCAGGCAGGTAAGTGATCATGGCTGAAGCCGAAAAAACAGTCCGTACGCTGACCGGCCGTGTTGTCAGCGACAAGATGGACAAGACCATCACCGTTCTGATCGAGCGCCGTGTAAAGCACCCGATCTACGGTAAATACGTCAAGCGTTCGACCAAATTGCACGCTCACGACGAAACCAACCAGTGCAAGATCGGCGACAAGGTTTCCATTCGCGAAACCCGTCCGCAGTCCAAGACCAAGTCCTGGGCTCTGGTTGAAGTCGTCGAACGCGCAGTTGACGTCTAAGGGCTAGGGGTCGGAGAAATTTTATGATTCAGACTCAATCCATGCTCGATGTTGCTGACAACAGTGGTGCACGTCGCGTTATGTGCATCAAGGTGCTGGGCGGCTCTCATCGTCGCTACGCCGGCATCGGCGACATCATCAAGGTCACCGTCAAGGAAGCAATTCCGCGCGGCAAAGTGAAGAAAGGTCAGGTCATGACCGCAGTGGTTGTTCGTACCCGTCACGGCGTTCGTCGTGCCGACGGTTCGATCATCCGCTTCGACGGCAACGCTGCTGTTCTGCTGAACAACAAGCAAGAGCCGATCGGTACCCGTATCTTCGGGCCCGTGACCCGTGAACTGCGTTCCGAGAAGTTCATGAAGATCGTCTCGCTCGCCCCTGAAGTGCTTTAAGGAGATCCGACATGCAAAAGATTCGTCGTGACGACGAGATCATCGTGATCGCCGGTAAAGACAAAGGTAAGCGCGGTAAGGTGCTCAAGGTTCTCGCTGACGACCGTCTGGTCGTCGGTGGCATCAACCTGGTGAAGCGTCATACCAAGCCGAACCCGATGTCGGGCGTTCAAGGCGGTATCGTCGAGAAAGAAGCGCCTCTGCACGCTTCCAACGTTGCCATCTTCAACTCTGAAACCAACAAGGCTGACCGCGTTGGCTTCAAGACCGAAGACGGCAAGAAAATTCGTGTCTTCAAGTCCACCCAGAAGCCGGTTGGCGCTTGAGAATCCGTAGGTAAATACCATGGCACGACTGAAAGAGATTTACCGGAAGGAAATCGCGCCCAAGCTGAAGGAAGAACTGAAGCTGGCGAACGTGATGGAAGTTCCGCGCATCACCAAGATCACCCTGAACATGGGCCTGGGCGAAGCGATCGGTGACAAGAAGATCATCGAAAACGCTGTTGCCGACCTCGAGAAGATTACCGGTCAGAAAGTCGTTGTGACTCATGCCCGCAAGTCGATCGCAGGTTTCAAGGTTCGTGAAGGTTGGCCGATTGGCGTCAAGGTCACTCTGCGTCGCGAGCGTATGTATGAGTTCCTGGATCGTCTGCTGTCCATCTCCCTGCCGCGCGTGCGTGACTTCCGCGGCCTGAATGCCAAGTCCTTCGATGGTCGTGGCAACTACAGCATGGGCGTGAAAGAGCAGATCATCTTCCCGGAAATCGATTACGACAAAATCGATGCGCTGCGTGGTCTGGACATCACCCTGACTACCACTGCCCGTAACGATGATGAAGGCCGCGCTCTGCTGCGTGCTTTCAACTTCCCGTTCCGCAACTGATCGGAGTCTGGATAATGGCCAAGACAAGCATGAAGAACCGCGAGCTGAAGCGTCAGCAAACGGTTGCCAAGTACGCCAAGAAGCGTGCCGAGCTGAAAGCCACCATCGCTAATCCGAACACCAGTCCGGAAGCGCGTTGGGAAGCCCAGGTCGCACTGCAGAAGCAGCCGCGTGACGCCAGCGCTTCGCGCCTGCGTAACCGCTGCCGCATCACCGGCCGTCCGCACGGCGTTTACCGCAAGTTCGGTCTGTCGCGTAACAAGCTGCGCGAAGCTGCCATGCGCGGTGACGTACCGGGCCTGGTGAAAGCCAGCTGGTAATCAGCCGTAGCTGTAAGCAAAGCCGGCCTTGTGCCGGCTTTGCCTTTTATTGAACAAGCCCCTTTTGGGGCTTGCTTCATTTTTGATCGGTCTCTAGAATGTCCGGCTCTCCTGAGCCTGGTGTTTCCATGCCGAGCTTTTGGATGATCCCACAGCCCTCGGGCTGTTCTTTTTGTATCAGGAGCGTCTAGCCCATGAGTATGCAGGACCCGTTAGCGGACATGCTAACTCGTATCCGTAATGCCCAGATGGCTGAAAAGTCCGTCGTAAGCATGCCTTCTTCCACTCTGAAGGTAGCAGTAGCCAAAGTTCTGAAAGACGAAGGTTACATTGCGGGTTATGAAGTCAATGGTGAAGCCAAGCCACAACTGTCCATCGAGCTGAAGTACTTCGAAGGCCGTCCGGTCATCGAGGAAGTCAAGCGCGTGAGCCGTCCTGGCCTTCGTCAGTACAAATCCGTCGATGACCTGCCGAAGGTTCGTGGCGGTCTCGGTGTTTCCATCGTCTCCACCAACAAAGGTGTGATGACGGATCGCGCTGCGCGCGCTGCCGGTGTCGGCGGCGAAGTGCTCTGCACCGTCTTCTAAGGGGGGGATAAGCATGTCTCGCGTTGCTAAGAACCCCGTTGTGCTGCCTGCCGGTGTCGAGATCAAACTCGCCGGTCAGCAGCTCTCGGTCAAGGGTGCCAAAGGCGCTCTGGAACTGAACGTTCACTCGTCCGTGGAAGTGATCCAGGAAGGTAGCGAACTGCGTTTCGCCGCTCGTAATGGCGACCAGCAGAACCGTGCTATGGCCGGTACTACTCGCGCTCTGGTGAACAACATGGTCATCGGTGTCAGCCAAGGCTTCGAGCGTAAGCTGCAGCTGGTCGGCGTGGGCTACAAAGCCCAGGCCAAAGGCCAGGTGCTGAACCTCGCACTGGGCTTCTCCCACCCGATCGACTACGAACTGCCGGAAGGCGTCGTGGCTGAAACCCCGAACCAGACCGAAATCCTGATCAAGGGTATCGACAAGCAACTGGTGGGTCAGGTGGCTGCGGAAATCCGTGACTTCCGTCGTCCTGAGCCCTACAAGGGCAAAGGCGTTCGTTACGCGGATGAAGTTGTCCGTCGTAAAGAAGCCAAGAAGAAGTAAGGGGCTGAAAAATGACCGACAAAAAAGTTACTCGTCTGCGTCGCGCTCGCAAAGCACGCCTGAAAATGCACGAGCTCGAAGCCGTGCGTCTGTGCGTGTACCGCTCTTCGCAGCACATCTATGCCCAGGTCATCTCGGCCGACGGCAGCAAGGTTCTGGCCAGCGCCTCTACCTTGGACAAAGCACTGCGTGATGGCGCCACCGGCAACGTCGACGCAGCCAAGAAAGTTGGTGCGCTGGTTGCTGAGCGTGCGAAAGCCGCTGGTGTGACCCAGGTGGCATTCGACCGTTCTGGCTTCAAGTACCACGGCCGCGTCAAGGCGCTGGCTGATGCTGCTCGTGAAGGCGGGCTGGAGTTCTAAGTTATGGCAAATAACGACCAAAAGCGCGACGAAGGCTACATCGAGAAGCTGGTTCAGGTTAACCGCGTTGCCAAGACCGTAAAGGGTGGCCGTATCTTCACTTTCACCGCGTTGACCGTGGTAGGTGATGGCAAGGGTCGCGTCGGTTTCGGCCGTGGCAAGTCCCGCGAAGTTCCGGCTGCTATCCAGAAAGCGATGGAAGCTGCTCGTCGTAACATGATCCAAGTTGATCTGAACGGCACCACTCTGCAGTACCCGATCAAGTCCGCTCACGGCGCCTCCAAGGTGTTCATGCAGCCGGCTTCGGAAGGTACCGGTATCATCGCCGGCGGCGCCATGCGCGCTGTTCTGGAAGTGGCTGGTGTGCAGAACGTTCTGGCCAAGTGCTACGGCTCGACCAACCCGGTGAACGTGGTTCATGCCACTTTCAAGGGTCTGAAGACCATGCAGTCTCCGGGTTCTGTTGCAGCCAAGCGTGGCAAGAGCGTCGAGGAGATTCTCTAACCATGGCTAATACCGTCAAAGTGACTCTGATCAAGAGCACCAATGGCCGTCTGGCCAATCACAAAGCTTGCGTCAAGGGCCTGGGCCTGCGTCGCATCGGTCACACCGTAGAGGTTCTGGATACTCCGGAAAACCGCGGCATGATCAACAAGGCTTACTACCTGCTGAAGGTGGAGGGTTAATCATGCAACTGAACGATCTGCGTTCCGCGCCGGGTGCCCGTCGCGAGAAGCACCGTCCGGGCCGTGGCATCGGTAGCGGTCTGGGTAAGACTGGTGGCCGTGGCCACAAAGGTCAGACCTCCCGCTCCGGTGGCACCATTGCTCCGGGTTTCGAGGGTGGTCAGCAGCCGCTGCACCGCCGTCTGCCGAAGTTCGGCTTCGTCTCCCTGAAGGCTATGGATCGCGCTGAAGTGCGTACCTCCGAGCTGAACAAGGTAGAAGGTGTTGTAACTCTGCAGGCTCTGAAGGATGCCAATCTGGTTGGCCATCACGTACAGCGTGTGAAAGTCATGCTGTCCGGTGAGGTTACCCGTGCGGTTACCCTGAAAGGTATCGCCGCCACCAAAGGTGCGCGTGCGGCTATCGAAGCAGCTGGCGGTAAGTTCGAGGACTAAATGGCTAAGCAAGGTGCTCTCTCAGCGCTGGCAGGTGGCGGGTTGTCCGAACTCTGGGCTCGTCTGCGCTTCCTGTTCCTGGCGATCATCGTCTACCGGATAGGTGCGCACATCCCGGTTCCTGGCATTAACCCAGACCGACTGGCGGATCTGTTCCGGCAGAATGAGGGGACCATTCTTAGCTTGTTCAACATGTTTTCCGGCGGCGCGCTGGAACGGATGAGCATCTTTGCACTGGGGATCATGCCGTACATTTCGGCATCGATCATCATGCAGCTGATGACTGCCGTCAGCCCGCAGCTGGAGCAGTTGAAGAAGGAAGGTGAAGCTGGCCGTCGCAAGATCAGCCAGTACACCCGCTACGGCACTCTCGTCCTGGCGTTCGTTCAGGCCATCGGTATGTCCTTTGGCCTGGCGAGTCAGGGCGTTGCGTTCTCGGGCGATTTCGGCTTCCACTTCGTGGCGATCACCACTTTCGTGGCGGGCGCGATGTTCATGATGTGGCTGGGCGAGCAGATCACCGAGCGCGGTGTCGGCAACGGTATCTCGATGCTGATTTTTGCAGGCATCGTGGCCGGTCTGCCGTCCGCAGTTGGTCAGTCTTTCGAGTCTGCTCGCATGGGTGACATCAATATCCTTGCCCTGATTGTCGTGACTTTTCTGGCAGTAGCTGTCGTCGGTTTCGTGGTGTTCATCGAGCGTGGTCAGCGTCGCATTGCGGTGCACTACGCCAAGCGTCAGCAGGGCCGCAAGGTCTTCGCTGCGCAGACCAGCCACTTGCCGTTGAAGGTGAACATGGCGGGTGTGATTCCAGCCATATTCGCCACTAGCCTTCTGCTGTTCCCGGCTTCGCTGGGGGCCTGGTTTGGTCAGTCCGAGGGGTTGGGGTGGTTGCAGGATGTCGCTCGAGCGCTTGATCCTGGTCAGCCGTTGTTCATCTTGCTGTTTAGTGCAGGGATCATCTTTTTCTGCTTCTTCTACACAGCGCTGATGTTCAACCCGAAAGACGTAGCGGAAAACCTGAAGAAGTCCGGTGCCTTTATTCCGGGTATTCGTCCGGGCGAGCAGTCGGCGCGCTATATCGATGGCGTTCTGACCCGCTTGACCATGTTCGGTGCTCTGTACATGACGGCCGTGTGTTTGCTCCCGCAGTTCGTGCAGGTAGCAGCCAACGTGCCGTTTCACCTTGGCGGGACCTCGTTGCTGATCGTGGTCGTGGTTGTCATGGACTTCATGTCCCAAGTGCAATCGCACCTCGTGTCTCACCAGTACGATTCCCTGATGAAGAAAGCCAACCTGAAGGGCTATGGCAGCGGCATGCTCCGCTGATCCACCCGTAAGGTTCGAGGAGTTGGTAATGAAAGTTCGTGCATCGGTGAAAAAGCTGTGCCGTAACTGCAAAATTATCCGTCGCGAAGGTGTCGTGCGGGTAATCTGCAGCGCAGAGCCGCGTCACAAACAGCGCCAAGGCTGAGTGTGAACCACGCGTGATAAGCCCGGCAGCTAGTGCGCTGCCGGGTTGATTATTTGTTATTACAGCGTTAATATCTCGCGCCCTATTTCTTGGCTTCCGGGGCGTAGGTAGCTGTCAATTGGAGTTCCACTGAATGGCCCGTATTGCAGGCGTTAACATTCCGGATAACAAGCACACTGTTATCTCGCTGACCTACATCTTCGGTGTTGGTCGCACCACTGCACAGAAAATCTGTGCCGCTACCGGTGTAAATCCGGCCGCGAAAATCAAGGATCTGACTGACGAGCAGATCGAACAGCTGCGTGGCGAAGTAGCCAAGGTGAATACCGAAGGCGACCTGCGTCGTGAAGTGAATATGAAGATCAAGCGCTTGATGGATCTGGGTTGCTACCGTGGCCTGCGTCATCGTAAAGGTCTGCCGGTTCGCGGTCAGCGTACCAAGACCAACGCTCGCACCCGTAAGGGCCCGCGTAAGCCGATCCGCAAGTAATCGCATTCGCGAATCGACAGGAATTTAGTCATGGCAAAACCTGCTGCTCGTACTCGTAAGAAAGTCAAAAAGACGGTGGTTGATGGCATCGCCCACATCCACGCGTCTTTCAACAACACTATCGTGACCATTACCGACCGTCAGGGTAACGCCCTGTCCTGGGCTACCTCCGGTGGTTCGGGTTTCCGCGGCTCGCGTAAGTCCACTCCGTTCGCTGCCCAGATCGCCGCCGAGCGCGCTGGTCAGGCTGCACTGGAATACGGTCTGAAGAACCTCGACGTCAACGTCAAAGGTCCAGGCCCAGGTCGCGAATCCGCCGTGCGTGCTCTGAACGCCTGCGGCTACAAAATCGCCAGCATCACCGACGTGACGCCAATCCCGCACAACGGGTGCCGTCCGCCGAAGAAGCGTCGCGTGTAATCAGGAGACAGTGAGAAATGGCTCGTTACATTGGTCCCAAGTGCAAACTGTCTCGTCGTGAAGGCACCGATCTCTTTCTGAAGAGTGGTGTTCGCGCGCTTGAATCTAAGTGCAACATCGAAGCAGCCCCGGGTATCCACGGCCAACGCCGTGGCCGTCAGTCCGACTACGGCACCCAGTTGCGTGAGAAGCAAAAGGTTCGTCGTATCTACGGCGTACTGGAGCGTCAATTCAGCGGTTACTACAAGCAAGCTGCCAGCCAGAAAGGCGCCACCGGCGAAAATCTGCTGCAACTGCTGGAGTGCCGTCTGGACAACGTGGTTTACCGTATGGGTTTTGGCGCTACTCGTGCCGAGTCCCGTCAGCTGGTTTCGCATAAAGCGATCAGCGTCAACGGTCAGACCGTAAACGTACCGTCCTACCAAGTTAAGGCTGGCGACGTCGTTGCTATTCGCGAGAAATCGCGCAATCAGCTGCGCATCGCTCAGGCTCTCGAGCTCTGCGCCCAGCGTGGCCGTGTTGAGTGGGTAGAAGTAGACGCCGAGAAGAAGTCTGGTGTGTTCAAGAACGTACCGGCTCGTGGCGATCTGTCCGCTGACATCAACGAGAGCCTGATTGTCGAGCTCTACTCCAAGTAAGGGCTAGAAAATAGGTGCATCCATGCAGATTTCGGTAAATGAGTTCCTGACCCCCCGTCACATCGATGTGCAGGAGGTCAGTCCGACCCGCGCCAAGATCACCCTCGAGCCTCTCGAGCGTGGCTTTGGCCATACCCTGGGCAACGCGCTGCGTCGCATCCTGTTGTCCTCCATGCCTGGCTGTGCAGTAGTCGAGGCCGAGATCGATGGCGTACTCCATGAGTACTCCGCGATCGAAGGTGTGCAGGAAGATGTAATCGAGATCCTGCTCAACCTGAAAGGTCTGGCTATCAAGCTGCACGGCCGTGACGAAGTGACCCTGACTCTGGCTAAGAAGGGCCCGGGCGTAGTTACCGCTGCCGATATTCAGCTGGATCACGATGTCGAAATCGTCAATGGCGACCACGTAATCGCCAACCTGGCCTCCAATGGCGCGCTGAACATGAAGCTCACCGTGGCTCGTGGTCGCGGCTATGAGCCGGCTGACGCACGTCAGAGCGACGAAGATGAAAGCCGCAGCATTGGTCGCTTGCAGCTGGATGCTTCGTTCAGCCCTGTGCGTCGGGTTGCTTACGTGGTGGAAAACGCCCGTGTCGAGCAGCGCACCAACCTGGACAAACTGGTTATCGACCTGGAAACCAACGGTACTCTGGACCCTGAAGAGGCTATCCGTCGTGCCGCGACCATTCTGCAGCAGCAGCTGGCCGCGTTCGTCGACCTCAAAGGTGACAGTGAGCCAGTGGTGGTCGAGCAGGAAGACGAGATCGATCCGATCCTGCTGCGTCCTGTAGATGACCTGGAACTGACCGTACGTTCGGCCAACTGCCTCAAGGCAGAGAACATCTACTACATCGGTGACCTGATTCAGCGCACCGAAGTAGAGCTGCTCAAAACCCCGAACCTGGGCAAGAAATCCCTGACTGAAATCAAGGATGTTCTGGCTTCTCGCGGTCTGTCCCTCGGTATGCGCCTCGACAACTGGCCGCCGGCAAGTCTGAAGAAAGACGATAAGGCCACTGCCTGATCGTCATCATCACCGAACGAATAAGTTTGGTAAGGAATTGAACCATGCGTCATCGTAAAAGTGGCCGTCACCTCAGCCGCACCAGCGCTCACCGCAAGGCCATGTTCCAGAACATGGCGGTCTCGCTGTTCGAGCACGAGCTGATCAAAACTACCCTGCCGAAAGCCAAGGAGCTGCGTCGCGTTGCCGAGCCGCTGATCACCCTGGCCAAGGAAGACAGCGTTGCCAACCGTCGTCTGGCCTTCGACCGTACTCGTTCGAAAGCCATCGTCGGCAAGCTGTTCAACGATCTGGGCAAGCGCTACGCCACCCGTAACGGCGGCTACCTGCGCATTCTCAAGTGCGGCTTCCGCGCTGGCGACAACGCTCCGATGGCTTACGTTGAACTGGTCGACCGTCCGGTCGGCGGTTCGGTAGAAGCTGCCGAGTAAGTTGCTGGTTGTACAAGAAACCGGGCCTTGTGCCCGGTTTTTTGTTGTCTGTGATTCGCCGGTTCGGAGGCGGGTGGCTTGTGGTGTGAATATTTTTCCGCACGTCTTGTTTGATATTGTGTACATCATGGTGCTCGGGTAAGGTGCGGCAGTCTCCGCTCCGCCGCTGCGCCGGCCCCAACAAGAACAATTGCTGATCATGTCCGAACCTACTGCTCTGAGTCTTATCCCTCCTGCCGTTGTCCTGACCCTCGCCATCTGGCTGCGTCGCCCCATCCTCGCCTTGTTGATCGGCGCCTGTAGCGGCCTGTTGCTGCTCTCGCCCCAGAATGCTTTGGGCAGCTTCGCGGAAATCTCGTTGAAGGTGATGCAGGACGAAACGATTGGCTGGCTGATCCTGGTGTGCGGCAGCTTCGGTGCGCTGATCGCCCTGCTGGTGCGCACGGGCGGTGCCCTGGCCTTCGGTCGCAGCGCACTGAAGTTGGCCAAGGGGCGCCGCTCTTCGCTGCTGATGACCTTCGTTCTCGGCGTCGTGATATTCGTTGACGACTACCTCAATGCCTTGACGGTAGGCGAGACGATGAAGCGCGTCACCGACCGTTTCAAGATTTCGCGCGAGAAGCTGGCTTACGTGGTGGATTCCACCGCTGCGCCGATCTGCGTGCTGGTGCCGCTGTCGACCTGGGCGGTGTTCTTCGGCGGTCTGCTTGAGAACAACGGTATCGCCGAGAGTGGCCAGGGCATCAACGTGTATATCCAGGCCGTTCCCTACATGCTCTACGCCTGGGCTGCGGTGCTGCTGGTGGTGCTGGTGGCTGCCGGACTGTTTCCCGACATCGGTCCGATGCGCAAGGCCGAACTACAGGCGCGCCATGGCTCTGCCGGTGCCATGCACGTCGGCGAGCTGAGCCCCGAGCACAACTACTCGATGAAGTCGCTCGAGGAAGAGTTCGAGGGCGCTGACAAGGAAAGTGGCAAGCTGCACAACTTCCTGGTGCCGCTGGGCATGCTGGTCGGCTTCACCGTGTATTTCGACATCGACGTGTGGATGGGGATGATCGCCACCATGCTGCTGACCCTGCCGTTCTATCTGGTCCAGCGCCTGATGCCGCTATCGGAGATGCTCGATCAGATGGTCGATGGCTTCAAGACCATGCTGCCGGCCATCGGCATCTGCGTGGCGGCGTTCGTCTTCAAGGACGTCTGCGATCAGTTGATGCTGCCGCAGTACGTGGTCGAAACGCTGAAACCCTACATGACGCCGCAGATGCTGCCGGCCATGGTGTTCCTGTGCATGGCGGTGTTGTCGTTCGCCACTGGCTCGTCCTGGGGCATCTTCGCCGTGACCATCCCAATCGTCATGCCCCTGGCCTACGCGCTGGGCGCGGACATTCCGCTGGTGATCGGGGCGCTGATGTCGGCCTCGGCCTTCGGCAGTCAGGCGTGCTTCTATAGCGACTCCACCGTGCTGGCGGCACAGGGCTCGGGCTGTAACCTGATCAGCCATGCGATCACTCAGTTGCCTTATACGCTGGTGGCTGCCGCAGTGGCTTTCGTGGGGTTCATTATCGTCGCCTGAATCCTGTTGCAGGTATTCAGAGAACGGGCCCTGGTGGCCCGTTTTTGATGGGGCGGGCGAAAGAAAATAACTATCGAGCCGTTACGCTTGATGAATTGGTTCGCCTGGCAAAGCGGGTCTAGGCTTGTCCCATTGTTGGTCGCACTCGCTGGGACCGACCCGATGAGGAGAAGGAGAGAACCATGTCGAACCAAGGTAAATGTCCGTTCAATCACGTCGCTGGAGGTGGCACGACCAACAAAGATTGGTGGCCGAACCAGCTGCGTGTGGACCTGCTGAACCAGCATTCCGATCGATCCAACCCCCTGGGCGAGACGTTCAACTACGCCGAGGCATTCAAGAAGCTTGATTACAAGGCGCTCAAGGCCGATCTGGTCAGGCTGATGACCGACAGTCAGGACTGGTGGCCCGCCGACTTCGGTCACTACGGCCCGCAATTCATCCGCATGGCCTGGCACTCCGCCGGTACCTATCGCACCACCGATGGCCGTGGCGGTGGTGGCCGTGGCCAGCAGCGTTTTGCGCCGCTCAACTCCTGGCCGGACAACGTCAATATCGACAAGTCGCGTCGCCTGCTGTGGCCGATCAAGCAGAAGTATGGCCAGTCCATTTCCTGGGCCGACCTGTACATCCTTGCCGGCAACGTTGCGCTGGAGTCCATGGGTTTTCGCACCTTCGGCTTCGGTGCCGGTCGCGAAGACGTGTGGGAGCCGGATCAGGACGTCAACTGGGGCGCCGAAGTTGCCTGGCTGGGTGTCGATCCCAAGCGCGTCAATGATGAGCGCGAGCTGACCGCGCCGTTCGGCGCCACCCACATGGGTCTGATCTACGTGAACCCGGAAGGCCCGAATGCCAGTGGCGACTACCTGGCCGCGGCCAAGGATATTCGCGCCACCTTCTATCGCATGGCGATGGACGATGAAGAGATCGTCGCGTTGATCGCTGGCGGCCACACCTTTGGCAAGGCACACGGCGCGGCACCGGAGTCGCACAAAGGGCCGGAGCCCGAGGCTGGACCTATCGAAGCCCAGGGCTTGGGTTGGACCAGCAACTTTGGCAGTGGCTTCGGCAAGGACACGGTTTCCAGCGGCCTCGAAGTGACCTGGACTAAGACACCGGCACTGTGGAGCAACAACTTCTTCGAGAACCTGTTCAAGTTCGAATGGGAACTGACCAAGTCGCCTGCCGGGGCCAAGCAATGGGTGGCCAAGGACGCGCCGGAGATCATCCCAGACGCGCACGTGCCGGGCAAATTCCACAAACCGACCATGCTCACCACCGACCTGACCCTGCGCTTCGATCCGGAGTTCGGCAAGATTTCCAAGCGCTTCTATGAAGATCCGCAGGCCTTCGCCGATGCCTTCGCGCGCGCCTGGTACAAGCTGACCCACCGCGACATGGGGCCGAAAGCCCGCTACCTGGGTCCGGAAGTGCCGAAAGAGGACCTGATCTGGCAAGACCCGCTGCCTGCTGCCACCCACAACCCGAGCGCTGCCGATATCGCCGATCTGAAAGCGAAGATCGCCGCATCCGGGCTGTCGGTTGGTGATCTGGTGTCCGTGGCCTGGGCTTCGGCCTCGACCTTCCGCGGTGGCGACAAGCGCGGTGGTGCCAATGGCGCGCGCCTGGCGTTGGCGCCGCAGAAGGATTGGGAAGCCAACCAGCGGGCGATCAAGGTGCTGCCGAAACTGGTGGAAATCCAGCAGGCATCCGGCAAGGCCTCACTGGCTGATGTGATCGTGCTGGCCGGTAATGTCGGTGTCGAACTGGCCGCCAAGGCTGCCGGGGTGAGCGTAGACGTACCCTTCGCGCCGGGCCGTGTCGATGCGCGTCAGGATCAGACCGATGTCGACTCCTTCGATGTGCTGGAGTCTGCTGCCGATGGTTTCCGCAACTACAGCAAAGGCAACCTGGGCGTGCCCACCGAGGCGATGCTGATCGACAAGGCGCAGTTGCTGACCCTGACCGCGCCGGAGATGACTGCGCTGGTCGGCGGCCTGCGTGTGCTGGGCGCCAACTACGACGGCAGTCAGCATGGCGTGTTCACCGACAAGATCGGTGTGCTGTCCAACGATTTCTTCGTCAACCTGCTGGATATGGGCACCGTATGGAAGGCAGCCGATGACAGCAACGAAGTCTTCGAAGGGCGTACACGCAAGGATGGCCAGGTGAAATACACCGCCACCCGCAACGACCTGGTGTTCGGCTCCAACTCGGTTCTGCGCGCTTACGCCGAGGTCTATGCCAGTGCTGACGGCAAGGAGAAGTTGGTCAAGGACTTCGTCGCCGCCTGGACCAAGGTGATGAACCTGGACCGTTTCGATCTGGCCTGAGCTTGAGTAGCGCACCAGCGGTGCGTCAGTAAACCGCAACGCCTCCCTCGTGGAGGCGTTGTGCTTTTGCTTGACCGAGCAGGGCGTCAGGTGGAGCATTGCCTCCTGCTCACGAATGCAACAAGGATTGCTGGCATGAAAGGCCATACCGAAGTCATCGACTATCTCAAGCACCTGCTCAAGGGCGAGCTGGCTGCGCGCGACCAGTACTTCATTCATTCGCGGCTGTATGAGGACTGGGGCTTCAGCAAGCTCTACGAGCGCATCAACCACGAGATGGAAGAAGAAACCCAGCACGCCGATGCACTGCTCAAGCGCATTATCTTCCTCGAGGGTGTGCCCGACATGACGCCCAACCCCTTCAAGTTCGGCCAGACCGTGCCCGAGGCGTTGAAGCTGGATCTGGCCCTGGAATACGAAGTGCGCGCGGCCCTGAGCAAGGGCATCGAACTGTGCGAGAAGCACCAGGATTACCAAACCCGCGACATCCTTCTGGTCCAGCTCAAGGACACCGAGGAAGACCACGCCTACTGGCTGGAGGTTCAGCTACAGCTGATCGACAAGCTGGGGTTGGAGAAGTACCTGCAAAGCCAGATGTGAGCGGCAAGCGACAAGCTTCAGGCTGCAAGTAAAGGCAACAGCAAAAAGCCAGAGCGAGGGTGACCCGCTCTGGCTTTTTCTTGTGGCTTGCAGCTTTAGGTTTGCCGCTGCTTTAAGCCCTGTCCCTCTCCAGCAGCGGTTTGAGGAAGTGCCCGGTATGCGATGCCGGGTTGTCGGCCACGTCTTCCGGTGTTCCGGTAGCGATGATCATGCCGCCCTTGGAGCCGCCTTCAGGACCGAGATCCACCAGCCAGTCGGCGGTCTTGATCACGTCCAGGTTGTGCTCGATCACTACCACGGTATTGCCGTGGTCGCGCAGGCGGTGCAGCACGTCGAGCAGTTGCTGGATATCGGCGAAGTGCAGACCGGTGGTCGGCTCATCGAGGATGTACAGGGTCTTGCCGGTATCGCGCTTGCTCAACTCGCGGCTCAGCTTGACCCGCTGCGCCTCGCCACCGGACAGGGTGGTCGCGCTCTGCCCCAGCTTGATATAGGACAGGCCGACGTCCATCAGCGTTTGCAGCTTGCGGGCGATGGCCGGCACGGCGTCGAAGAAGACACGAGCTTCCTCGATGGTCATGTCCAGCACTTCGGTGATGCTCTTGCCCTTGTACTTCACTTCCAGGGTTTCGCGGTTGTAGCGCTTGCCCTTGCACACGTCGCACGGCACGTAGATGTCCGGCAAAAAGTGCATTTCCACCTTGATCACGCCGTCGCCCTGGCACGCCTCGCAGCGACCGCCCTTGACGTTGAAGCTGAAACGGCCCGGGCCATAACCGCGCGAGCGCGATTCCGGCACACCGGCGAAGAGTTCGCGAATCGGTGTGAACAGACCAGTGTAGGTGGCCGGGTTGGAGCGCGGCGTGCGGCCGATCGGGCTCTGGTCGATGTCGACCACCTTGTCCAGGTGCTGCAGACCGTCGAAGGAATCGTGCGGCGCCGCTTCCAGGGTGGTTGCACCGTTCAAGGCCGTAGCGGTCAGCGGGAACAGGGTGTTGTTGATCAGCGTCGACTTGCCCGAGCCGGACACGCCGGTGACGCAGGTGAGCAGGCCTACCGGAATCTCCAGATCGACATTGCGTAGGTTGTTGCCCCGTGCGCCCTTGAGCTTGAGCAGTTTCTTCTTGTCACGCGGGGTGCGCTGCGCCGGATAGCGGATCTTCTCGCGGCCGGACAGGTATTTGCCGGTCAGTGAGTCGGGGTGATTCATCACCTCGTCCGGGGTGCCTTCGGCGACGATGCGACCGCCATGCACGCCAGCGCCCGGGCCGATATCGACCACGTAATCGGCCATGCGGATGGCGTCTTCGTCGTGTTCGACCACGATCACCGTATTGCCCAGGTTGCGCAGGTGGTTGAGGGTGCCCAGCAGGCGCTCGTTGTCGCGCTGGTGCAGGCCGATGGATGGCTCGTCGAGGATGTACATCACGCCCACCAGGCCGGCGCCGATCTGGCTGGCCAGGCGGATGCGCTGCGCTTCGCCGCCGGACAGGGTGTCGGCGCTGCGATCCAGGGTCAGATAATCGAGGCCGACGTTGACCAGGAACTGCAGACGCTCGCGGATTTCCTTGAGAATTTTCTCGGCGATCTCGCCGCGCCGTCCGGTCAGGTGCAGGTTGGCGACGTAATCGCAGGCATCGCCGACCGGCAGGCCGGTCACCGCCGGCAGGGTCTTCTCGCCGACCCAGACGTGCCGCGCTTCGCGGCGCAGACGCGTGCCACGGCAATCGGGGCAGGGCTGGGTGCTGAGGAACTTGGCCAGCTCCTCGCGCACGCTGGCCGACTCGGTCTCGCGGTAGCGGCGTTCGAGGTTGGGGATGATGCCCTCGAAGGGATGCGAGCGTTTGACGATGTCGCCGCGGTCGTTGAGGTACTTGAAGTCGACGCTCTGCGTGCCGCTGCCGAACAGAATGACTTTCTGGTGTTCGGCGGCCAGCTCGTCGAAGGGCTCTTCCAGGCTGAAACCATAATGTGCGGCCAGCGAACCGAGCATCTGGAAGTAGTAGACGTTGCGCCGATCCCAGCCGCGTATCGCGCCTTCGGCCAGGGTCAGTTCGCCATTGACCAGGCGCTTGACGTCGAAGAACTGCTTCACGCCCAGACCGTCGCAGGTCGGGCAGGCGCCGGCCGGGTTGTTGAAGGAGAACAGCTTGGGTTCCAGCTCGCTGATCGAGTGGCCGCAGTGCGGGCAGGCGAAGCGCGCGGAGAAGATGATCTCTTCGCCGGGCTCATCGTCCATGGGGGCGATCAGGGCGATGCCGTCGGCCAGGCCGAGGGCGGTCTCGAAGGATTCGGCCAGCCGCTGCTGCAGGTCTTCGCGGACCTTGAAGCGATCGACCACCACGTCGATGGAATGCTTCTTCTGCTTGTCCAGCTTGGGCAGCTCGTCCAGTTCGAACAGCTTGCCGTTGACCCGTGCGCGGACGAAGCCCTGTGCACGCAGCTCCTCGAATACCGACAGATGCTCGCCCTTGCGTTCGCGGATCACCGGCGCCAGCAGCATCAGCTTGCGGCCTTCCGGCAGGGCCAGCACCTGGTCGACCATCTGGCTGACGGTCTGCGCTTCGAGCGGTACGTCATGGTCCGGGCAGCGCGGAATACCGGCGCGGGCATACAGCAGGCGCAGGTAGTCGTAGATTTCGGTAATGGTGCCGACGGTCGAACGCGGGTTGTGCGAGGTGGACTTCTGCTCGATGGAAATGGCCGGTGACAGGCCTTCGATGGTGTCGACATCGGGCTTTTCCATCATCGACAGGAACTGCCGGGCATAGGCCGACAGCGACTCGACGTAACGGCGCTGGCCTTCCGCGTAAAGGGTATCGAAGGCCAGAGAGGACTTGCCGGAGCCGGACAGGCCGGTGATCACGATCAGCTTGTCGCGCGGTAGGGTCAGGTCGATGTTCTTCAGATTGTGGGTACGAGCCCCACGGATCAGGATTTTGTCCACTTAGGGAACCTCTGAAAGCTGTCTGTGTTGCCACTGCCGCGTCAAACTCAGGCGGCTTGCAACGGGCCTCGCTGGGCGGGCGGAAAACGAACGAGTATAGGGGGAGGCAGTACCCTGCGGCAAAGTGTGCGCCTGTGCCGAAGCGACGGCGGCTGCTAGAATCGCCGGCTGATTTCCTCAGGGTTTATTCGATGCACGATCCGCACAGCGAGCGCATGAGTAGTGGCGAGGCCCGCGCGGCCGGCGGCCTGGCTATGGTGTTCGCGTTTCGTATGCTGGGTATGTTCATGGTGCTGCCGGTGCTGGCCACCTACGGCATGGATCTGGCGGGCAGTACGCCCGCGCTGATCGGCCTGGCGATCGGTGCCTATGGTTTGACTCAGGCTGTGCTGCAAATTCCCTTTGGCATGCTCAGTGACCGTATCGGCCGACGCCCGGTGATCTACGCCGGCCTGCTGATTTTCGCCGCGGGCAGCGTGCTGGCGGCCAATGCCGATTCAATCTGGGGCGTGATCGCCGGACGCGTGCTGCAGGGCGCTGGCGCGATTTCTGCGGCGGTGATGGCGCTGCTGTCTGATCTGACCCGCGAGCAGCATCGCACCAAGGCCATGGCGTTGATCGGCATGAGCATTGGCCTGTCGTTCGCCGTGGCCATGGTGGTCGGGCCGCTGCTGACTCGCGCCTTCGGCCTGTCCGGCCTGTTCTGGGCGACCGCGGCGATGGCGTTGCTCGGCATTCTGATCGTCGCCGGCATCGTGCCGAAAGACGCCGGCCCGCTGCAGCATCGCGAATCAGGCGTGGCGGCGCAGGCGCTGTGGCCGACCCTCAAGCACGCAGACTTGCTGCGTCTGGATTTCGCCATCCTGGCCCTGCATGCGGTGCTCATGGCCAGCTTCGTCGCGTTGCCGCTGGCGCTGGTGGAGCAGGGCGGGTTGGTCAAGGAAGAACACTGGTGGGTTTATCTCACCGCGCTGTTGATCGGCTTCTTCGGCATGGTGCCCTTCATCATCTATGGCGAGAAAAAACGCCAGATGAAGCGCGTGCTGCTCGGTGCCGTCAGCATGTTGCTGGCTTGCGAGCTCTACTTCGCCTTCTACGGCAGCAGCCTGCGGGCGCTGGTACTGGGCATCGTGGTGTTCTTCACCGCCTTCAACCTGCTCGAGGCCTCGCTGCCGTCGCTGGTCAGCAAGGTGGCGCCGGCAGGCGGCAAGGGCACGGCGATGGGCGTCTATTCCACCAGCCAGTTCCTCGGCGCAGCGCTGGGCGGCATTCTCGGTGGCTGGCTGTACCAGCACGTGGGCCTGGGCGGTGTGTTCATCGGCTGCGCCGTGCTCTGTGCAATTTGGCTGGCTATTGCTGTTACTATGCGCGAACCGCCGTATGTGACCAGTTTGCGCCTGCCGCTCGATGCCGCGGCACTGGCCGATGTCGGACTGGTCGAACGCCTCAAGGCGACGCCGGGAGTGGCGGACGCCGTGGTGGTGGTCGACGAAGCGGCCATCTATATCAAAGTCGATACCCAACAAGTGGATCGCACGACGCTGGAAAGCCTGATCGTATCGGCGCCAGCGGCGTGCCGAGTCTAGGAGAACGTTATGGCCCGTGGGGTTAACAAAGTCATTCTGGTCGGTACCTGCGGCCAGGACCCGGAAACACGCTACCTGCCCAGCGGCAATGCGGTAACCAACCTGAGCCTGGCCACCAGCGAGCAGTGGACCGACAAGCAGACCGGGCAGAAGGTCGAGAAGACCGAGTGGCACCGCGTCGCTCTGTTCGGCAAGGTCGCCGAGATCGCCGGCGAATACTTGCGCAAGGGGTCGCAGGTGTACATCGAAGGCAAGCTGCAGACCCGCGAGTGGGAAAAGGACGGCATCAAGCGCTACACCACCGAGATCATCGTCGACATGCAGGGCACCATGCAGCTGTTGGGCGGTCGTCCGAGCGGTGATGAAGGCGGCGCTCCGCGTCAATCGCGCCCGGCCCCGCAGCGCGAGCCGCAGCAGCAGGCACCGCGCCAGGAGCGTCCGGCCCCGCAGCAGGCCCAGCCAGCGCCTGACTACGACAGCTTCGATGACGATATCCCGTTCTGATCTGAGCGGGCTCTAGCCTATGCGAATGCGCCTTATGCTACTGGGTGGCGGTAGTGCCCTGGGGCAAGCGCTGATCCGTCTTGGCGCCGAGGAAGACATCGGCTTCCTCGCGCCACGCCCGCCGGAAGACGGTTGGGAAGCCGCCAGCCTGACCGAGCTGCTCGACGAGACTCGCCCGGATGCACTGATCAACCTGGCTTACTACTTCGACTGGTTCCAGGCCGAATCGGTGGCCGAGTCGCGCCTGCAGACGCAGGAGCGTGCGGTGGAACGTTTGGCCGAGCTGTGCCAACACCATTCCATCGTCTTGCTGCAGCCGTCCAGCTACCGGGTCTTCGATGGTTCGCGGGTCACCGCCTACAGCGAAAAGGAAGAACCTGTCCCCCTCGGGCTGCGTGGCCAGGCGCTGTGGCGTCTGGAGCAGAGCGTGCGGGCGATCTGTCCGCGTCATGTGCTGCTGCGCTTTGGCTGGCTGCTCGATGACAGCCGTGAAGGGCTGCTGGGGCGCTTTCTGTTGCGCGCCGAGCGCGACGATGCCCTTTATCTAGCCGATGACCGGCGCGGCAACCCTACGCCGGTGGATGATGCGGCGCGGGTGATTCTGGCCGTGCTCAAACAACTCGATTGCGAGTCGCCCTTGTGGGGCACCTATCATTACGGCGGTCATGAAGCGAGTACATCGCTGAGCCTGGGGCAGGCGGTACTGAGCGAAGCGCGTCACTATCGCAGCAATCTGGTCGAGGACATCGCGCCGCAGGCGCACGCCGCCCGTCCGGATGCGGCCGATGAGCCGCAGCACGCCGTGCTGGCCTGCAAGAAGATTCTTCACACCTTCGGCATCAAGCCGCGCGCTTGGCGCTCTGCTCTGCCGAGCCTACTGGATCGTTACTATCGCCATGGCTGAATTTCTCGTAACGGGTGGTGCGGGCTTTATCGGGTCGAATCTGGTCGATGCCTTGCTGGCCGCTGGTCACGGCGTGCGCGTACTGGACAACCTGTCCATGGGTAAGCGCAGCAATCTGCCGCTGGACAACCCGCGCTTGCATTTCATCGAAGGCGACGTCGCCGATGCTGAGGTGGTCGCGCAGGCGGTCGCCGGTTGTGCGGGGGTCGCGCACCTGGCCGCGGTGGCCTCGGTACAGGCCTCGGTGGATGATCCTGTGTCCACTCACCAGAGCAATTTCATCGGTACCCTGAATGTCTGCGAAGCCATGCGTCAGCATGGCGTGCGACGTGTGGTCTATGCCTCCAGTGCGGCGATCTATGGCAACAACGGCGAGGGCGTGGCAATCGATGAAGCTACCGCCAAAGCGCCGCTGACGCCTTATGCGTCTGACAAGCTGGCCGGCGAGCACTATCTGGATTTCTACCGCCGCCAACATGGCCTGGAACCCGCGGTGTTTCGTTTCTTCAATATCTTCGGCCCGCGCCAGGATCCATCCTCGCCGTACTCCGGGGTGATCAGTATCTTCACCCAGCGTGCGCAGCAGGGGCTGCCAATCAGCGTCTTCGGTGATGGTGAGCAGACCCGTGATTTCTTCTATGTCGGTGATCTGGTCGCGCTGTTGATGCAGGGCCTACTCAACGGGCAGGTGGTGAATGATCCGCTCAATGTGGGCTGGAGCCAGGCGGTAAGCCTCAATCAATTGCTGGCTGAGATCGGTGTGCTGTGCGGCGGCTTGCCGCCGGTGACGCACTTGCCGGCACGTGCTGGCGATATTCGCCATTCGCGTGCTGATAATGCGCGCTTGCAGGCTCATTACTGCATGCCGCAACAAACACCGCTGCGTGAAGGATTGCGCCAACTGCTCGGTTTGTGAATCGAGCCCATGAAAAAGCCGGCATGCGCCGGCTTTTTCATTTCTGCGAGGGCTATCAGAACTTGTAGCCCAGGCCGACCATATAGACGAAGGGATCGACGTCTACATCGACCTTGACCTTGTCGCCGTTCAGGTGAGTGGTGCCGGTGGTGTCGATATCGATGTAGCGCACCTGGGCGTTGAGCATCAGGCTGTCGGTCAGCATGTAGTCCATGCCGATCTGGCCAGCCAGACCCCAGGAGTCCTTCATGTCCAGGCCGCGGAAGCCCTTGCCTTCGGCTTCGCTGCTCAGCTCGGTATCGAAGAACCAAGTGTAGTTGATGCCGACGCCTACATAGGGCTGAAAGGCCGAGCTCTTGTCCAGCGGGTAGTAAATAGCGCTGATGGTTGGCGGCAGGTGTTTGAGGCTGCCCAACTTGCCGTTCAGTCCGGCGAAGGCGCCTGGCATGCCCTTGACGCCTACGTCGTGGCTGAACGGCGTGGCCGCCAGCAGCTCGATGCCGAAATTATCGGTCACCATGTAAGCGAAGTTCAGGCCCAGCTGGGTGTCGCTGTTCAGGGTGGCGCCACTGCCGGCTACCTTGCCCAGTACAGCATGATCGATATTGCCGCTGTCTTCGTGCGGATCGACGGTGATGGCGCCGGCGCGGACGATGATATCGCCAGCCTGGTGGGCTTGGGCGACGGGGGCAGCGATGGCCAGGGCCAGCAGAGAGGCAGTGAACAGTGATTTGTACATGGCGAGCTCCAGTTCGAGTCGGTTGTGTCTTTGGCTGGAATTAATGCTAAGCCACGCAACAATTCACTTTTTGACCTAGCTCAATAGATCGGCGCGCTCTGTTGCGGTGTTTTGTCCATTGCTTCGAATGCGGCTCTAGATGATAATGTTTCTCTTTTTGAAGCAAGCCCGTCTGTCGAGGACCCTCTGCGCATGAATCGCTTCCCCCTCCATTCCCTGGCCGTGGCCCTGATGTTGGTCAGCGGCTCGCTGGCTGCCGCGCCGCTGGATGCTGCGCTGGATGAAAGCCAGCGCCTGGCCGCCGAGGCGAAAGCCTCTCAGGGCCGTGTCGAACAACTGGATGATTCCAGCCGCGAGATGCTCAATGAGTACCGTAATGCCCTGCAGCAGGCCGAGGCATTGAAAGGTTATAACAGTCAACTTCGTGACCTGGTCGAAGCCCAGCGTCAGGAGCTGGCCAGCTACCAGAAGCAGCTCGATGGCATCGAGCGTACTCAGGAAGCGGTGAGTCCGCAGATGGTCAAGATGGTCGAGGTGCTGGGCGAGTTCATTGCCGCCGATCTGCCGTTCCTGCCCGAAGAGCGTGAAGATCGTCTGGCGCAGTTGCAGGATCTGCTGCCGCGCGCCGATGTCAGTCTGGCCGACAAGTACCGCCGTATCCTCGAGGCCTACCAAGTCGAGAGCGATTACGGTCGTACCCTGGAAGCCTGGCGTGGCGAATTGAATCAGGCTGATGGTGGCTCGCGCAGTGTCGAGTTCCTGCGTCTGGGTCGCAGCATGCTCTATTACCAGACCCTCGATGCTCATGAGAGTGGCTGGTGGAACCCGCAGTCCAAGGCCTGGGAAGTGCTGGGCGGCAGCGCGCGTCGTCCGCTGACCCAGGCCATCGCCATCGCCCGTCAGCAGCAGGCGCCTGCCGTGCTGTCCCTGCCGATCAAGACCCTGGCCGAGGAGGCCGCACAATGAGTCGTCGTGTTGTAGCCGTACTGGCGCTCAGCCTGTTGCCGGCCCTGGCCGCCGTGGCCGAAACCCTCAACCCCGATCAATTGCTGCAGCGCATTCGCAGCGAGCGTGCCGCCGAAGTCAGCGCCATGCAGGAGCGTGAGCAGGCGTTTCTCGCCAAACGCAGTGAGCAAGCACAGCTGCTGGCAGCCGCGCGCTCCGCACTGAATACCCAGAAAGCCGAAAGCGAACGTCTGAAAGCTGAGTTCGACCGTCAGGAAGCCGAACTGGCCGAGCAGGAAAAGCTGCTGGCGCAGCGTGTTGGCCACCTTGGTGAGCTGTTCGGCGTGGTGCGCCAGAGTGCCGGTGATGTCGTCGGGCAATGGCAGGACAGCCTGCTCAACGCCCAGTACCCCGAGCGCCTGAAGCGCCTCAAGGCGCTGGCTGAGAGCCGCTCGCTGCCGTCCGCCGAGGACCTCGACGGCTACTGGATGCTGCTGCTCGAAGACCTGGCCGCCAGCGGCCGTATCGAGCGTCTGCAACTGCCAGTGGTGAACACCGATGGTTCACGCCAGGAGCAGCAGGTGCTGCGTGTTGGCGGCTTCGCCGTCTATGGCGAGGATGCTTTCCTGCGCTACGACGCTGATGCAGGGCAACTGGTGGCGCCGCTGCGCCAGCCGTCCGGCCTCGGCCAGGTCAAGGACTACCTGAATAGCAAGGACGCACTCGCCACGCTGCCCATCGATCCGAGCCGTGGCAGCCTGCTGGCGCAGTTGCAACAACAGCCGACCCTGTGGGATCGACTGCAACAGGGCGGGCTGGTCGGCTGGGTGATCGTCGTGCTGGGCGCCTGCGGTCTGCTGTTGGCGCTCTGGCGCATGGTCTACTTGGTGCGTGTCGGCAGTGGCGTCAAGGCGCAGATGCACGACCTCAGCGCGCCGCGCAATGACAACCCACTGGGCCGCGTGATCGGTGTGCTGGGTGCCAAGCCGCAACTGGCTGACCTGGAGACGCTTGAGCTGAAGCTCGACGAAGCGATCCTGCAGGAAACGCCGCCGCTGGAGAAAGGCCAGGGTCTGCTCAAACTGCTCGCCGCCGTCGCGCCGTTGCTCGGCCTGCTGGGCACAGTGACCGGCATGATCGTGACCTTCCAGGCTATCACCCAGAGTGGTGGCGGTGACTCGCGTCTTATGGCTGATGGTATCTCCCAGGCGCTGGTGACCACCGTGCTGGGTCTGGTGGTGGCGATTCCGCTGCTGTTCCTGCATAGCCTGCTGGCCAGCCGTAGCAAGGGTCTGATCCAGGTGCTGGAGCAGCAGAGCGCCGGCCTGATCGCCCTGCACCTGTCGGGAGCGCCGCGCCGTGACTGATCTGTTCGCCTTCTGGCTGCGTGCGGTCGACAGTGCCTATGCACTGCTCGACTTCATGGGCGCCGGCGGCGTGGTGATGTGGGCGCTGGCAGTGCTCTGCGTGGTGTTCTGGACCCTGGTGTTCGAGCGCTTCTGGTACATGCGCAGGATCTTCCCGCGTTGGGTGCAGGAGCGCCGCGAGGCCTGGCAACAGGTGCTGGCCGACGACAACGGTAACTGGCAGCGCGCCGTGCGCCTGGCCTGGCTGGCGCAGGCACGCCAGCAGCTGGCTGCGCCGCTGCGCCTGGGCAAGACCCTGGTGGCGCTGTATCCGCTGCTGGGGTTGCTCGGCACCGTGCTCGGCATGATCGCCGTGTTCGACGTGCTCGCCCTCAACGGCACCGGTAACCCACGCGGCATGGCCGCAGGCGTGTGGCAGGCGACCCTGCCGACCATGGCCGGCATGGTCTTGGCCATCCCCGGATTGTTCAGCCTGGCGCGCCTCGAACGCGAAGCCAGCCAGGCCATCGAGCGGCTGGCCGACCAGCTGCGTCACGACTGAGATTGCCCAACATGAGAATGCGTCGTCACCACCAGCAGGACGAAGACACCGGCATCGACCTCACGCCGATGCTCGACGTGGTCTTCATCATGCTGATCTTCTTCATCGTCACCAGCTCCTTCATTCGTGAGTCCGGGGTCGAAGTGCAGCGCCCGCAAGCGGAAACCGCCAACCCGCAGGACAAGGGCAATATCCTCATCGCCGTGACTGCCGACGGGCAGATCTGGATGGACAAACAGCCGGTGGATATCCGCAGCGTGCGCGCCCATGTCGAGCGCATGCGTGTCGACCAGCCGGAAGGCGCTGTGGTGGTGCAGGCCGACAAGGATGCGCGTACCGGCCTGGTCGTCCAAGTGATGGATCAGGCGCGTCTGGCCGGCGTGCAGGATGTCGCCCTGGCTGCCGGTAGCGGAGTCAACTGATGCGCCTGCCGCTGTCTTTTTTCGGCGCTTGCCTGATGGCCTTGGGGCTGTTCGCCCTGATGCTGTACATGGTCGCGCCGCCGAGCGCCAAGGTCAGTCAGGACCCGGTCAGCGTGGCCAACTTCGTGCGCATGGACGGTAATACCAGCGAGACGGCCAGCCGCACCCGTCAGCAGGCGCCGCAGCCACCTCAGCCGCAAACGCCGCAGCCACCCACGCCGCCGACCCCGCAAACCGCCACGCCGAGCGCTAACCTGCCGGCGCTGGATATCCAGCTGCCCAGTCTGGCCAGCGGTATTGCCGTCAACAGCGCGCCGGCGCCGAGCCTGTCCGGGCTGGCGCCTGGGGCGCCGGCGCCAACCCCGCCGAGCGAGGCTGCCGAGTCCGGCGGGCAGATGGGCGGGATGGAGAGCGAGGTCATGCCACTCAACGACGTGCGTCCTGACTATCCGCGCTATGCGCTGCAAAAGGGCATCGAAGGTTTCGTCAAACTGGCTTTCACCATCAATCGCTCCGGCAACGTGGAGAATATCCGCGTGCTGGAGGCCAACCCGCGTAACGTCTTCGAGCGCGAAGCGCGCCGTGCCGCATCTCGCTGGCGCTTCGCGCCACGCACCGAGGGCGGCCTGGCGGTGGACCGCGAAGCGGTGAAAACCCTCTACTTCCGCCTGGAAAGGAGCTGACCATGTACCGTTGGTTGTTGCTCGTGATGCTCAGTGCTGTGGCCGTGCCCGGCATGGCCCAGCAAACCGTCGACCCGGCCGTATTCAAGGCCCTGAATGCGGCGCAGACAGCACAGCAGAAGGGTGACTACGCTGCCGCACGACGCGCGCTCGATGACGTCAAGGCCAAGAGCGGCAGCCTCGAAGAGGCGCTGGTCTGGCGTAGCAAGGCCTACGTGGCCTGGTCGGCTGGCAACAACGTTCAGGCCATCGACTGGCTGGAAAAGGCCGTGAGCAGCGGCAAGCTGGATGATGAAATGCTGGCTGGCGAGCGTCTCAATCTGGCCAAGCTCAACCTGGGCGAGCGCCGCTACGCCAAGGTCGTCGAGTTGCTGGCGCCGAATCAGGGTCGCGCCTCCGAGGAAGTGTTGCAGATGCTGGTGCAGGCCTACCAGGGCATGAATCAGCCGGCCAAGGCGCTGCCGTTGGCCGAGCGTTACGTGCAAGCCAATCCCAATGCGGCAGACATCTGGCTGCAGTTTCTGGTGGGCGCCAACGCCGATCTGAAACGCTATGCCCAGGCCGAGCGTTGGCAGCGTCAACTGCTGGGGCGCAAACCGGACGATGCCAAGGGCTGGCGGCAACTGGCCGGCCTGCAGCAGATGGCTGGCAGTAACGACAAGGCGCTGGCGACCCTGCGTGCGGCGCGCAGCAAAGGCCTGCGTTTCAGCGAATCGGAGCTGGACAACCTGGTGCTGCTTGCCGGCGCCGCCGACCAGCCCTGGCAGGGTGCCAAGCTACTCGCCGGCATGCTCGACAGTGGCCTGCTGGCCAACACCGCCGCGCGTCAGGAACGCCTGGGCCTGTTCTGGTGGCAGGCGCGTGATCGTTCTGCCGCTGTGCGCGTGCTGCGTCCGTTGGCCGAGCGCAGTGGCAATGGCAAGCACTGGCTATACGTCGCTCAACTGGAGCTGGAGCAGTCGCGCTGGCAGGCCGGCCTGGATGCGCTGGCGCGTGCCGAACGCGGTGGTGCCGAGCGGGCCAAGGTACGCTCCTGGCGTCAGTGGGCGGAAAGCGAGTTGCGCTTCGAGCGGGAAAAGCGAGTCGCCAGTCGCAGTTGAGTCGTTCGTCGGTGTGCGCGGCGCACCCCAAGTAAAAAGCCAGACCTAGTGTCTGGCTTTTTACTTGGGGCGTGTCGGTAGCGCGGCAAGCGTATTGGCTTTTTGTAGGAGACGCGCCTCGCGGCGAATGGTGCTCACACCGCAGGTTTTTCTGAATGACCACGACCGCTTCGCCCCGAGGTGGGGCTCCTACAGCTTCCCCGTCTGGGCTCAGCTATCGGGCAATTCGTAGGCGTAGATCTTGTCCGCTTCCATCTGATAGCCAACCTCGGCCAGCTCGCTGCTGACATGCTCGGTTTTCAGTGGGCCTTCTACCCAGAATGGCTGGTACAGCACATCGAGCAGCACGCCGAGTTCGCTGGTGACGTGGACGATCTGGTTCGAGGGTGGTGGTGGAACGTGGATGCAGGCGCCGAAGTAGGGCACCAGCAGAAACTCCACCACGCGACCTTCATCGGTCACGTCCAGTGGCACGATGTAGCCCGGCAGTTTCACCTGCTGACCATTGAGTTCCTTGACCACCGGGGCGGCTGGTGACTGCTGCATGGCGGCCGGACCGGATTCGGCCAGCGCGTCGGCCAGTTGCGAGAGGTCGTGGATGGGCGCAGGGTTGATGATCTGCGGTGGTGCATCCGGCGGAATCAGCTCCGACCAGGTGATTTCGCGCACATCGGCGGCGGCCAGCGGCAGGGCCAGCGTCAGCAGCAGGCTGGCGAGCAGGGGGCGGAACATGGATTACCTCTGTGCAGTGATTCGCCTGCACAGTGTACAGGCGAATCGCACTTTACAGGCGTATCGACAGGCCGTCGGCGAGTGACTGCCGATAGGCCCGCCAGGCCGGCACGCTGCCCATCGCCACGGCTGCGGCGAGAATGCCACCAAGAAGTTTCCATTCGTAACTCGACGGCGCATTGAGGGCCAGGTACAGGCCGTAATTGGCCTGCACGAAACCCTGGCTGCTGGCGATGCCCAGATACAGCAAGGCCAGACCGAGCGCGACGCCGGCCAGAGCCAGGGTGAAGGCCTCTAGCACCAGCAGACTGGCGATATGCCAGGGGCGGGCGCCCACCGAACGCAGGATGGCCATCTCCCGACGACGCTCGTTGAGGCTGGTGAGGATAGCCGTAAGCATACCGATCAGGCCGGTCAGCACGACGAACAGCGAGACCACGAACAGTGCTTTTTCGGCGGTACCCATCAGGCTCCACAGCTCCTGCAGGGCGACACCTGGCAGGATTGCCAGCAGTGGCTCACCACGGAACTCGTTGATCTCGCGTTGCAGGCTGAAGGTGGCGATCTTGCTGTTGAGGCCGAGCATGAACGCGGTGATCTGCTTCGGCTGCAGGTCCATGGTACGCGCCTGCTCTGCGCTGATCTGCGCCGCGCCACGTGCCGGCATGCCGTTCTGCCAGTCGATGTGCAGCGCTTCCATCCCGGCCAGGGAAATGTGCAGCGTGCGGTCGACCGGCGTGCCGGTGCGCTCGAGGATGCCGACCACGGTGAAGGGCTTGTCGTCATGCTTGACCAGGCTGATGGTGGCGACGCCATGGGCCAGGACGATCTCCTCGCCCAGGCCATAGCCCAGCGCCTGTGCAACCTCGGCGCCGAGCACCACTTCGAAGGGATCGTCGGCAAACTCGCGACCCTGCGCCAGCTTCAGCGCCTGGCTGCGGGCGTAGCGATAGTGCTCGAAGTAGGCAGTGCTGGTGCCCATCACCCGGTAGCCGCGGTGCGAATCGCCCAGGGAAATGGGAATGGCCCACTTCACCTGACGGTGATCGGCGAAGTGCTCGAAGCTGTCCCAGCGGATGTTGTTGGTGGCGTTGCCGATACGGAACACCGAGTACAACAGCAGGTTCACGCTGCCGGAGCGGGCGCCGACGATCAGGTCGGTGCCGCTGATGGTGTTGGCGAAGCTGGCGCGAGCCTCGGTACGTACACGCTCGACGGCCAGCAGCAGGCACACCGACAGGGCGATGGCGAACACGGTGAGCAGGGCGGTGAAGCGGCGGTTGGCCAGGCTGGCCAGGGCGATGCGGATCAGATGCATCTCAGGCCTCCTGTGGGCGCGTGGCGCGATTGAGTTCGGCCAGCGACAGGTTGCGGTCGAACAGCGGGGCCAGGCTCTGGTCGTGGCTGACGAACAGCAGGCTGGCGCCTGCTGCGCGGCACTCGGCGAAGAGCAACTGGAGGAAAGCCTCGCGGGCGTCGAAGTCCAGCGCCGAGGTGGGTTCGTCGGCGATCACCAGTTCGGGTTGGCCGATCAGTGCGCGGGCGGCGGCAACCCGTTGTTGCTGGCCGATGGACAGTTCGTCGGCGCGGCGGCCGAGCAGGTCTGCGCGCAGGCCGAGGTGGTCGAGCAGCGCAGCGGCTGCGGCATCGATGCTGCCATGGCGCTGGCGTGCGCGTTCTGCGCGCAAGCGCGAGAAGCGGCAGGGCAGCTCGACGTTGTCGCGCACGGACAGAAACGGCAGCAAGTTGAACTGCTGGAAGATGTAGCCGGTGTGATCGACACGAAAACGGTCGCGGGCGCCGGCCGAGAGCTGGCCGAGGTCCTGCCCGAGCAGGCGGATATGGCCGCTTTGCGCTCGTTGCACGCCGCCCAACAGGCCGAGCAGGGTGGTCTTGCCGCTGCCGCTGGGGCCCTTGAGAAACAGGGTTTCGCCACGCGCCAGGGTGAAATGGGGAATATCCAGCAACTGCGCCTGGCCAGGCCAGGCGAAGCCGAGATCGGCGAGTTCGATCAGAGGTTGAGTCATGGTTTCTTCGAATCGTCGTTCATGGAAAGCCGAGCATGGTGGTCTGATTGTATGAGCCGAACTCGCGGATGGTATTCATGCTTCCGAAGCAGGTTTTGTAGGAGGCGCTTTAGCGGCGAGCTTTTTTCGCGGCTAAAGCAGATCGCGACCTGGCCCTCCCACAAACCTGGCGTGGTGGATGAAAAGAGCGTCATCCACCTTGCGGCATCAGAAAGACAGACGTGGTTGGGTTGGAGTCAGTTCCACGCCCTGCTGGCCGTTCGGGCCGATCAGTTGTACCTGAATCTTCTCGGTGGCGGGGAAGCGTTTGAATAGCTCGGCGAGATCCAGTTGTTTCAATTCATTGACCTTGGCGCATTCGAAGCGATAGTGCGCGTGGATATCGCTGTGTTCGCCTTCGTGCTTGTGATCGTGATGGTCGTGCTTGTGATCGTGCGCCTTGCCGGCGAACAGTGGGCTCTCCAGCTCGACCTTGGTGGCCTTGCAGTCGCCGCTGGTCAGGGCGAACAGCGTGACGGGCTGCTCCAGCTCACGCTTGGCGGCCGCTACCTTGGCTTTGTCGGCATCGCTTTTGGCCGCATGTTCGAAGCCGACCAGGTTCATTGCCGGGCTTTCGAACTGCAGCTCCAGCAGGTTGCCATCCAGCGCGGCATTGAGGCTGGCGACACCGTGCTCGTGGGCACCCAGGCTGTCGTGGGAGTGTTCGTGGTCGTGATCATGGCCGTGCTCATGAGCCTGGGCGGCGACCAGGGGCAGCAGGGCGAAGGGCAGGGCGAGCAGCAGGTGGCGCATGGGTGTCTCCAGCGTGAGTGCGATTTGATTGTTACGTTATAACAACTTTCGTGGCGAACTGGCCAGCCTGCTGCTGTCATGGGAGCATGCAAGATCCTGACTGGAGGCTGAACATGGTGCGAATACGTGGGCGCATTGGCGACTGGCCGGTGGATCTGACGCTGGAGCTGGATGCCGAGGACTGGGCGCAACTGGCGCAGCACGTGGCTGTTAAACCGGTCGCCAGTGTGGCAGCGCCGCCCCCCGCGACAGACGCGGGTGATGCGCTGTGGCAGACCGCGTTGCAGCTGGTGCGTGAGGCGGGGCAGGTTGAAGGGCCGAGGTTGATGGCACAGCTGGCTGCGCTGGCTGGTGGTGAGGCTGCAGGCAAGCGCTTGCTGGTGCGTCTGCGTCATTGCGAGCAGATCCGCATGGAAACCGGCGTGGATGCGCCGATTTATCACTGGCAAGAGTAGTCGCCCGGGCTAGTAGGGTGTCGCGCGCAACGAGGCGAGGATAGTAGGGCGTACCGGGGCGCCGGCCGCTCGGAAGCAGTACGCCGTTGAGGGGAGTGTTGGACGTGAGTTGCGGTGTAGAACTTGGCACGGCCCGGCGGACTGTTCGCTTCGCTACGAGCGGCCGGCGTTCCGGTCCGCCCTACGGCGAGCGAGATCCAAAGCTGGGATTAGTAGATCGCCTGGTACAGCTTGCGGCGGTAGGTGGTGACCAGCGGGTGGTCGCCGCCGAGCAGATCGAACACCTGCAGCAGGGTCTTGTGCGGCAGGCCGTCAGCGTAACTGCGGTTGCGTATGAACAGCTTGAGCAGGCCGTCCAGCGCCGCTTCGTACTGCTGGCGCGCCAGTTGTTGCACGGCCAGTTGATACACCGCTTCGTCGTCCTCGGCATTCTGTGCCAGGCGGCTTTTCAGTGTGGCCACTTCCGGCAGGTCGGCGGCCTGGCGCAGGAAGGTCAGCTGCGCCTTGGCACCGGCCAGCGCCTGCTTGTGCTCATCGCTCTTGACCGCATCGAGCACCACTTCTGCTTCACCCAGCTCACCGCGCTCGGCCAGGCAGCGCGCATAGAGAATCAGCGCGGCGGCGTTCTCGTTGTCTTCTGTCAGCACCTGCTTGAGCAGCGTTTCGGTCTCGGCAAAACGACCTTCAGCGAACAGTGCTTGGGCTGTCTCCATCGGGTCCGCAGCAGCGGGAGGCGGTTCGGCGACATGGGGTTTGAGCATTTCGCGGATCGCCGCTTCCGGCTGCGCGCCGGCGAAGCCGTCCACCGGCTGGCCATTCTTGAACAGCACCACGGTGGGCAGGCTGCGAATACCGAAGCGCATGACGATGTCTTGCTCGATATCGCAGTTGACCTTGGCCAGCAGCAGCTCACCGGCGTATTCCTCGGTGATCTTCGCCAGCATTGGCATCAGCGCCTTGCACGGCGCGCACCACTCGGCCCAGAAGTCGACCAGCACCGGTTTGTGAAAGGAATTTTCGATCACCAGTTGCTCGAAGTGGGCGGCGCCGGAGATGTCGAAGATGTAAGGGGAGTCGCTCATGGTCGGTCTCGATGGGCAGGGCAATGGCTTATTAATGTGGGCAGGCGGCCCGCGAAACAAGGGGCGCCGATGTTGCCGGTAGCCCGGATGCAATCCGGGCTACGTCGGTCGTTGTGCATGATACAGGCTGACCTCGCGAAACTCCGCCGGCTCGGCCAGATCCGGCCAGGTGCAGCCATCGAGCAGGGCCAGACGCTGGTATAGCGGATGCTGGAAATCCTTGACCCGCGAATCGGCCACCAGTGCCTGACGGCCGCGACCGAGAAAGTGATCGAGTAGCGGCAGGTTGGCGCGGTCGTAGAGCACGTCGGCGACCAGAATCAGGTCGTAGCGATCCGCTTCGGCGAAGAAATCCTGCGAATAACTCAGCGTTACGCCATTGAGCTCGGCATTGGCGCGGCTGGCGGCCAGCGCCACTGGATCGAGGTCGCAGGCTACCACTTGCGCTGCGCCCGCCTTGGCTGCGGCGATGGCGGCGACACCCGAGCCCGCGCCGAAATCCAGCACGCGCTTGCCGCGTACCCACTCCGGGCGCTCGGCCAGCCAACGCGCCAATACCAGGCCGCTGGCCCAGCAGAAGCACCAGTAGGGCGGCTCTTCGAGAATGCGCCGGGTTTCCTCGGGGTTGAACGCGCGCTCCATATTACTGGCGTCGATCAGCCACAGGGCGATATCGGTGCCCGGCAGCGTTTCGGCCACCAGACGGGCATCGCCGAGCAGTTCGCTCAGGGCCTGCTGCAACTGTTGCGGCGGTCTCATGGCGCTGGCACCAGATACAGGGCGCCGATGTCCTGATCGGTCAGTTCGGCGATGGTACGCGCCGGCAGGCGTTGCACCAGACGGCCGGAGTGGCTGACGCGGCCGCGCAGTTCCAGGCGCAGATCCTGCGGCGCCTGCCGGTCGCTCAGGGGCAGATGAAACGGCAGCGCTTCGCCGTTGCCGCGCAGATGAACCTGGCCGAGCAGGGCGCGCGGCCTGCCGCGCATGTCCACGCCCAGCAGTGCCAGGTCGACATCGGCACCAGCAGCGACGCCAAGCAACTCGCCGCGCAGGCCGGGGCCCTGGATAGGCTCAACGCTGGGTTCTGCTGCCTGAGCAGGTGCTGGCATGGGTGGCGGCACGGTGGGCGTGGGCTCGCTGGTGCAGGCGGCGAGCAGGCCGCTGAGGGCCAGTGGCAGGAGGGGCAGGTATCGGTTCATGGCGTGTACCGCTCTCGGAGGTGCTTGCCCATAGCTTAATTTGTCTTGCGACCTGTAAGCAGGCCATCTCAAAGCTCCTTACATTTTTCAACGGCGTGCTATGCGCTACCATGGCGCCTTTGCCGCCAATCAGTCAGCGCCTGCCATGCATTGTCCCTTCTGCGCCGCCAACGACACCAAGGTCATCGATTCCCGTCTGGTCGCCGAGGGCGACCAGGTTCGCCGTCGCCGTGAATGCGTGGCCTGCGGTGAGCGTTTCACCACCTTCGAAACCGCCGAGCTGGTGATGCCGCGCCTGATCAAGCAGGACGGCAGCCGCCAGCCCTTCGATGAAGAGAAGCTGCGCGCCGGCATGCAGCGTGCGCTGGAAAAACGTCCGGTCAGCGTCGAGCGCCTGGAAGAGGCCATCGCCCGCATCAAGCAACAACTGCGTGCTACCGGCGAGCGCGAGGTGAAATCGCTGGTGCTGGGTGAGCTGGTGATGACCGAGCTGAGCAAGCTCGACGAGGTGGCCTACATCCGTTTCGCTTCCGTTTACCGGCGCTTTCAGGATCTCAACGAGTTCCGCGAAGAAATCGAGCGCCTGGCCCGCGAGCCGTCGAAAAGCCGATGAGCGAGCGCGACCACTTCTTCATGGCGCGCGCCCTGCGGCTGGCGCGCAAAGGCCTTTACTCCACCCACCCCAATCCGCGCGTCGGCTGCGTCATCGTGCGTGATGGCGAAATCGTCGGGGAGGGCTGGCATGCCCGTGCCGGCGAACCGCACGCCGAGGTTCATGCCCTGCGCCAGGCCGGCGAGCGGGCGCGCGGTGCCACCGCCTACGTCACCCTGGAGCCCTGCAGCCATCACGGGCGCACGCCGCCCTGTGCCGATGCACTGGTCGCCGCCGGTGTCGGCCGGGTGGTCGCGGCGATGCAGGACCCCAATCCGCAGGTGGCCGGTCGCGGCCTGTTGCGCCTGGCCAATGCCGGTATCGAAGTGCTGTCCGGCGTGCTGGAAAGCGAGGCGCGCGCGCTCAACGTCGGCTTCATCAAACGCATGGAGACAGGGCTGCCGTTCGTGCGGGTCAAGTCGGCGATGAGTCTGGATGGCCGCACTGCCATGGCCAGCGGTGAAAGCCAGTGGATCACCGGCCCGGCGGCGCGCGCCGAGGTGCAGCGCTTGCGCGCGCAGTCTAGCGTGGTGCTCAGCGGTGCCGACACTGTGCTGGCCGACGACGCCCGGCTGACCGTGCGTCCTGACGAGCTGGGGCTGGGTGTCGAAGCTACCTTCATGGCCGCCTCTCGGCCGCCGCTGCGGGTGTTGGTCGATGGGAGGTTGCGGGTGCCGCTGAGCAAGGCCTTTTTCCAGGTCGGCCCGGCGCTGGTGGCCACCTGCGCAGCCGCTGCCGCGCGTGATCGCTATCTGGCCGACGGCCACGAGCTGCTCGCCGTGCCGGGTAGCAATGGTCACGTCGATTTGCGCAAACTACTGCTGGAACTGGCCGGGCGAGGCGTCAACGAGGTGCTGGTCGAGGCCGGTCCGCGTTTGGCCGGCGCCTTCGCCCGTGCCGGGCTGGTGGATGAATACCGCATCTTCGTTGCCCCCAAGCTGCTCGGTTCCAGCGCGCGGCCATTGTTCGAGCTGCCGCTCAACCGCATGGCCGAGGCGCAGGAGCTGCAGATTGTCGATATTCGCGCCGTCGGCGACGACTGGCAGATCACGGCGGTGCCCAAGGCCAGGTAGGGTGCGCCATGCGCACTGCGGCTCTCTTCACATACCCCTGTGCAGTGGCAACGACTCGAGCGGGCGCGGGAGTGGGGGCTGGCCTGGCAGATCGGCGGGTAACCCTGGTGCGCGCAGCGCACCCTACGGGACTGAAGTTGCCGAACCCTGCGGGCCATGCAGCGCTGCGATAAATATGGTAAAACGCCACGCGGCTATTCATATGGCCGCAACGTTCTCAGGGCGGGGCGAAATTCCCCACCGGCGGTAATGGTTCGTAGAACCTAGCCCGCGAGCGCTCGCCATGGCTTCTGCCTGGCGAGGTCCAGCAGACCCGGTGCGATTCCGGGGCCGACGGTATAGTCCGGATAAAGAGAGAGCGGGATTCCCACCACGGGCGCTTCTTGCGTGTCCGCGAAATCCCTATCGATCGGCATTGCCCTGTTTTTGACCAAAACAGGAGTTCGTCCATGCTGTTCAGTACCATCTTCAATGTGAAACCGGAGGGCGTATGTTCACCGGCATAATCGAAGCCATCGGCAGTATCCGCGCCATGACGCCGAAAGGCGGCGACGTGCGTGTCTACGTGGCCACCGGCAAGCTCGATCTGGGTGACGTCAAGCTCGGCGACAGCATCGCCGTCAACGGCATCTGCCTGACCGCCGTGGAATTGCCCGGCGACGGCTTCTGGGCCGATGTCAGCCGCGAAACGCTGGCACGTACCGCCTTCGTCGACCTCAAATCCGGCAGCGCGGTGAACCTGGAAAAGGCCCTGACGCCGACCAGCCGCCTCGGCGGGCACCTGGTCAGCGGCCACGTCGACGGCGTCGGCGAGATCGTCTCGCGTGCCGATAACGCCCGCGCCGTGCAGTTCACGGTGCGCGCGCCGCGCGAACTGGCCAGGTACATCGCGCACAAGGGTTCGATCACCGTCGATGGCACCAGCCTGACCGTCAATGCGGTCGATGGCGCCGAGTTCGAACTGACCATCGTGCCGCATACCCTGGCCGAGACCATCATGGTCGACTACCAGGCCGGGCGTAAGGTCAACCTCGAAGTCGACCTGCTGGCGCGTTACCTGGAGCGCCTGCTGCTCGGCGACAAGGCCGCCGAACCCAAAGCTTCGGGTCTGACCGAAAGCTTTCTCGCCGAACACGGCTACCTGAAGAATTGAGGAGACGCCCCGATGGCGCTCAATACCGCTGAAGAACTGATCGAAGACATCCGTGCCGGCAAGATGGTCATTCTCATGGATGACGAGGACCGCGAGAACGAAGGCGACATCATCATCGCCTCCGAATGCGTCACCGCCGAGCACATCAACTTCATGGCCCGCTTCGCCCGTGGGCTGATCTGCATGCCGATGACCCGTGAGCGCTGCGAGCTGCTCAAGCTGCCGCTGATGGCGCCGCGCAACGGCTCCGGTTTCGGTACCAAGTTCACCGTCTCCATCGAGGCGGCCGAGGGTGTGACCACCGGCATTTCCGCCGCCGACCGTGCGCGTACCGTGCAGGCCGCCGTAGCGCGTAATGCGGTGGCCGACGATATCGTCAGCCCCGGCCATATCTTCCCGCTGATGGCCCAACCCGGCGGTGTGCTGGCCCGTGCCGGCCATACCGAAGCAGCTTGCGACCTGGCGCGCATGGGAGGTTTCGAGCCGAGCGGGGTGATCTGCGAGATCATGAACGACGACGGCACCATGGCCCGTCGCCCGGAGCTGGAGAAGTTCGCCAAGGAGCATGATCTCAAGATCGGCACCATCGCCGACCTGATCCACTATCGCCTGATCCACGAGCGCACCGTCGAGCGTATCAGCGAGCAGCCGCTGGACACCGAACTGGGCCAGTTCAACCTGGTGACCTACCGCGATGGCGTGGAGAACACCGCGCACATGGCGCTGACCCTGGGCACCATCTGCGCCGAGGAACCGACCCTGGTGCGTGTGCACAACATGGACCCGCTGCGCGACCTGTTTCTGGTCAACCAGCCGGGCCGCTGGAGCATGCGTGCGGCGATGGCGGAAGTGGCCAAGGCCGGCAGCGGTGTAGTGCTGCTGCTGGGCAACCCGCTGACCGGGCCTGAGCTGCTGGCGCTGATCAGCCGTCAGCAGCCGGCCAATCCGGCGACCTACAGCACGGTGGGTGCTGGCTCGCAGATTCTGCGTGACCTCGGTGTGCGCAAGATGCGCCTGATGAGCTCGCCGATGAAGTTCAACGCGATATCCGGCTTCGACCTCGAGGTTGTAGAATACCTGCCGTCTAAATAAGAAGCGGCTCGACAGAGCCGCATCTGATGACCCTCTCCCTTTGGGAGAGGGTGCCCGTAGGGCGGGAGAGGGTGCAGCGGCCAACGCCGACCCTCTCCCCCGACCCCTCTCCCACAAGTGGGAGAGGGGAGCAAAAAACCGCTCCCGAGGGAGCACGAATTTTATTTTCGGAGCGCAAGGCGCCCCGGCTCTTTAACCCATGTGAGACCCGTCATGACCCTGAAGACCATCGAAGGTACCTTCATCGCCCCGAAGGGCAAATACGCCCTGGTGGTGGGCCGTTTCAACAGCTTCGTCGTCGAGAGCCTGGTTAGCGGCGCCATCGACGCCCTGGTACGCCATGGCGTCAGCGAGAGCGACATCACCATCATCCGTGCCCCGGGTGCCTTCGAGATTCCGCTGGTCACCCAGAAGGTCGCTCAGCGTGGCGAGTTCGCAGCGATCATCGCCCTGGGCGCGGTCATCCGTGGCGGCACCCCGCACTTCGAGTACGTTGCCGGTGAGTGCACCAAGGGGCTGGCCCAGGTTTCCATGGAATACGGCGTGCCGGTCGCCTTCGGCGTGCTGACCGTCGACTCCATCGAACAAGCCATCGAACGTTCCGGCACCAAGGCGGGTAACAAGGGTGCCGAAGCTGCGCTGTCTGCCCTGGAAATGGTCAGCCTGCTGGCGCAGTTGGAGGCCAAGTGAGCAACTCTGGTAACGGCCAGCCGGCCAAGAAGGGCCCCAGTGGCAAGATCCTCGCGCGCCGTGAGGCTCGCACCCTGGCCATGCAGGCCCTGTACTCCTGGCATATCGCCGGCCAGCCGCTGAACGAGATCGAAGCGCAGTTTCGCGTCGACAATGACTTCAGCAAGGTCGATGGCGCCTACTTTCACGAGATCCTGCACGGCGTACCGCGGCACAAGACCGAGCTGGACGCGGCCTTCACGCCGCTGCTCGACCGCCCGCTGGAAGAGATCGATCCAGTCGAGCTAGCCATTCTGCGCCTGTCCACCTACGAGCTGAAGAACCGTGTCGATGTCCCCTACAAGGTGGTGATCAACGAAGGTATCGAGCTGGCCAAGGTGTTTGGCGCCACCGACGGGCACAAGTTCGTCAACGGCATCCTCGACAAGCTCGCGCCCAAGCTGCGTGCCGCTGAAGTCAACGCTAACAAGCGCTGAGGTCTGGGCGGATGCTTGATTCACGATCTCGCGAGCCAGTGCCCTGCTTCTGCCGTGCAGGGCCGACGCGCAGCAGATCGTTGCTTGCCCGTGAATGAGTTCGAGCTGATCCGCCGCTATTTTGCCGCCGCCCCCTGCGCGCAGGGCGGCGATGGCGTGGTTCGCGGCATTGGCGACGACTGCGCGCTGCTGGCAGTGCCAGCCGGCGAGCAGTTGGCGGTTTCCACCGACACGCTGGTCGCCGGGGTGCATTTTCCCGAAGCCTGCGATGCCTTTCTTCTCGGTCAGCGTGCGCTGGCTGTCTCCGCCAGTGATCTGGCTGCCATGGGCGCTACGCCCCTGGCCTTTACCCTTGCGTTGACCTTGCCCAGTGCCAGTGAAGCCTGGCTGGCCGAGTTTGCTCGCGGCCTGCAAGTGATGGCGCAGAGCTGTTCGCTAACGCTGGTCGGTGGCGACACCACGCGTGGCCCGTTGAGCCTGACACTGACCGTGTTTGGCCGCGTGCCAGCTGGGCAGGCGCTGCTACGCAGCGGCGCTCAGGTCGGCGATCTGCTTTGCGTCGGTGGCGAGCTGGGCGACGCTGCAGGCGCGCTGCCGCTGGTATTGGGGCAGCGTGAAGCGCCGCCTGAAGTCACCGAGCCCTTGCTGGCGCGCTACTGGTCGCCGCAACCGCAGTTGGCGCTGGGCCAGGCCTTGCGCGGGCGGGCCACGGCAGCGCTGGATATTTCCGACGGCCTGCTGGCCGACTGCGGGCATATCGCCAAAGCGTCACAGGTAGCCCTGAATATCGAGCTGGAACGGGTTCCGCTGTCTGCAGCTTTGCGTGTCTTTGCCGGCGAGGAACGAGCGCGGGGCTGCGCGCTGGGTGGTGGCGACGACTACCGACTGGCCTTTACCCTGCCGCCAGCTTTGCTCGCTGGCCTGCAGGCCGATTGGCCCGAAGTACGGGTGATCGGTCATGTGCTGGCCGGCTCTGGGGTAGAGTTGCTGGATGCTGCTGGCCGGCCCACTACATCGCCGCGCAGCGGCTACCAACATTTCTGACAGGACGGAATACGTGTGACCGATCACCCCAACCAGGTTCCCGCCGAATACGTACCGCCCTCGGTGTGGCGCAATCCCTGGCATTTCATCGCCTTCGGTTTCGGCTCCGGTACCCTGCCCAAGGCACCAGGTACCTGGGGTTCGCTGGTGGCGCTGCCATTCGTGCCGCTGTGGCAGATGCTGCCGGACTGGGGCTACTGGCTGATGCTCGGCGTGACCATGCTGTTCGGCTTCTGGCTGTGCGGCAAGGTCGCCGACGATCTGCGTGTGCACGATCATGAAGGCATAGTCTGGGACGAGATGGTCGGTATGTGGATCACCCTCTGGCTGGTGCCGGAGGGTTGGGTCTGGTTGCTGCTAGGCTTTTTGATGTTCCGTCTGTTCGACATCGTCAAACCCTGGCCGATTCGCTGGATTGACCGTCATGTGCATGGCGGCGTGGGCATCATGCTCGATGACGTGATCGCTGGCGTATTCGCCTGGCTTGCGATGCAGGGGCTGGTGTGGGGCTGGGACCGTTATGCGGCGGTGTTGGGCTTTTAAAGAGGCAACTGCTATGGCGGCGAGGCTGCGGGCGTTGCTGCTGGGCATGGCTGTGATGCTGACGGCGTATGCCGAGCCGCAGCTACCAAGCGAAATCAATGTGGCCAGTGAAGTCTGGGAAGGTCACACCAATGCCGATGGCACCGGCATGGCCTGGGAGATCCTGCGCGAAGTCTTCGAGCCGTCCGGGGTCGCCTTGCGCATTCAAAGCGTTCCATACACCCGTTCGGTCGGCCTCACGCAGCGAGGCATCGTCGACGCCTGGGTCGGCTCCTACCGCGACGAGGTCGACGAGGGCGTGCATTATCCGCGCTGGCACTACGACGTTGAGCAGATTGGTGTGCTCGGCCTCAAGGGCAGGCCAGCGCCCACGATTGATGGACTCGGCGAGCTACGCCTGATATGGCTACGTGGCTACGAGTATCAGCGTTACTTGCCGAATGTGCAGCATTACCGGGAAGTTCGCCGGCATAGCGGTATTCTTGGCATGCTCGACCTTGGTTATGCGGATTTCTATATTGATGCTCATGTGGAAATAGAGGCGCTGCTGGCTGACGTTGTGCAACGTGATCGTTATCAATTAACCGATCTGACCAAGCTGCCGCTTTATCTCGGCTTCGCCGATAACCCCAACGGGCATGCCCTGGCCGATCTCTTCGACCGCCGTATGACGCAGTTGGTCGAGGCCGGAACGCTGCGGCCGATCTTCGAGCGCTGGCAGCAGCCCTATCCCTTCGACTGAGCCGGGAGGCCACCCTACATGCCGTTTCGTTACTGTCTCGCCGGCTTCGCCCTGTTGTGCTCAGGCTTCGCCTGGGCGGCCAGCCAGGTGCAGGTGGTTGGCCTGTTTCCCGGAGCCGCAGTGCTCAATGTCGACGGCCAGCGCAAGCTGGTGCGGGTCGGCCAGACCGGGCCGGGCGGGGTGGACGTGGTCAGCGTCGACAAGCAGGGCGCGGTGCTGCGTGTCGATGGCGTCGAGCGCGCCTATCCACTGAGTCGCGAATACAGCGCTGGCTTCGCCGAGCCGGTGAGAAAGCGCCTGAGCATCGCCAAGGGTATCGGCGGACATTATTGGGTCGCCGGTTCGGTCAATGGCCAGACCGTGCAGTTTCTGGTGGATACCGGCGCCACTTCGGTGGCGCTCAACGATGCCCATGCCCGCCGCCTGGGCATCGATTACCGGGTCAGTGGTCGGCCTCTGCAGGTCAATACCGCCAGTGGCGTGGCGCGTGGCTGGCGGGTGATGCTCGACCGGGTAAAGGTTGGCGACCTGGAGGTGCTTGGCGTCGAGGCGGTAGTGCTGGAGGGCAATGCACCGCACGAAGCCCTGCTGGGCATGAGTTTCCTCGGGCGGGTCGGCTGGCGCGAGGAGCAGGGGATGCTTGTGCTGGAGTCCAAGCTCTGAGAATCAGCCCAAAGTCTGCTGCGCGTCGGCATTGCCGCGTTAGAAGCAGGCTCGGAATGCTCATTTACAATCAGTAGACTCCGCTTCCTCGCCTACTTCTGCCTTGCATTGCTCTAGCTCGCGAGACTTTGAACTGATTCTGATCGTGCTCATTGACCGTTTCGATACTGATGATCGGCAATTCTGACTGACCCGCCAGCGGGGCCTGCTGATACAATGCCGGCCCTGTTTCGTACTCATTGCCAGGAGTATCCGGTGTCCGTCGTGTTCGTCGCCGCCTCCCAACTGCCCACGCCCTTCGGTGTGTTCACCATGCACGGTTTCCTCGATGAGGCCACCGGCAAGGAACATGTCGCCCTGACCTTTGGCAACGTCGCCGACGGTGCACCAGTGCTCGGGCGTCTGCATTCCGAATGCCTGACAGGCGATGCCCTGTTCAGTCTGCGTTGCGACTGTGGTGCGCAGCTGCAGGCGGCGCTGCAGGCCATCGCCAACGAAGGTCGCGGCGTGCTGCTGTATCTGCGTCAGGAGGGCCGTGGCATTGGTCTGCTGAACAAGATCCGCGCCTATGAACTGCAGGACGGCGGTGCCGATACGGTGGAAGCCAACGAGCGCCTGGGTTTCGGCGCCGACCAGCGTGATTACGCCATCTGCCTGCCGATGCTCGAGCACCTGGGCATCGACAGCCTCAAGCTGATGACCAACAACCCGCGCAAGGTCAAAGCGCTGGGCGACATGGGCATCGCCGTGGATCATCGTGTGCCGCTGCAGATTGCGCACAACCCCTACAACAAGCGCTACCTCGCCACCAAGGCCGGCAAGCTCGGCCACATGCTGGGCAACCAGCATCAGGGCGAGACCGAGGAAAGCCTGTGACCCGAGGCCAGGTAAAGCGTCGCCTGGCGCTGGCCTGGTGGCGCCAGTTGGGCGTGGCGCTGGCGCCGTTGTTCGTGTTCAACCTGCTGTTCGGCGGTGGCGGTACCACTGTGCTGACCATGCCGCTGTTCATCGCCGGCCTGGCTTCGATGTTCGTCAGCCTGCCGTTGTTCTCCGCTTACAAGCGCGCCCTGATCGCCACCGAGAAAGCGCTCGACAGCGACGACGAACCCGCCGCCTGGCTGGAGCTGGATCGGGTACGCCTGCGCGCGTTACTCGGCGCCGCTTTGCCTGCGTGGATCGCGGCGCTGGCCGTGCTCGCAGGCCTGGAGGCGATACCGCTGGTGTTGCTGGCGCTGTCGTCCATCGTGCTGCACAGCCTTTACCGCATACCCCGCCAGTTGGGCTGATGCGCACGCTGCTGTTCGCGCTTTGCCTGCTGGCGCTGCCGCTGGCGGCCGCGCCCCGGGTGATCAGCCTGGCACCCTCGCTCAGCGAAATCATGCTCGACCTGGACGCGGCCGATCTGCTGGTCGGTGTGCTCGCTGGCGACGAGCGTCCTGCGGCTCTGGCCCATCTGCCAACCGTTGGCCGCTATGGCCAGTTGGAGTTCGAGCGTCTGCTGCACCTAGCGCCCGATCTGATCCTGATTGCCCCAGGCAGTGTGCCGCCGGCGCAGCAGGCGCAACTGCAGCGCCTGGGTATCCCTTTGCTGGTGGTCGAGCCCAAGCGCCTCGACCAGCTTGGCGACGCCTTCATCCGCCTTGGCGAGAGAGTGGGCCGGGCAGAACAGGGTGAACGGCTGGCGGCCGAGTTTCGCGCCGAGCTGGATGCGCTGCGCCAGCGCTACCGGCGCGATCAGCCCCTGTCGGTGTTCTATCAGATCTGGCATCAGCCGCTGTACACCATCGGCGGCGAACAACTGATCGGTGATGCATTGGCCGTGTGTGGTGGGCGTAATCTGTTCGCCGACCTGCCGCAGCCTGCACCGCAGGTCAGCGTCGAGGTGGTGCTGGCGCGTGACCCGGAGGTGATCCTCGGCGGCAGCAATGCCGAATTGACAGCCTGGCAGGCTTGGCCACAGTTGCATGCAGTGCGCCAGGGACAGGTCTGGGCGGTGCCGAACAAGGGTCTGGAGCGGCCCAGCCGGCAGATGCTGGATGCTATCGAGCAGCTGTGCGAGCTGATGGCCAATGCGCGTTAGCGTTGCGAGAAGCGCGCCGCTCTTAACCTCTTGTTGCGGTAGTTGGTTGATTCACTTTGCTTGACACGGCGTAACCCTCCAGCGGCGCAACGCGATCCATCGCCTGGTGGGTTACGTGGGGCGGCCATCCGAGCGCGCTGTTTTTATCGGCGCCAGTGATATCGGTGCTTCGCGCCGCTAACCCACCCTACGCAGATTGCACATCAAGATCAGAGTTGTGGCGTCCAGGTCGCTGCCAGCAGTACGGTGCGACCAGCCTCGCGATAGGGTTGTGGTTCGCCCATGAAGTCCAGCGGGTTGGTCGGGCGCAGGTAGTCACCGAGCGTGTAGCCACGATCTAGCGCGTTATCCAGCTTCAGATCCCAGCGCAGTTCGGGCGTACTCTGCCAACTTGTGCGTAAATCGAGCACACCATAACCGGAGAGTTGACGGGTATTGGCTGGGTCATCGTAGCGTTGGCTCACCGCGCGCCAAGAGCCGCCGACGCCAAAGGCGCCAAACTGACGGTCGAGATCTACGCTGAGGGTGCGGCGTGCGCGGTAAGAAAGTGTATGACCATTGTCGCGGTCGCGCGGATCAATCAGGCTCACGCTGAGTTGAACCCGCCAGTCCAGTACATCGCGAGCAATGCTGGCCTCTAAGCCGTTGACGCGCGCTTTGGCGATGTTCTCCGGCTGATTGGCGCTGCTGTCCCAGGCAATCATGTCGTCGATGTCGGTGCGATACAGAGACGCTGTCAGGCGCGTGCCGGAGAAGTCAGCACGCCATTGCAGCTCGTAAGTTTTCGACGTCTCGGCCTTCAGGTTCGGGTTGCCGGCACCGGGGTAGTAGAGGTCGCTGAAGGTAGGCGCGCGGAAACCCTCACCGTAGCTGACGATCCAGCTCTGGTTGTCGCCCATGAGCAGACTGAGGGCTGCGTTCCAGCTGTTCTGGTTTCCGTAGACCTGGTTGTCGTCGTGGCGCAGACCCAGTTCGGTACCAAGGTGTTCGCCCTTGAAGCTGTGTTGAGCGAAGACGGCATGGTTATCGCGTTTATCCTCTGCAAACACTGTGCTGCCATCAACCTGGTCCTCGTACCAGTCGGCGCCGAGGGTAAGTTGGTTGGCGGCGTTCAGTTGCAGGCGATTGATCCAGCTCGCCGAGTGGCGAGTGGTTTCCAGAGTGCCATTGTTCCAGCTGTCTGCTGCGCCCAGCGCCTTGTTACGGTCGAAGCTGCGGCCCAGTTCGATACGGCTGCTCCAGCTGTCGGTAAGCCTGCCGTCTAGGTATCCGCTGTAGCTACTCAGGCGGAATTCATCGTGAGGCTGTCCGGGGACGAAGTTGTAAGCATCGTCGTATTCACTGTCGCCCCGTTGGTCGTTCAGGTTCAGCCCGGCTTTCCAGTCGTCGCTGAAACGATGATCCAGATTCAGATGCACGGCCTTGTTGCGCAGGCCGTCGTGATCACTGTCGGCGCCGACTTTGTCACTGGTGCGATCCCAGCCGTTGCTTTCGTCAAGGCTGCCACCGAGGTTGAAGGTGGTGCGGTCATTGCCCCCGGCCAGCGCTACGCTGCGCTGGAAGGTCTGGTGGCTGCCGACCGCCAAGCGCACTTGCGGATGCAGGCCAGCCTCGCCACGGCGGGTGAAAATCTGGATCACACCGCCAATCGCGTCGGCCCCATACAGGGATGAGCGAGGCCCGCGCGTCACTTCCAGGCGTTCGACGTTGTCGATGCTCAGATAATCAAGGCGAGCGATGCCGCTACTGGCCGAGGCAACGCGTTGGCCGTCGATCAGCACCAGGGTCTGCGCGGTGCTGGTGCCGCGTACTGAGTAGGAAATCACTCCGCCAGAGCTACCAATCTGTACGCCAGGTATCCGACTGAGCAACTGGGGTACGCTGCGAACTTGCAGGCGTTCGATATCCTCGCGAGTAAACACACTGGTGGCGGCGGTAGCCTGTGCTTGCGGTTCGGCCAGGCGGCCGGAGGTGACCACCAAGGGCGCACTCACATAAGGCTCGGCAGCCAGCAGGGCGGCAGGCATGACGGCAATGGCCAGAGCCAGGCGGGACAGTTTCATTTTCTTTCCTCAACAGTCGGCAGACTTTCGAGGAGGGCAGGCGCAAGCGCGGGCAGGGCGGCGCTTGACCGTGATGCCCTCCGCAACACCAGTCGCACCGCCGTGGCCGGTCTCCGGGCTTTCGACCCGCATCCGCCTTCCCAGGCATGGCCCAGTGGCTGTTGGACGTGGCGCAAGCTCAGTGCTTGCAGTCGATTACCGTTGCGGGGGCAGCGTCGGGATTGCTCATGACGAGCGCACCGACTTCCCGTTTAACAAACTGTTGAAAAACTACCTGCGTTGCCATTGCTGCGTTAAAAACAGGCTCGGAATGCTCATTTACAACTCGTAAACTCTGCTTCCTCGCCTGTTTGATTCGCTGGCGCTCACCCTTCGGGCCAGCCTTTGGCTGTTACTCCCGTTGGTCGTTGCGCCTTGCACTGGCAGCCTCGCCTACGTTTTTCAACGAGTTGTTAACGCCGCTTGCGCAGCGCACCCTGGCGGTACATGAAGTGCGCGCACCTTAGTGCGCACACGCATGAATGACAAGCAAGCCAGGCTCATTCAGCGATGAGTGGGGCTCATGCGCAGGTCTGTCGATATCGTGTGGGGCGCGTGCTGCCCTAGGTGAGGCTTAGCACGCGGGTCCGTCGGGCGGTCCTGACGGCTCAGGCGGTTTGCGGTCTTGTGCAGGTCGAGCACCAGTTGCGCCAGGGTCTGGGCAGCGCGCAGGGTTTCATCCGCACTCTGGCTGCTGCGTTCGGCTGCTCCGGTAATGGCCTGGGCCTGATCGTTGACTGCATGCACCTGCGCCAGTTGGGATTGCATGCCCTGGCTGAGCTGGCCCAGACGGGTCTGCATCGCTTCTACTTCCTGCTGGATGCGCGCCAGGGCCGCGGTCGCCTCATCGGAGCGCGCCACGCTGCGCTGCGCCGCTTCCTGGCAGCTGTGCATGCTGCTCATGCTGTCCAGGGTTTGCTGGCGCACACTTGCCAGTGTACTGGTGATCTCCTCAGTCGCTTGCGCGGTTCGGCGCGCCAGGTTGCGCACCTCTTCCGCCACCACGGCGAAGCCACGACCGCTATCGCCGGCTCGGGCGGCCTCGATCGCGGCGTTCAGAGCCAGCAGGTTGGTTTGCTCGGCAATGGCGTGGATAGCTTCGCTGATGTGCTGGATTTCCTCGGTCTGTCGGTTCAGCGCTTGCAGGGCCTGGCTGGATTGCTCGATACGTTCAGCCAACTGAACCACTTCCAGGGCGCTCTGGTTAACCGCGACGCTACCCTGGTTCGTCATGGCCAGGGCCTGTTGCGAAGCGCGCTCGCTGTCGAGAATGTGCTCGGTGGCCTGGCCGATGCTCTGGTTGACCTCGACCATCGCGCGGGCGGTTGAGGTGGCTGCATTCTGCCCTTGTGTGGCGCACTGACTGGCGTTGAGGGAGGTTCGCGTGAGGCCCATGGAGGTTTGCTGCAGAGCTGCGCCGGCGGTGAGGATGCCCTGCATGGTGTGATCCATCTTGTCGACGAAGCTGTTCACCCAACCAGCCAGAGCACCGGCCTCGTCACTGCCGAACAGTTCGGGAGCCAGGCGATTGCTCAGTGGGGCGCCGCATTCGGCCGTTTCCAGGAAGAAGTCGGAAAGTGCCTGAAGTTTGCGCACGCGTGGGCGCAGGCTGAAGCCCCAGTAACCGAGCATCATGGCCGCTGTGGCGATCATGCCGGCCTGTACCGCGAAGGACGGTACCAGTTGCTGCAATTGCCACTGCAGCAGCCCCAAGGCCAGGAGACCAAGGAGCAGGTGGCTTGAGAGCGTGTAGCTGAGGCTGCGCTGACGGTAAACCTCCTCCAGGTCGCCCTCGCACATCAGGCCCCAGGTGTCAGGCGAGCCTGGCATCTGCAGGGTCAGCCCGGCGCCGATCACCGGTATGTGGCGGTAGTCCGGGTAACCGGGATAAAGCGCGAAGAGATTGTTGCCGTTGCGGATGGTTTCGCGCACGCCCGGATGCAGTTGGCCGGTGGCCGGATCGGTGAAGCGCAGCTCGAACTCGGTGTGGTTCTGCACCCGGACGGTGCCGAAAGCGGTTTTTACGCCCTGTTTCAGGTTGTCGCCGCCGCTGAAGGTGTCGTCTTCGAAACGCGAGCGGGACAGGGCGGTGCCTGGGGCGATCTGCGGGTCATGACGGCTTTGCACCATGAACAGGTAGTTGTCGCCCGAGTCGCGGTAGACGTGTCCGGCCTCGCGCTGGATCAGGTCGCTCAGCACATCGTTGGGAATGCGTGCGCACAGGCAACCGACTGCCTTGCCGGCATGGCGTAGCGGCTGATGGAACATCAGGGTGACGGCGTCATGGAACTTGGAGGTGGTTGCGCCCAGTTGCAGGGTCAACGGGTCGACATAGGGGCCGTGGAGGAACGGGTTGGTCAGGCCTGCTGCGAGGGCCTTGGCGTCGTGGCGCTGACCTACGCGGCTTGTATGGGTGGAGGCGATGATGATCCCGCTGACGTCTACCACGAACAGTTCGGAGACTTCCGGCATGTAGCTGCGTGCCCTTTGCAGCTCGCCGCTGGCGGTGGCGGGCCAGGATTGCTGCAAGCCTTCGGCGATCAGTTCGAGCTCCTGCCAGTGCTGCCCAGCCCAATTGATCAGCAGATCGACTCGGGTTTGTGCCAAACCAGCGAAAGTTTTCTCGACCCGTGCGATCTGCCCGGCGTTGAGCAGACATGACCAGCGCATGGCCAGCTTGCCGGCCTTGCCGAACCAGGGCAGCCAGCGCCGCTCCTGCCCGGTGAAGTTCATCTGATGACTGCGTAGCTGCATGATGCGCCCCTGTCCGCTGCTCGAGCCTGATGGTCTGCTGAGAGCGTAGCCCAAATATTTTGCAATAATTGGGCCGGACGGGGCGTCAGGTCAGGGCTGTGGCTGGCTCAGGCGTTGGCGCACCGCGCGTTCGATACCGGCTTCGTCTAGGCCGCATTCGGCGAGCATCTGGCTGGGTTTGGCGTGTTCGACGTAGTAGTCCGGCAGGCCCAGATGGAGCATCGGCACCTGGCGGTTCTCGGCGGCGAAGAATTCGCTGACCGCGCTGCCGGCGCCGCCCATGATGCTGTTTTCCTCGATGGTCACCAGTAGTTCGTGGCTGCCTGCCAGTTCGCGCAGCAGTGCTTCGTCCAGCGGTTTGACGAAGCGCATGTCGACGACGGTGGCGTCCAGGGTTTCACCCACGCGCAGGGCTTCGGCCAGTTGCACGCCAAAGGCCAGCAAGGCGACGCGACTGCCTTGACGGCGCACCATCGCCTTGCCGATTTCCAGCGGCTGAAGGCCGGCGTCGAGCGGTGCGTTGGGGCCGCTGCCACGCGGGTAGCGCACCGCTGCCGGGCCGTCGAACAGGTGCCCGGTGGTGAGCATGCAGCGCAATTCGTTCTCGTCGCTCGGGGTCATCACCAGCATGCCGGGGATGCAGCGCAGGTAGGACAGATCGAAGCTGCCGGCGTGGGTCGGGCCGTCTTCGCCGACCAGGCCGGCGCGGTCGATGGCGAACAGCACGTCGAGATGCTGCACCGCGACGTCATGGATCAGTTGGTCATAGGCACGCTGGAGGAAGGTGGAGTAGATCGCCACCACCGGTTTGGCGCCTTCGCAGGCCATGCCGGCGGCCAGGGTCACGGCGTGCTGCTCGGCGATGGCAACGTCGAAGTAGCGCTCGGGGAAGCGCTCGGCGAAGGTCACCAGGTCGGAGCCTTCCTTCATCGCCGGGGTGATGCCGACCAGGCGTGCGTCCTGCTCGGCCATATCGCACAGCCATTGGCCGAATACGTTGGAATACTTGGGGCCAACCGGCTTTTTGGGCACCGCGCTGGGCGTGACGGGTTCGAGCTTGGTGATGGCGTGATAGCCGATTGGGTCGACCTCGGCCGGGGCGAAGCCCTTGCCCTTCTTGGTCACCACATGGAGGAACTGCGGGCCGTCCAGGTCGCGCATATTGCGTAATGTCGCAAGCAGCGTGGGCAGGTCGTGGCCGTCGATGGGGCCGACGTAGTTCCAGCCCAGTTCCTCGAACAGGGTACCGGGCACCAGCATGCCTTTGGCGTGCTCTTCGACCTTGCGCGCGATCTCCCAAGCACCGGGCAGGCGCGAGAGGATCTTCTTGCTGCCCTCGCGCATGCTGGCGTAGGTGCGGCTGGAGATGATCTTGGCCAGGTAGTTGGACAGGCCACCAACGTTCTTGGAGATCGACATGTCGTTGTCGTTGAGGATCACCAGCATGTTGGCGTTGACGTCGGTGGCGTGGTTAAGCGCCTCGAAGGCCATGCCGGCTGTCAGTGCGCCGTCGCCGATCACCGCAACGCTCTTGCGCTTCTCGCCTTTGAGGCGGGCGGCGATGGCCATGCCCAGCGCCGCGCTGATGCTGGTGCTGGAATGACCGACGCCGAAGGTGTCGTATTCGCTCTCGGAGCGCCTTGGGAAGGCGGCCAGGCCATCCTTCTGGCGCAGGCTGCCCATTCGCTCGCGACGGCCGGTGAGGATCTTGTGCGGGTAGGCCTGGTGGCCGACGTCCCACACCAGACGGTCGTCGGGGGTGTCGAAGACGTAGTGCAGGGCGATGGTCAGCTCGATCACGCCGAGGCCGGCACCGAAGTGCCCGCCGCTCTGGCCGACACTGTAGAGCAGGTACTGGCGCAGTTCGTCGGCGAGGGTTTCCAGGTCCGCTTCGGCCAGGCGGCGCAGTTCGTCGGGCGTGTTGGCGCTGTCTAGCAGCGGCGTCAACGGGCGCTCGCGGGGGATCTCGTGGAAAGTGGTCGGCATCAGGCGAATCGTTATAGGTGTAAAAAGATGCGGCAGTTTACCCGAAAAAGATGGCTGCAAGCTTCACGCCCCATGCGACAAGCCAGCGCCCTCGCACAGGACCCCCTACCAGGTATCGACGAACGGCCGCTTGTGATCCTCGCGCCGCACCGGCCGCGGCGTGGCTGCCAGTCCGCGCAGCAGCCAGGCGCGGCTGTCGGCCGGGTCGATCACCGCGTCGATCTCAAGATAACTGGCCATGTTCAGCGCCTTGCCGTTCTCGTAGGCCTTGGCCACCAGCTTGTCGAACAGCGCCTGGCGTGCGGCCTCGTCCGGCTGGGCCGCCAGCTCCTTGGCGAAACCCAGGCGCACCGCGCCCTCCAGGCCCATGGCGCCGAATTCGCCGGTGGGCCAGGCGGCGGTGAACAGCGGTGAATGGAAGCTGCCGGCAGCCATGGCCTGGGCGCCGAGGCCATAGCCTTTGCGCAGCACCAGGGTGAAGAAGGGCACCGTAAGGCTGGCGGCGGTGACGAACAGGCGCGAGACGTGGCGCACCGCGGCCTGTTTTTCCGCCTCCGGCCCGACCATGAAACCGGGGGTGTCGCATAGCGAGACGATGGGCAGGTCGTGCGCTTCGCACAGCTGCAAAAAGCGCGCGGCCTTGTCGCCGGCCACGGCATCGATGGCGCCGCCCAGGTGCGCGGGGTTGTTGGCGATCAGGCCGAAGGGCTTGCCCTCGATGCGGATCAACGCGGTGATCAGACCGGGTGCGAACTGACGGCGCAGCTCCAGCACGCTGCCGCTGTCGGCCAGCAGCTCGATCACCTTGCGGATGTCGTACACGCGCAGGCGGTTTTCCGGGATCACATGGCGCAACTCGCGGCTATCGCTGCATTGCCATTCGCTGAGCGGGCCCTGGAAATAGCCCAGGTACTGCTTGGCCACGGCAACCGCTGCGGCTTCGTCTTCGACCAGCACGTCTATCACCCCGTTGGGGCCCTGCACGCTGGTCGGGCCAACCTGCTCGGGAGTGAAACTGCCGAGGCCGCCGCCTTCGATCATCGCCGGGCCGGCCATGCCGATGCTGGCGTTACGAGTGGCGATGATCACGTCGCAGCAGCCGAGCAGCGCGGCGTTGCCGGCGAAACAGCGACCGGAGACGACGCCCACCGTCGGCACCAGGCCGGAGAGTTTGGCCATGGCGACGAAGGTGTGGCAGTCCAGCCCGGCCACGCCGACGAAATCGGTATCGCCCGGCCGGCCGCCGCCGCCTTCGGCGAACAGCACCACCGGCAGGCGCCATTGCTCGGCCAGGGCCAGCATGCGGTCGGTCTTCTTGTGGTTCATCACCCCCTGGGTGCCGGCGAATACCGTGTAGTCGTAGGCGATGGCCATGCAGCGCGCGGCTTCGCCACCGAACCGCTGGGCATTGATTGTGCCGATGCCGGCGACCAGGCCGTCGGCCGGGCTCAGCTCCTGCAGCTCTGCGGGCGAGCGTCGACGACGCTGGGCGGCCAGGGCCATGGCGCCGTATTCGATAAAGCTGCCGTCATCGAGCAAGTCGGCGAGGTTTTCCCGCACCGTGCGCTGGCCGGTCTTGCGCCTTTTCGCCACGGCCTCGGGGCGGCGCGCGTCGGTCAGGCGCGCATGGCGCTCCAGCACTTCGGCCAGATCGGCGCGGATATGCGCCAGGTCGACCGCCTGCTCGCCGTGGGCGTCGTTGCCGTCCACCTCAGCTGGCTCCAGGAACAGCAGTGCCTGGCCTTCGCCGAGGGCGTCGCCCGGCGCCACGGCCAGCGCGCGGACAATGCCGCTGCTCTCGACCTTGACCTCGAATTCCATCTTCATTGCCTCCAGCACGGCGATGCGCTGACCCGCGGCCACGGCGTCGCCTTCGGCGACCGACAAGCTGACCAGCACACCGGCACTGGGCGCGGTCAGGGCCAGGGTACCGGGCGGGGCGTCGATGGCGGCTGCGGTGCTTTGCGCAGATGCCTTGCCAGCGAAGTAGTGGTGCGGGTGCGCCTGTTCGCGGGCGGCCAGCAGTTCGCTCAGGTGGCGCTCGACGTAGGTGGTGTCGACCTGGTTGGCGATCACCTCGTCGCGCTGCAGCAGGTTCTGTAGCAGATGCAGATTGCTCGCCACGCCCTCCAGACGGAATTCGCACAGCCCGCGGTAGGCGCGGCGCAGGGCGGCGGGGTAGTCGCTGGCGCTGGCGATGAGTTTGGCAATCAGCGAGTCGTAGGCCGGGCTGACGGCGTAGCCGGCATAGCCGCAACCATCCACACGCAGGCCGGGACCGGAGGGCGGCTGATAGGCGCTGAGCACGCCGGCGGCCGGGCGCGCCGAGCCATCGGCGAGCAGGGTTTCCAGATTCAGGCGCAGCTGCACGGCATAGCCTTTCGCTGGCGGCGGAGTGAGCAGGTCTAGTTCATCCAGGCTCTTGCCTGCGGCCAGGTGCAGTTGGGTGTGCAGCAGGTCGACGCCGGTGATCTGCTCGGTGACGGTGTGCTCCACCTGCACGCGCGGGTTGGCCTCCATGAAGTAGAAACGCCCCGGCTGGTCGAGATCGAGTAGAAACTCGAAGGTGCCGATGCCGCGATACTTGACCTCGCCGGCCAGGCGCAGGGCGCTGGCGATGATCGCGTCACGGGTGGCGGCCTCCAGATCGGGGCTGGGGGCGATCTCCACCAGCTTCTGGTGACGGCGCTGCAGGCTGCAGTCACGCTCCCACAGGTGGCTGACCGCGCCGCTGCCGTCGCCGAGAACCTGCACTTCGATATGCCGGGCGCGGCGTACGCGCTTTTCCACGTACAGCGCGCCACTGCCGAAGGCACCCTGAGCCTCGGAGGCGCAGCGGGCGAAGGCCTCGGCCAACTGATCTGCATCGTCCATCGCACGCATGCCGCGTCCGCCGCCGCCGGCCAGGGCCTTGAGCATCACGCTGCCATGCTCGGCGAGGAAGGCGTCTGCTTGCTCCGGTGTTATTGCGTGGTTGATGCCGGGCACCAGCGGTACGTCGCAGCGCTCGGCGAGATCACGGGCAGCGGCCTTGTCGCCGAACAGCTGCAATGTCTCGGGCGTCGGGCCGACGAAGGTCAGCCCGGCGGCCTGGCAGCGACGGGCGAACTCCGCGTTCTCGGCGAGAAAACCGTAGCCGGGATGGATCGCGGTGCAGCCCTGCTCGTGGGCAATGGCGATCAGCTGATCCATATCCAGATAGGCAGCCACGCCACGCCCGACCAGCGCCACGGCTTGGTCGACCTTGCGGGTGTGCAGACAGGCGCTGTCGTCCTCGGCGTACACCGCAACGCTGCGGATACCGAGGTCAGCACAGGCCTGGGCGATGCGGATAGCGATCTCGCCACGGTTGGCGATCAGCAGGGTGGGGAAGGGCATGGCGGCTCCGGACGTTTTGTCGTTATGGAGCCATCTTAGGAGGCTGGGCGCAGGGGTAAAGCAAGCCTTATGCGGCGATCATGCCGGCATAGATTGCAATGATGGCGCGAGCGAGTCGGGTCAGTGCAATGTGGCGAAGGACAGAGCCAACTGCATATCGCTGACAGCGGAATCTGGATGGTGGCTGCGGTAGTGGTGCAGGGTACTTTCCAGCCGTACGCCACGAATATCGTCTGCGGAGGCGACGTAGGCCAGAGCGTCGTTACGGGCCGCTTTATAGGGGCTCAGTGCATTACTGGTTGTGATCGTGATGCCAAAGGTGCCGAGACAGCTGGCGACAGTAAAGCGATCGCTGGAGTTGCCTTGCCCTTCCATGGCATATGCCTGGCTGGCCATGAGCGCTACGAGGAGGGCAAGGGCTCGCTTCATGCGCCGGTCAGCTGCGCCGTTCGACGATATAGCGCGCCAGCTCGCGCAGCGGCTCGGCCTGGTTGCCGAACGGGCGCAGCACGTGCAGGGCCTGGTCGCGCAGCTCCAGGGCATAGTCCTTGGCAGCTTCGAGGCCGAGCAGGGCGGGGTAGGTGGGTTTGCCGTTGGCTTCGTCCTTGCCCTGGGTCTTGCCCAGGGTGGTGGTGTCGCTCTCCACGTCGAGGATGTCGTCCTGCACCTGAAAGGCCAGGCCGATGGCTCGGGCGTATTGCAGCAGCGCCTTGAGGCTGAGCTCGTCGGCGTTGCCGCTGGCCAGGGCGCCGAGCAGCACGCTGGCCTCGATCAGCGCGCCGGTCTTGTGCCGGTGCATGGTTTCCAGGGCAGCCTGGTCGAGGTGCTGCCCCACGGAACCGAGATCGATAGCCTGGCCGCCGACCATGCCGGCTGGGCCGGCGGCGCTGCTCAGGGCGCTGAGCATCTGCAGGCGCACCTCGGCATCCTGCGGGTTGCGGCGGCGATCGGCGAGCACCTCGAAGGCCAGGCTTTGCAGGCCGTCACCGGCAAGAATGGCGCTGGCTTCGTCGAAAGCTCTGTGGGTAGTTGGCTGGCCGCGACGCAGATCGTCGTCGTCCATCGCTGGCAGATCGTCATGCACCAGCGAATAGGCGTGGATCAGCTCCACCGCGCAGGCGGCGCCGTCGGCGCGTTCAAGCTCACCTTCAAGGGCGTCGCAGGCGGCATAGACCAGCAGCGGGCGCACGCGCTTGCCACCGTTCATAACGCTGTAGCGCATGGCTTCGTAGAGGCGCTGCAGCTCGGGGCGCGGCGCTTGGAACAGCGGGTCGAGGGCCGCGTCGATCCGAGCCTGGCAGCGTGCCTGGTAGGCCTTGATCATGCCGCAGGGTCCGAGTCGAAGGGGGCTCGCTCCAGTTCGCCGTCGCGTTCCAGGAGTATCTGCACCTTCTGCTCGGCCTGGGCCAGGGCAGCCTGGCATTCGCGGGTCAGGCCGATGCCCTGCTCGAAGGCGGTCAGCGAGTCTTCCAGCGACAGTTCGCCGCTCTCCATGCGCTCGACGAGAGTCTGCAACTCGGCGAGGGAGTGTTCGAAGTCGGGGGAGGCTTTCTTGCGGGCCATGGTGCGGGTCTCGCTGATTCTGGATCGGGCGCGACACTAGCAGAGCCGCGCCACTCGGGCAAATCAGCGGGATATGTCAGACCGAGAAATGGGTAGTCCAGAAGTAGTACAGGGTCATCGTGCTACCCACTAGGATGACGAAGCTGCGTAGCAACGCTGGCGGCAGTTTCTCGCCCAGTGCGCCGCCGGCATAACCGCCGATGGTGGCGCCAGTGAGGAGGATGGCCAGCTCGTACCAACTGACCCGCCCGGCGATGACGAAAGTCAGGGTGGCGATGCTGTAGATCACCGCCGAGATCAGGTTCTTCAGCGCGTTGGCGCGGGCCAGCGGATGGCCTTCGATGGAGAACGCGGCCAGTTGCAGAATGCCCATGCCGGCGCCGAAGTAGCCGCCGTAGATCGACACGCCGATGTGTGCGCCGAGCGACAGCGGCGTGTGTGGCGGATGCTCGGCTTCCTTGCGCCGCGCAGCCAGCCAGCGTCCCAACCAGGGGCTGGCGGCGAACAGCGCGGTAGCGGCCAGCAGCAGCCAGGGGATCAGCACGCGGAACACATCGTCGCCGCCCGCCAGCAGCAACAGGCCGCCGAGCAGACCACCGGCCAGACCGGCCAGCAGCAACGGAAGCAGGTAACGACCCAACGGCCGCAGCGAGGCGCGTGCCGCCCAGGCACCGGCCAGGCTGGCCGGCCACAGCGCCACCGCGTTGGTGGCATTGGCGGTCACCGGTGGCAGGCCCGCCGCGAGCAAAGCCGGAAAGGAGAAAAAGGTGCCGCCACCGGCCAGTGCATTCATGCCGCCAGCGGCGAAACCGGCGAGGGCCAACAGCAGCAGATCGAACAGGGACATCAGGCAGGCTCGCACGGAAAAGGTGCAGCATAAGACCTGAATTATTGCTCAGCCAGCCCGACCATTGGCTCAGGGCGTGTCGTCGCCCATGCCGTCATTGATCGGGATGCCGAGTGCGCGCATCTGGCCGATGAGGTGGGCGCGGGTGTCGGGCAGATTGAGCATGCTCACCTTGCGCAGCTGGGCCACCTCATCGGCGCTGTAAGGCTGGTAGTGCGCCGGCATGCTCTTGCCAGCCATACCGTCCTCGCGCAGCAGCCAGTTGAGCAGGTCGGCCAGTTGCGCATCGTTGAGTGCCGATTGCGACATGCCGGGCACGCGCACCAGGAATTCACGCCCGCCCTCGACCTTGAGAAAGTGGCCGACGAAATCCTTCATGTTCGGCGTGTCGTTGGCCTTAGAGCCCGTGCCGTCGTCCAGGTGGCAGCCGGCACACTGCAACTGATAGTTGACCGGTGTGCTGTACTGGGCCTGGGCGATGGGCTTCTGTTGCTCCTCGTTGCCTGGAGCAGGCCGCTGGTCGGGGTTGGGAATGGCGCGGGCCATGGCCAGAGGGGCGACCATGGCGCAGGCCAGTCCGATGATGAATGCACGCATGGTCGCCCCCTTTCTCAGACTGCGACGCCGCGGATGACCGCGATGGTGCAGTTGTAGATGCTCGACTTGGCGGCCAGGCACCAGTTGATGTCGTTGTTGTTGAACGGGCGGTACAGCGGCTCCTCACTGTCGTTGCGGGTACAGGCGCACTGGGCGCAGCTGTGCTTACCGCAGCAGTCGTTGTAGGCAATGATGTAATCCTTGCCATCGCCCGGGTTGCGGCAGGTGCCGATCCAGGTGACCTGCGACACCTCGGTGCCCGGTGGGCAGGAGGTCACGGTGCCGCCGCAGCAGCTGCACAGGAAGCCGTCGATGGAGCAGTAGCGCCAGTAGTCGCAGCTGTTGGGATCACCCGGATCACCGGCTTTCGGCGCCTCGGCGGCCAGCGCCTTGCTGGTGCGGTCTATCGGCAACAGCACGGGCAGGGCGGCCCCGGCGACCATCAGCGAGCCGAGGCGGCCGAGGAAGTTGCGTCGCGACGTGGTGTCGGCCACATGGCGGGTGGAGCGTTCGAACAGACGGTCTAGCAATTTCATGTCAGGGCTCCCTGGCTCAGTGGTTGTGCGCGCCGTGGGCGTGCTGGCTGTTGTGCAGGTATTGCTGCAGGGTGGCGCTACCCAGGTGCTCGGTCTCGAACAGGCTGTCGAGGTGCTCGCGGGAGTTCACCAGGCCCTTGGCGCGTAGCACGCCGGCGTTGTCGATCAGGGCGGCGTAGGGCAGCTTGCCGATCTGGTAGGTCATGCCCACCTCCGGGCCGACCACGTAGGTGGCGTCTTCCAGCTTGTGCTCGGCGACAGCACCTTCCCCACCCTCAATGGCTACGCACCGCAGCCCTACCTGGTGAACTGGTCCACCGTGGCCTTCGTCAAGCCCAACGAAAGCTCCTGGCAGTTGCGCTATGACCTGGATTTCGCCAGCTATGGCGTTCCTGGCTTGAAGCTGATGACCCGCTACCTGCGCGGCACCGGCATCGACCGGGGCAACAACGATCTGGATCAGAACGTGGAGAGCGAGCGCAACATCGTCCTCGGCTACGTGGTGCAGGACGGCCCGCTCAAGGGCGTGGGCTTCGAGTGGCGCAACATCGACGTGAAGACCCGCTACGGCAACGGTGCGGCTTCGGGTGCTGACTACCAGGAGAACCGCCTGATCACCTCCTATACCTTCAAGTTCTGACCGGCGGCGGGGCCGGATGCAGACCCGGCCCCGCCTTTATTCACAGGTTGCGAGAAGACCATGCGACTCTACGAACTGATCACCTTCACCCTGCGCGTACGCACCCCGGCCGAAGCGCTTAAACGCCTGCGCGAGACTCTCGCCGAAGCACGCGATGGTTGCGCGCTGATGGGTTGCTGGTCGTCCGAAATCGGCCCGCTGAACCAGATCGCCGTGTTGCGCGGCTTTCGTGACGAAGCGTCACGGCAGACGGAACGCGAACGTTTCCTTCAGGCGCCGGATGCCTTTGGTATCGAAGCCTTCATGCTCGACATGAAGGTGGAGAACTACACGCTCTTCCCCTTTCTCGAGCCCCTGGCGCCCGGCAAGCACGGGCCGTTCTACGAGCTGCGCGAATACAACCTGATTCCCTCCGGCCTGGCGCCGACCCTGGCGGGTTGGGAAAAGGCCATCGGCCCACGCACCGGCGCTGGTTACTCGGCGGTCTACGCGGCCTTCTTCGCCACCGATGGGCGTACTCCGCGCTACCTGCACATCTGGCCGTACGCGACCCAGGAACAACGCCTGGACGTACGCACCTGCGCGGTGGCGGACGGCGTCTGGCCGCCGGAAAACTCCGGGCCGCAACTGCGCGAGATGCATTCCACCCTCTACCTGCCGGCGGCGTTTTCGCCGTTGCAGTAGAGCAGGGGACTCTTTCATGCCCGTCGCCCTCCTTGCGGGCTTTTTTCTTCCTGTGCCCTCAGCCCTGGCGTGCGCGCGACAGCTCATCGACCAGTGCCAGGCAGTGCTTCAACGCTGGCGAGGTGTCACCGACACGGCGGCTGATGATGATGGGCGAGGTAGCCTGCGCTTCCTGCAGTGGCGCGTAGTCGATGTCGACGCGGTGCAGCACCTGTACCGAGGCTGGCACCAGGGTAATGCCGATGCCCGCGGCGACCAGGCCGATGGCCGTCTGCAGCTCATTCGTCCACTGCGCCACGCGGATCTGCAGGCCGTGGGCGTCGAACAGTGCCAGTACGTGGTCGGCGTAGCTCGGGCGTGGGTTGCCCGGATACAGCACGAACGGCTCGCGGGCCAGCTCGGCCAGGCTCACCGGGCCTGGCAGCAAGGGGTGCCCGGCGGGCAGGGCGGCGACCAGTGGATCGAGGGTCAGCACCTGCTGCTGCACGGCGGCGTCATCGATATGGATACGCCCGAAGCCGATGTCGATGCGCCCGGCCTTGAGCGCCTCCACCTGTTGCACCGTGGTCATTTCAGACAGGCCCAGTTCCAGGCCAGCATCGCTGCGCAGGCGGCGGATCAGCTCCGGCAGCACGCCATAAAGCGTGGACGGGGCGAAGCCGATGCCCAGCCAGGCCTTTTCGCCCGAGCCGATGCGGCGGGTGCTGTCGCAGACCTTGCCCAGTTGTTCCAGCAGTGCACTGGAATGCTCGTGGAAGAAGCGCCCGGCCTCGGTCAGGCGCAACGGTCTGCCGCGTTCGAGCAGGGCCACGCCGAGTTCGTCCTCGAGCTGCTGGATCTGCCGGCTCAGCGGCGGCTGGGCGATGTGCAGACGCTCGGCGGCGCGGGTGAAGTTGAGGGTTTCGGCGAGCACCTGGAAATATCGCAGATGACGAAGCTCCATGGGCAACTGTCCTTCGAGATTGACGATACCTGCAGGGTATTGTTGCAGACAAAATCGATATTGGAACCTCTTGAAAGGCAGTATCAATATCGACGCACAGACAACAGCAACCTGATGGGTATTGAAATGAGCCACGCCGCGATCGAGTCGCTCGAAGCGATCATCGTCGACCTGCCGACCATCCGCCCGCACAAGCTGGCGATGCACACCATGCAGAACCAGACCCTGGTGATCCTGCGCCTGCGCTGCGCCGACGGCGTCGAGGGCATCGGCGAGGCCACCACCATCGGTGGCCTGTCCTATGGCAACGAGAGCCCGGACAGCATCAAGGTCAACCTGGATCGTCACTTCGCGCCGCTGCTGATCGGCCAGGACGCCAGCAACATCAATGCCTGCATGCAGCGCATCGACCGCGTGGTGAAGGGCAATACCTTCGCCCGCAGCGCAGTGGAAACCGCACTGCTCGACGCCCAGGGCAAGCGCCTTGGCCTGCCGGTCAGCGAAATCCTCGGTGGCCGCGTGCGCGACAGCCTGGAAGTGGCCTGGACCCTGGCCAGCGGCGATACCCGCAAGGACATCAGTGAGGCCGAGCAGATGCTCGAAGCCCGTCGCCACCGCATTTTCAAACTGAAGATCGGTGCCGGTGAGGTGAACAAGGACCTGGCCCACGTCATCGCCATAAAGCGCGCCCTCGGCGAGCGCGCCAGCGTGCGCGTCGACGTCAACCAGGCCTGGGATGAGGCGGTGGCGCTGCGCGCCTGCCGCATCCTCGGCGACAACGGCATCGACCTGATCGAGCAGCCGATCTCGCGCCACAACCGTGGCGGCCAGGTGCGCCTGAACCAGTCCAGCCCGGCACCGATCATGGCCGACGAATCCATCGAGTGCGTGGAAGACGCCTTCAACCTGGCACGCGACGGCGCCGCCCCGGTGTTTGCCCTGAAGATCGCCAAGAACGGCGGCCCGCGCGCCGTGCTGCGTACCGCCAGCATCGCCGAGGCGGCCGGTATCGGCCTGTACGGCGGCACCATGCTCGAAGGCAGCGTCGGCACCCTGGCCTCGGCCCACGCCTTCATCACTCTGAACAAGCTGGCCTGGGACACCGAACTGTTCGGCCCGCTGCTGCTGACCGAGGAAATCGTCACCGAGCCGCCGCTGTATCGCGACTTCCACCTGCACGTGCCGCGCCTGCCAGGCATCGGCCTGACCCTCGACGAGGAGCGCCTGGCGCGCTTCCGCCGTTCCTGACCCTGCCCGAAGGAGGAAAGCCAACATGCTGTTCCACGTGAAGATGACCGTGAAGTTGCCGGTCGACATGGATCCCGCCCAGGCCGCCAAGCTCAAGGCCGACGAGAAAGAACTGGCGCAGCGTCTGCAGCGCGAAGGCAAGTGGCGCCACCTGTGGCGCATCGCCGGGCATTACGCCAACTACAGCGTATTCGACCTGGCCAGTGTCGAGGAACTGCACGACACCCTCATGCAGTTGCCGCTGTTCCCCTACATGGAGATCGAGGTGAACGGCCTGTGCCAGCACCCGTCTTCGATCCACCAGGACGATCGCTGATCAGCCATCCAGCCGATAACAACAAGATGAGGAAATAGCCATGAGCATCAAACTGTCGCACACCGAAAGCGTTCAAAAGTTCTTCCGGGAGGTTAGCGGCCTCGACAACGACCAGGGCAGCCCACGCATGAAGGCGCTGGTACACCGCATCCTGATGGACAGCATCCGCCTCATCGAGGATATGGAAGTGACCACCGAGGAATTCTGGAAGGCGGTGGACTACCTCAACCGCATGGGCACGCGCAGCGAAGCCGGCCTGCTGGTGGCTGGCCTGGGCCTGGAGCACTACCTCGACCTGCTGCTCGACGCGCAGGACGAGGCGGCCGGCCTGCTCGGCGGCACCCCGCGCACCATCGAAGGCCCGCTGTACGTGGCCGGCGCGCCAATGAGCGAAGGTGAGGCGCGGATGGACGACGGCACCGATCCGGGCACGCCGATGTACCTGCATGGCCAGGTGTTCGATGCCGACGGCAAGCCGGTTGCGGGTGCGGTGGTCGACCTGTGGCACGCCAACACCAACGGCACCTACTCCTATTTCGATTCGCGCCAGAGCGAGTTCAACCTGCGCCGGCGTATCGTCACCGACAGCGAAGGCCGCTACCGCGCGCGCAGTATCGTGCCGTCCGGCTACGGCTGCCCGCCTGACGGCACCACCCAGGAGGTGCTCAACCTGCTCGGCCGCCATGGCAATCGCCCGGCGCACATCCACTTCTTCATCTCCGCGCCTGGCTACCGCCACCTGACCACGCAGATCAACCTGGCCGGTGACGAGTACCTGTGGGACGACTTCGCCTATGCCACCCGCGATGGCCTGATCGGCGACATCGCCTTCATCGAGAGCGAAGCCGCTGCGCGTGACCATGGCTTCCAAGGCAATCGTTTCGCTGAAGTGAAATTCGACTTCCAGCTACAGAGCGCCCCGGCGCCAGACGCCGAACAGCGCAATGCGCGCCCGCGTGCCCTGCAGTAACCGAACGAACGCTCCCTGCTCCGCCTTTAGCCGGCCTTTCGAGGCCGGCTTTTTTATGGGCGCCATTTACCTGCCTGCGGTTACCCAGCGAACAGGTTGCGTAGCGAGAGACGATGTCAGATTAAAACCATGCTGGGCTGGCAGCGCATGGCATTGCGGTGCATGTTAATGCTCGGTTAATCGAGGTTCTCTATCTTGCCCAGCGGCGACGACTCGCCCTCAAATAAGTGCCGGCCGTGCTGGTGTCGATCTCAGGAATGAATACATGCGCGTGTTGTTGTGTGAGGACGATACCCTGATTGCCAATGGCATCGTCGCGGGGCTCGAGATGCAAAATCTGGTCGTCGATCACGTCGATACAGCTGGCGCGGCCTGGGCCATGCTCGCAACCGTCACCTTCGATCTGATGATTCTGGATCTCGGCCTGCCCGACGAGGACGGCCTGCAATTGCTGGCGAGAATGCGCCAGGCCGGACATGACCTGCCACTGCTTATCCTGACTGCTCGCGATAGCGTGCCGGATCGGGTCGCCGGGCTGCAGGCAGGAGGGGATGACTACATGCTCAAACCCTTCGACCTGCGTGAGCTGATCGCTCGTGTGCACACTTTGATCCGGCGTGCGGCAGGGCGTGCGGCCAATCGCATTAACCACGGTGCACTGAGCTTCGACCCCAGCTCGCGGGAAGTTTGGCTGGATGATCAGCCCGTCGAGCTCTCGCGTCGCGAGCAGGCATTGCTGCTGGTGCTGTTGAACAACCCTGGTCGTGTCCTGTCCGCTGACCAGATCAAGGACGCGATGTACAGCTTCGATGACGAGGTCGAGAGCAATGCGCTGAACGTGCATCTGCATCACCTGCGCCGCAAGCTGGGTAACGATATCGTCGAAACAATACGCGGAGCTGGCTATCGCCTGGGGTCAGCCCGTACAGGTAACCCGCAATGACCCTGAGTATCCGCGCGCGCCTTGCCCTGACCCTCAGTAGCGTCTTTTTTGTGGTCTGGGGCTGTTCCGCCTTCTGGATCTTCGAGCACCTCAACGGTCAGTTGAGCAGCGTGTTGGACCAGCGGCTGATGGCCTCCGCCCGACTGGTTGCCGGCCTGATCGATCAGCTACCGCCTGCCGAGGCCGCAGACAGTAAGCGTGCTCCGCTACCCAACAATCTGGCATTGACGGATTTCATCGCCTGCGAGGTCAGCTCGCTCGACGGCGATGTGCTGGCGAGTGCCAATCTGCCGGCCGATACCAACTTCAATCTGAGCCGTGAGGGGTTTGCCGATATCGTCTATGACGATGAGCACTGGCGAACCTACACCTTCATTTACGGTGATTACCGGATCACCACGGCTGATCGCCAGCAGGAGCGTGATGCACTCAGTCGTTCCACGCTGATGTCGGCTGCTCTGCCAATCATGGCAACCCTGCTCGTCTGCCTCGTGATGCTTAGCCTGGGAATCAAGGATGGCCTCAAACCACTCAAGTCCATGCGTGATGCGCTCAGGGCACGCAAGATCGACTCGGTCGAGCCTCTCGATATCCAGAGCCCACCCAAGGAGCTGCAACCCTTGCTGGCGGCGCAGAACGCCTTGTTGCTCAGGGTGGCTAATGCCATTGAGCGAGAGCGCCGCTTCACCGGGGATGCGGCGCATGAGTTGCGCACGCCGCTGACAGCGATCAAGACCCACCTGCAACTGGCCCAGCTTGCCAATGGGGATCGGCAGCAATCCGCACTTCGACATGCCGAACTAGGGGCAGACCGCTTGCAGCACACGCTCGAGCAGTTGTTGATGCTGTCGAAGGTCGAGGGCAGTTTGTCGTTCGAGGATGGCAGCGACTACACGACCACTCAGATCGCCACCTTCGCCATTGAGGATGCAGCCGGTCAGGCCTCGTCTCGGGTGAGGTTGCACATCAGTGAGCAGGCGCAGCAGGCCATGCCCAGTTTACCCTCCACGCTAGCCGTGGTGGCGCTGCGCAACCTGCTGGACAATGCACTGCGCTACAGCCCGCCGGACAGTCCAGTGGAGTTGAACATATCGCTCTGCGGTGAGTTTCTGGTCTTTGCCGTGCGTGATCATGGCAATGGCATCAATGAGGCCGATCTGGCACATCTGACCGAGCGCTTCTGGCGTAACCCAGGAAGCAAAGGCTGCGGCCTGGGTCTGGCGATAGTCGATGCGATCATGCGGCGATACGCCAGCGATATCACCTTCGCCAATCTGGAGTCGGGATTCGTGGCCACGCTGAACGTGCGTTATCGCCTGAAAAATACAGAACATGCATGAATGTTCTGCAGAAGCCAAAGATGTGATCAATGGCGCATGTCGATATCAAGATAAGCAGTTTATTTAACGCTCCCTTAATGCACGCTGTTCAAACTTTATTTGTCTCGGTCGATTGCTGAAGCAGGGCTTGGGATACGCCCTGATATGGCTTTCGCTATCGTGGGTGGAAAAAGTCTTATGAACTTACATGTATTGAGGATTTACCATGAAAGCACTGATCTCGTTCGTTGGCCTGACCCTGGTGTTGGCTGCATCTAATAGTGTTTATGCAGAAGGTGGCGCTGAGGCGCTGGAGCGCTTTCATGAGCGCAATCGCCAGGCGCATCTCGTGCAGAAGCAAAAGGAGAAGCATGAAAAGCGCTTGGTTGAGGCCGGCCAAGACGCCAAGCAGAGTGCCAAGCATGCAGCAGAAAAAAACCGTAAGACCGATGGTTGATAGCGGATCGGTGAGCAACCACTGAAAGCAGTCGGTGTGCAGAAAGCTTCATCTGGCAAAGCCTCACATGACGGCTCCACGGGGGTGGCTGGTAAACGCCAATGTTTATTCAGGCTACGCGGTTCATCTGCGGTTGATGAATCTGCTCATGTGAGGCCGTCTGCAACTTTTAAGTTAACCGTTGCAGATAAGGCGCGTGCTGTAAGCCCGCGACTGGTGAACATGGGCGTGCCTGCAGCGTATAACTGTTGAGGCGCTTGTTCCTATGGGCGGGTAGGCGTTATCAATGAAGGCGCGTCGTCAGTGTGGGTTTAATTGGGGTTGGTATATGAATATACAATGGCGTAATAGTGCGTCCTGTTTTGGTTGGTTTTCCAAGTTCTTTCACTGGACGAGTGCTGCTGCATTCATTGGAAGTTATATCGTCGTTTATTACGTGATCTGGTTCATGGACGATTCAGTCGCTGAGGTTTTGCCCGTACTCAATATTCATTGGGTACTGGGTTTGCTGGTGGGTTTTCTGGTGTTACCACGGCTCTTGTGGCGTTTACTCGACCGGCAACCTGAGGCTCCACATGGCCCTAAACTGCAGCAGCAACTCGCCCATCTGGCGCACTGGGGGCTCTATGCGTTGCTGATTTGCATGCCGCTGACTGGCTACCTTGGCACTGGGGCGGACACAGATTTTGGTTTGTTCAGCGTGACCGGATTCAACGAAACCGCACTGTTCGGCTGGATCAGCCAGACCTTTGGCCTGAGCTGGGAGGCGTTCGAGGCGCCCATCGACGCGATTCATCATTTCATCGGCAAATGGGTCGCCTGGGCGGTCGTTGGCCTGCATGTCCTGGCGGCGTTCTTTCACCATTGGGTGCGCCGTGACGAGGTTCTAACTCGCATGCTCCCGTGGTGATCACCGTGGCACGACCGTTCAGGCCCTGACCACGCAGACCAACCTGGCGGGCGACGAGGACCTGTGGGGCAAGTCGTCTATGCCGCGTGATGGCTGATCGGTGACATCGACTTCATTGAGCGCGAAGCCGTCGCCCATAACGAGGGTTTGCAGGGCTATCGCGTCGCCGAAGTGAAATTCGATTTCCAGCCGCAAAGCGCCCAGTACCTCACACCAGGCAGCGCCATGCGCGCCCGCATGCCCTGCAATGAGCGGTAGCTCCCCGCTCTGCCTTTAGCCGGCCCATCGAGGCCGGTTCTTTTATGCGCGTAAGGGGGAGTCTTGCTGCATGGGGCGGCGCTGCCCGGGCTGGATCTTGCGCTGCGGCAGTATCCTGCATCTGTAGGATGGTCACTGCCGGGGGCTGGGTGGATACTCCAATCCAGGCCCTGCCCTGTCTCAAGACACTGGCCGCTCACTGATGACTGAGAACCATATAACGGTTCAGACAAGAACAAAAAAGTCGCAGCAAGGTACCCACCATGAGCACCATCGACCAACGCTTTCTCTGTGCCGATCGTTTTTCCGCATTCAATGCCCTGACGCTTGGCTTGCAGCGTCTAGCCCAGGACACGCCATTGATGCTCTTTCGTCAGCACGCATTGACGCGGCTGCAGAGCGTGATCGCTTTCGATAAGGCCTGGTGGGGGCGGGCGGCACTGGTCGAGGGGCTTCCGGAAGAACACAGCAGCTACGTATTCAGGCTGCCGGCCAGTTATGTCGATGACTGGCGCTCCATCCGCGAGCAGGACATCACAGTTCCCCTCACGCATGTCAGCCCCGGCAGCTCGGTGGTCATCGACAGCCAGGGCGAGTGCACCCCCGCCGGTTTGCGCTGGCTGGGGCGCAAGCACGACTTCGGCGAGTTTCTTTGCATCATCCACATCGATCCGCTCACCCAGCTCAGGGTGCACCTGACCCTCTACAGGAAGATTGCAGCAGCGCCTTTCGGCGCTGACGATCAGTTGTTGCTCGATCATCTCATGCCACACCTGGTGGCCGCCGAAGGGGCCAATCAGATTCGCGCGCTGGTGGCCCTGCGTGAAACCCTGAGCGGCCCCGGCACCCTGGCGCTGGCCGTCTGTGATCGCGAAGGTGTGCTGCACTATGCCGAGCGCGGCTTCGTCGATCACATGCTGCTGGAATGGCCCGAGTGGCAAGGCCCCTGCCTGCCACAGGGGGTGAGCCTGACGACCTATCAGGGGCAGAAATTGACCCTGACGTCCTCGCCGGTCGGGGACTTCCATCTGCTGATCGCACGCCCCTGTTCGGCCCTGAGTGCCTTGAGCGCCAGGGAAACAGACGTCGCGGAGCGCTTCGGTGGCGGCAAGACCTACAAGGAAATTGCCCGTGAACTGGGGCTAGCCCCCAATACGGTGCGCCACCACATCCGCAGTATCTACGAGAAGCTCGGTGTCAGCGGCAAGGCTGGCATCGCCCAATTGCTCCACCACCCTCCCGGTTGACCCAGAAAACACCAGCGACTGCTGTTGCCAACAGCGGTCACGGGGAAGTTTTGCCTGCCGTTCGTCCACACACAAAAAAAAAGGAACATTGCCATGCTGACTCGCTATGCGTACCTGATGTTACTTCCCTTGGCCGCCGTGACCTGCTCCAGTGTCCAGGCCGCTGATCTGAATGCCCGTGACTTCGTCTCCGCCCCGGTCGGAACCAGCGTTGGGGTCGCCTACCTGCCGCTGATTCGCTCGAACAAGTTCCATGGCGTTGCCGACCGTAACGGCGATGCCGACCTGTCAGTGAACGTATTCGTCTATCGCCAGCTTTGGTTCAGTGATATCTGCGGGACGCTGTGCACGCCACAGTTCGTCCTGTCCTACGTCGATACCGAGGCCCGCCTGCCAGGGGGCAGCGAGCGCAGGAGCGAACGTGGCCTGGGTGACCCGCAGGTCGGCGGCACGCTGTTCTTCATCAACGATCCCGAGTCCCGTACCTACAGCGGTCTGTTGACGATGCTCAGCGTGCCGATCGGCGAATACCACAGCCGCAACCCTGATGTGTCGCCCGGCACCAATCGCTGGATGCTCAACCTCAATTACAACTACACCCAAGGCGTTGGCGAGAAGTGGTTGTTGGAGGCGAACGTCGAGGCCTACCTCTACGGCAAGAATGACGACTACTTCGGCTCCGACCTCGAACAGAAACCGCTCTATCGGTTGCAGGCCTTCGCTTCCTACGACTTCACACCCAGCACCTATGGCGCTCTGCGCCTGATCCACGCCGACGGCGGCGAGCTGGCATTCAATGGCCGTACCCTCGATGACACTCATCAGCGCTACACCCAGGTGGGGTTCGAAGTCGGTCACTGGCTGGACGGGCGCAACCAGGTGATGTTGGGGCTGACACGTAACGTGTCCACCACCAACACCTTCGCTCAGAACAGCCTGCTGCTGCGCTTTGCGCATGCATTCTGAGGGGGCTGCCATGCGTATCTCTACAGTGATGGGGCTGGCGCCCTTGCATCTGCTCGCCGTTGTCCTGTTCGCCGCCATCGCGCCCTGCGTGCTGATGACAGCGCCAGTGGTGGCGGCTCAATACGCCAACGAACTCGGTCTCGGTCCCACTCGAATCGGTCAGTTGCTCTCCGTCGAACTGGCTGCGATGAGCCTGGCGACCCTGCCGTCCTACTTCTGGTTGCCTCGCTGGAACTGGCGACGCGTCGCCTTCGTTGCGTCCGGGGTGTTCATTCTGGTCAACCTGGTTTCGGCCTTCAGCATCGACTTCCATGCGCTGCTGGTGCTGCGTGCGTTGAGCGCGCTGGCAGGCGGAACGCTGATGGTGCTCTGCATTGCCAGTGCCTCGGCCAGTTCGCAGCAGGATCGGGTCTATGGCTTGTGGGTCAGCGGGCAGTTGATCCTCGGCGCTCTGGGGTTGTGGATCCTGCCGTTGCTGTTCGCCATGGCCGGTCTGAAGGCGCTGTACCTGAGCCTGGCGGTACTGATGGCGCTGTGCATGCCCTTGGCCGGCTGCTTTCCGGTCGGCGCCACAGCTCCAGCGCAGGCGCAGCGCCCTGGCGATGCGCCGAGTCATCGATTACCGGGTGTGTTCGGTGTGTTGGCCGTGCTGCTGTTCTATGTCGGCCTGAGTGCCGTCTGGACCTTCATCGGTAGCATCGCCAGTGCGGCGAGTATCGACGCTCCGAGCAGTGGACAGATCCTCTCCATCGCCACCGTGCTTGGCATTCTTGGCGCACTCTGCGCGACGCTGATCGGTTCGCGCTGGCCGCGCCAGATGTCCTTGTTGGCTGGCTATTCGATGATGGGCGCTGCGGTGCTGCTGCTTCTCGGCGAGCCGAATCTCTTTCGCTTCGCCCTGGCGGCGCTGCTGTTCAAGTATGCCTGGACCTTCGTGTTGCCCTTCATTCTCGCCACTCTCGCCAGTTTCGATCGGCAGGGGCGCCTGATGAGTACCGTCAACCTGGTGATAGGTGGCGGCCTCGCCCTAGGCCCGATGATCGCCGGGCCCGTTCTCGAGAGTTCCCTGGGCATGAGTGCCGTGCTGCTGGGCAGTGCCTGCTGCCTGGTGCTGTCCTGTCTGGCGCTGCTGCTCAGCCATGCGTTCCACGAAAAATCTGCTCATTCATTCGAGCCCACTGGAGTTCAACCATGAAAGGTACAACGGGTTTCTTCTTCGACGAGCTTTGCTTCTGGCACAGCGCTGGCATGCATGCCCTGGTCATGCCGGTCGGTGGCTGGGTACAGCCGCCGGCCGCTGCAGGCTTTGCCGAGTCGCCGGAGTCCAAGCGTCGGCTCAAATGCCTGATGGACGTTTCCGGCCTGAGTCGTCAGTTGGCTCTGCGCACGGCTGAACCGGCCAGCGAGGCTGACCTGTTGCGCGTTCACCCCGAGGCGTACCTGCAGCGCTTCAAGGCGCTGAGCGATGCTGGCGGCGGCGAGTTGGGGGCAAATGCCCCAATCGGTCCAGGCACATACGAAATCGCCAAGCTCTCAGCCGGGCTGGCGATCGCCGCGGTGGACAGCGTGATGAGCGGTGAGGTCCGCAACGCCTATTCGCTGTCTCGGCCACCAGGTCACCACTGCCTCGCCGACCAGGCCATGGGCTTCTGCTTCCTGGCCAATATTCCCATCGCCATCGAGGCGGCCAAGGCCAAGCATGGCCTGGGGCGGGTCGCGATCATCGACTGGGACGTCCACCACGGTAACGGCACGCAGTCGATCTACGAGCAGCGTGACGATGTGCTGACCATCTCCTTGCATCAGGAGAATTGCTTCCCGCCTGGCTACAGCGGCATTGAGGATCGTGGCCTCGGCAAGGGCCTGGGCTTCAATCTCAACCTTCCGTTGCCGGCAGGCAGTGGCCATGACGCCTACCTGCAGGCCATGCAGGACATCGTGGTGCCGGCCCTGGAGCGTTTCGCCCCGGAACTGATCGTGGTGGCTTGCGGTTACGACGCCAACGGTGTCGATCCGCTCGCGCGCATGCTCTTGCACAGCGATTCGTTCAGGGCGATGACCGCGCTCATGAAGGAGGTTGCCGAGCGCCACTGCGCTGGGCGTCTGGTGATGGTGCACGAGGGGGGGTATGCCGAGGCTTATGTGCCCTTCTGCGGGCTGGCGGTGCTCGAGGAGATGGCAGGTATACGCACGGTCGTCGAGGACCCCATGCTGCCGCTGCTGCAATTGCAGCAGCCGGGGCCGGCATACAGCCAGTTCCTCCGGGCTTACGTGGAAAACCTGGCCAGGCAGGTGGCCTGACGTCGACCGTCGATGCCGCCATAAGCGATAGCGCCCGCCCTGTATCCGGCCGCCCCATGGTGGCCGGCGTTCGGGGCGTCGGCGCATACCGCCGGGACATGCTCGGATGGATTGTCGCGAAATGGCGATGAGTCGGCGGGCCGTCAATCCCTATCGTCAAGCTGCCATCGCCGGTGGTTTCTCGGTAACGGGAGGCTTCGGACGATTGGCCCGCGCGCCTGAAGGGAGGGCGGGTGTATAGTTAGTTGCCTTGCTATCTTTTCTGCGCCTTACGCGCTGCTCAGGTAATTCATGAGTCTCACCCCCCTATCCGGCGCCAATCATCCACTCAAGGGCATTGGCCTGATGGTGCTGGCGACCTTTCTCTTCGCCAGCCACGACGCCATGTCCAAGTACCTGTCGGGCTTCTACCCGATTATCCTCATCGTCTGGGCGCGTTATCTGGTGCATACCTTGCTGATGGCCGGGATCTTCCTGCCGCAATCCGGCCTGCGCGTGTTGCGTACCAAGCGCCCAGGGCTGCAGGTGTTACGCGCGTTGTGCCTGTTGGGGGTCAGCCTGTTGTTCACCACGGGGCTGATGTTCATTCCGCTGGCAGAGGCGACCTCGGTGATCTTCCTCGCGCCGCTGCTGGTCACGGCACTGTCGGTACCCTTGCTGGGTGAGCGCGTCAGCTTTGGCCAGTGGGGGGCGGTGATCATCGGTTTCATTGGCGTGCTGGTCATCGTCCATCCGGGCGGTAGCCTGTTCACGCCAGCGGTATTGCTGCCCTTGAGTGCGGCGCTGTGCTTCAGCTTCTACCAGATCCTGACCCGTCGCCTGAGCGAGGTGGACAGCGCCACCACCAGCAACTTCTGCGCCGGGTTGGTCAATACCCTGGTGATGAGCCTGTTGGTGCCTTTCTTCTGGCATGTGCCCAGCTTCACCCACGGCCTGATGATGCTGGCACTGGGAGGCTGCGGTATGGGGGCCCACCTGCTGCTGACCCACTCCTTCCGTCATGCGGCGCCTGCGTTGCTGGCTCCGTTTGGCTACGTGCAGATCGTCTTCGCCGGGCTTTTGGGCTGGCTGGTGTTCCAGCACACGCCGGACTCCACAGCGCTCATCGGCATTCTGATCATCAGCCTGAGCGGCCTGGCGGCAGCCTGGCAGAGCCGGCGCGGCTGACTGCCGTTCAGGCGTTGCTACTAGCGAGCGCGCAAGGGGCTGGCTCAGTGCTGAAGGCAGGCGGCACAAGGGCCATCTCTAATTAGGCAAGGGGATCATTGGCCGGATATGACATGCGGTATGTCTCGTTGGAAGGATGTGTGGGGACCGCTTTGCGTAACTCGTTGGCAGCCTCTGAGCATGCTATAAACGCACGGTCATTCATGCACAGGGATGTATTAAATTGACCACCGCACCGGCACAAGTCGCCAGTCTGAGCCCGTTGGCCTATCAGGCCGAAGTCTTGTCCTTCCTGAAGACGCGAGAGCCCGATGTGTGGGCCTGGGCTTCCTCGCTCAGCGTGCAGGAGCAGCACAGCGAAGAGGTGCGTGCGCATCTGTTACGCGACACCTATCGGCTGATGCCTGCCAGTCATGCGCCTATCTATGCGCTGTGCCAGCAGGCATTGCAAAGGCTGCAGATCGACGTTCCGGTCACTCTGTACCAGGCCAGCGGTTCAGCTATGAACGCAACGCTGTACTACTTGCCCGGTGAGGCCCATATCGTTCTGCAAGGCCCGGTCATGGAGCGCTTGCAAGATAATGAGTTACTCGCCTTGCTTGGGCATGAACTCGCCCATTATCACCTGTGGTCCAAATATGACGGTCAATACCTGGTAGCTGATCGTGTGCTCAATCACAGCTCGGTGGCGCAGAGCGATAGCCCCAGCTACAGCGAAACTGCACGTCTGTACGGCTTGCATACCGAACTGTACGCAGACCGGGGCGCCGCTCTCGTGGCTAATTGCCCTGAGGCTGCGATTGCCATGTTGGTCAAGGTTCATACAGGAACCACCGATGTCGATGTCGATGCCTACCTGAAGCAGGCGCTGGAGGTCGACAGCAGGGAGGAACAGTCATCTCAGGGTTTCTCTCACCCGGAATTCTTCATGCGCTCACAGGCAATCGACATGTGGTGGCGGCAGGACGGGCGCCTGGATGACTGGTTACATAAACGCTTGAGGGGGCCTTTGCGGCTTGCGAGCCTGGATCTGACGGGGCAGGTCGCCTTGTACGAGATGACTCGTGGATTGATTGCGTATTTCCTGCAGCATCATGCCCTGCGCTCCGAGCAGATCATGAATCAGGTGCGGCAGTTCTTCTCTGACTGGAACGAGGGTTCTCCGCCTATCGATTTGTCGATGCTGAGTAATGAGCGTATCGACGCGAGCGTTCAGGAGTACCTGCACTACGTGATGCTGGATCTGGCGCTTGCCGATGAGGAGTTACGTGAGTTGGGTCTGTTACAGGCTGCCAACATCGCTCGCGAGCAAGGTGGCCTGGAAGGCTTCATGAAAATACTCAAGCGCGATCTGCAATTGAGTCGGCGCGAGCTCAACGCTCTCACCAAGCAGATGAAGGAAGGTATCAGCGCATGAGTGAACAAGGATCCGCAAGGACGCTGGGCGATCTGTTGTCTGTACAGGAGGGTGTTCATCCGTCCATCGATGACGTGTTGCACATGATCCTGCCGTTGATGCGCGAGACGGCCCGCTTGCACGACAGTGGGCGCGTCGCGCAACTGGATAGTGGGTCGGTACTGTGTAACGGCCTAGGCGAACTCTGTCTGCGTAACCCTGAGGGGATGGCGCCCAACTATGCCTCCGCGCGATTGCAACAGGTGCAGCCAACTCATGGTTCGGCGCTGAATATCGTTGGCGAATTGCGTCTTACACGTGACTCCGATCTTGGTATGGCGGTGGATGACCTGCGTATCAGGGAAAGCGATGAGCAGGACATCGACAAGCCTCTGTTCGTGTCCGGATTCCGCTCTTGGGAATTGTTGATCGGTCATCATGATCAGGTTACCGATATCTTCCTCATGGGGCAGATTCTGGCTTGCCTGGTCTGCGGCATGGATTTTCGCCATGAGCGGGATCTGCGCAACTTCGTCATGCACCGTACCAACCTCTTCATATTGGTTCAGCAGCTCAATCCGGTATTGGCCAGCATCATCGTCGAGATGACCGAGCTCAATCGCCATCAGCGGGCTAGTGATCTGGGCTCCATCATTCGCCGCTTGGAAAACTGGCATGATCAGCCGGTTGGACGCGATGTCGAGAGCATGCTCAACGGTGTGAAGGAGCCGAGCAGTCGGCGTTTGCTCGTTCTAGAGCACTTGCGTGATCGTCTGTTCGATCTGTCGCGGCGCAATCGTCTACTGTACTTCCGCTCAACGCTGGCCAACGTCAATCTGACCATTGCCAGTGTGCCGATGGTCATGAACATTCAGAGCATCCGCGCCGATCAGCTTTGTACCTGGGGGGGCAGCTTCGCCTCACAGATACTGAGCGGTAACGCGGTCAGCCTGCAAAAATGGCTGCGCTTCTATGAGCAACCATTCCTTGGCGCCTATCTGGACAGACTCATCCAGGAGACGCGGCGTGATCGTGCCGAGTATGGCTTCAGCAACCTGCGTCTGGTCGTCGCCTTCATGCGTTGGCACAACCTCAAGGAAAACGCTGACGAACGTATTCTGTCGCCACTGCTGTGGTTGCCAGTGGAGTTGGTCAGGAAGAAGGGCGTCAAAGATCAGTATGTGTTGCGGTGCGAGGAGGCGATAGCCGAGTTCAACCCGGTTCTACGCCACCAACTGCGCCAGCTCTACGATATCCAGCTACCGGAAACCATCGATTTGCAGAAGGTTTCCATCGCCGAGATGCATGCCGATCTCAGCAGGCAGATCCATCAGAGTGAGCCGAACGTCGAGCTTCGCTTGCAGAGCAAACCGGCCATCAAGTTGATTCATCAGAAAGCCGTGCAGCGCCTGCAGCAGTTCCAGCGTAAGCGCGGTCAAGCGTTCTCCTCTGCAATTACCGTACGTCCTGACTTCAGCTATGACCGCAATGACTATCGGCCCCTGGGGTTGGCATTGTTCTGCCAGTGGGTCGAACCCTCGGTATCGCCTCTGCGCGATGCTATTGGCGTGCAGCCAATAGCGCAAAACAGCCCGCAACATGCAGTGGCGAGCGGGCAGAGTGCCGATAACGCGACCTACAGTTTGTCCGAGAGCGAAGGACACAGGTATGCCTGGGACATCGACCTGACTCAGGTGACGCTGGCCAACTTCAATTACAAGAAGATGTCGCTGGTGCGTGACTACGCACAACTGATCGATGAGCCAGCGGCTAACGAGGGCTTCGATCGCCTGTTTTCCATCGAGCCTCGGGAGGTGGAGGTCGATGTTCCGGCTCCCATTCCATTATCGGAACAGTGGAATGTGGTACCCGCCGACGCCACACAGAATGCGGCGGTCAGCCTGGCGCGTAGTGGGCGGAACTTCATCATTCAGGGGCCACCCGGTACTGGCAAGTCGCAGACCATCACCAACCTCATTGCCGATTATGCCGGACGAGGTCTGCGGGTGTTGTTCGTCTGCGAAAAGCGTGCAGCGCTCGACGTGGTCTTCCATCGCCTGCAGCAGAGTGGTTTGGATGATCTGTGCTGTCTGATTCATGATTCGCAAACCGACAAGAAGGCCTTCATCGGCAATCTGCGCGATTGCTATGAAGGATGGCTGAGCGCGCCTCACAACCGCGAGGAGCTCGAGGCACGCCGCAATGCCGCGCTCGAGCGAATGAGCGAACCCCTGAGAAAGATCGAACGCTTCGATCAGGCGATGAGCGCCGTTTCCACCGAGCTTGCCTGCACCATACGGCAATTGATCCAGCGCCTTATCGTCCTGCCGCACGCTGGAGTCGAGATCGGTGCTGAGGCGCGTGAGCGCCTGCCGGGCTGGGCCGTCTGGGAGGCAAACCGAGAGCTGACTGAGCGACTTCATGCGCGCTTGCGTGAGTCATTCGGGCTGACCAGTTTCGCCGTCCATCCGTTCAGCAAGTTGTGCTCCCAGGTACTGCAGGGGGAGCAGGTCTATGGTCGTCTCGCTGCGTTCATCGATAAGGCGACGCCGCTGCTCGAAACGCTCGAGGCGTACATGGACGAGCCAGGCGGCCTGTTCGTGGCTGGTACTTCCCTGGCCAATGGGCATTTGGTAGCCCAGGCAGTGGAGCAGATGGTGGACTCCAACCTGATTGCTCATCTCGACCTGCTCGATGAGCATTCGATGGCACGGCAAGCCTTGCGAGATCGCTTCAATACCGTTCAAACGCTCATCAATGAGCAGCAGCATGCGCAACAGCAGACGCTCCACTGGCGTGAACGCTTGAGTGAGGAGGACACCAGCGCTGCCCTGGAGCTCGTGGAGCGAGTGGAGGGTTCGCTGCTGCGCTTCTTCAATCCCGCCTGGTGGCGTTTGCGTCGAGAGCTGCATAGACGCTACGACTTCAGCCAGCACGCGATTGCGCCGAGTTATCGCAGTCTGTTGGAAAAACTGGCTGCGGTGCATGGCGCGGAGGCCGCCACCGCCAGCGCGGAAGGGGAGTTGGTGTCGCGCTACGGTGTCAGTAGCAGTGACCAATTGATGACGGCCTTGAATCAGGTCACCCAGGCCATGGGGGCGTCTGCTCTGTTGCGCGATTGGCTCAAGAGGCTTGCTACTGCTACTGATGCAGTCAGGCATGCGCACCAGGCTTTGCGTGCAGCTCGGGCTTTTGCTGCGCTAGAGGAGCAATTACGGGAAAACCTGGCCGGCACTCAGATGACCCTGGGCGAGCTTGGCGAGTACCTGCGGGACTTGCGCGAGAACCTTGAAGATTTGCCTGACTGGATTCCCTTGCTGCGCGAACTGCACGGTGCTGATCCCGTTTACGTAGCTGCGCTGCAGGAACATGCCATGCGGCGGGAAGCGCTGGAGGCGCTCATCGCTGCCGAGTCGCTCGCGCGCCTTTATCGGCACGATCCGGCGCTGGCCAGGTTTGACGAGCGTGAGCTCACGCAGGCAGTGAGTCGAATCAGTGCTGCCGAGCGGGAGGTGCTGCGTTTGAATGCGCAGTTGATCAAATCTACGCAGCAGCAAGACTTTCTCGAACAGCTCAAACGCTCCGCACTTGCCAGCAGCCAGCTCGACGAGGCTGGCAAGCGGTTCAAGAAAAGCTATGCCAAAGGTCGTCGTGAGCTGGAGCATGAGTTCGGGAAAAGCATGCGCTATCGCGCCATCCGTGAGTTGGCGAGCGGCGATAGCGGATTGGTGATCAACGACCTCAAGCCGGTCTGGTTGATGAGCCCACTATCTGTATCCGATACCTTGCCCTTGCAGTCCAACCTGTTCGATGTCGTGATTTTCGATGAGGCCAGCCAGATCACCAATGAAGAGGCCGTTCCAGCCTTGAGTCGGGCGCAGCAGGTGGTCGTGGTCGGTGACGAAATGCAGTTGCCCCCCTCGAATTTCTTTTCGGTCAGTGGCGAGGATGACGAAGATCAGGTCATGGTCGAGGAGAACGGGGAGCTGGTCGCCATTCCCCTGGACGCAGACAGTCTGCTGACCCAGGCTGCCCGTAACCTGCCTGCAACGCTGTTGGCCTGGCATTACCGCAGCCGCCATGAGGCGCTCATCAGCTTCTCCAACGCAGCGTTCTACGAGGGGCGTCTGATCACTATTCCTGATCGGCGGATCAACCAACGGATCGAGCCGTGCGGCGATCTGCGGGTGTCCGATCCTGAGATGCCGAGCCAGGCCTGTGACACCTTGCTGGGCAAACCGATCAGTTTTCTCAAGGTGGCCGATGGCGTATACGAGAATCGTCGCAACCAGGCCGAGGCCGAGGTGATTGCTGCGACCGTATGCGAGCTGCTCAAGCGTGAGACAGGGCTGAGCATTGGCATCGTCGCATTTTCCGAGGCGCAGCAGAGCGAGATTGAAAACGCTCTGGATGCTTTGGCGATGAAGGATCAACAGTTCGCCGCCTTGCTGGAGCGTGAATATCTGCGCGAAGACGATGGCCAGTTCAATGGTCTGTTCGTGAAGAATCTGGAGAACGTCCAAGGAGACGAGCGCGACATCATTCTCCTCAGCATCTGCTATGGCCCAGGCCCTAACGGACGGATGCTGATGAACTTCGGCCCAATCAACCAGCGCGGTGGTGAGAAGCGCCTCAACGTCATTTTCAGCCGGGCACGACACCGCATGGGGGTGGTCACCAGTATCCATGCGCAAGCCATCACCAACACTCACAACGATGGCGCCGTGGCGTTCAAAACCTTTCTGCAATTTGCCGAGGCGAGTTCTCGCGGCGAAACCGAGCATGCGCAAAGCATTCTCGGTACGCTCAATCCTGGGGCGCAGCGCTCGTTCGATACCCGCATGCCCGCCAACCCCATGCGTGACGCCCTGGCAAAGGCTTTGCGTGAGCGTGGTCATGTGGTGCATGAGCATGTCGGCAGCTCACAGTTTCGTTGTGATCTGGCCATCGTCGATGAAGGTGGGGAGAGCTATGCCCTTGGTATCCTGCTGGACAGTTCGCGTGGCCATGCTGATGCAGCCGTCCGGGAGCGTTACGTATTCCAACCCATGGTGCTGCGTAGCTTCGGTTGGAATGTCATCGATATACCCAGCAAGCAATGGCTGAGTGACAGGGCGGGCGTCATTGCGCGTATCGAATATGTACTAAGGGACAAGCTCACGCCCCCAGACGAGCCAGAGGACGTCCCGGCTATCGAGGAGGATCGGGAGCACTCGCCGGCTCTGCCGAATGATCCGGTCGCCCTGAGCGAAATGAAGATGCGCGAGTTTCGTTTCACGCAAGGCAATTCAGCCAAGTTCTGGAGGGTTGGTGTGCAGGGCGATGAGCTCAGCATCTGTTTTGGTCGTCTGGGTAACAAGGGGCAGACATTGATCAAGTCATTCGACAGCGTCGAGAAAGCTGAGAGGGAGTGCGAGAAGCTGATCGGCGAGAAAGTCCGTAAGGGCTATGTGGAGTGGGAGCCCGAATAGCGCTCGGTTTGACCAGTAGTGAGCCGCCCCGAGCATGACGGCAGGGGCTTCGGTTCTAGCTGTGTCATTGCAACGCCGGGCTTGCCCGATTCTCAGGCATAAAAAGGTTCTTCGCATTTTGAGGGGAGCAATGCTTGGTTGACACCGGACCGGCAAATTAGTGTGTTGGCTCGTTGGGTGTTTTGAACGCCGCTGCGGTTTGTTCAGATATTCCGGGTTTCGCCCCCTCGGGCGACTCACTTTTCTTTGAAATCGGATTGCCGTCCAGCGCAAAGAAAAGTAAGCAAAAGAAAGCGCAAAAACGCGGCAATCCGGAACAGACGCCAGAACAACCAACACCGTATTGCCAGTCTTGTATCAAGACTGACTTCCCCGAGATTCCGCGAAGAACCATAAAAAAAGCCGGCTTGTGGCCGGCTTTTAGGAGGTGGTCAGGGCTTATTTTTGGTAAGCCGCGACTGCCTTGATGATCAGGCCGCGGGCTTCTTCAGCGCCGCCCCAGCCTTCTACCTTGACCCACTTGCCCTTCTCCAGATCCTTGTAGTTCTCGAAGAAGTGCTTGATCTGCTCGATCAGCAGCGCGGGCAGGTCGGTGTATTCCTGAACGTCCTTGTACAGAACGCTCAGCTTGTCGTGTGGTACGGCAACCAGCTTGGCGTCACCGCCGGCTTCGTCGCTCATGTGCAGTACGCCGACTGGACGTGCGCGAATCACCGAACCCGGCGCTACCGGGTAAGGGGTCACGACCAGCACGTCGAGGGGGTCGCCGTCGTCAGCCAGGGTGTGCGGGATGAAACCGTAGTTGGCCGGGTAGAACATCGGGGTGGCCATGAAACGATCGACCATGAGGCAATCGGTGTCGTGGTCGATTTCGTATTTGATCGGCGCGTGATTGGCCGGGATTTCGATGGCAACGTAGATGTCGTTCGGCAGGTCTTTACCAGCCGGGATCTTGCTGTAGCTCATGGGGGAAACTCCCAGGAAGGGCCAAAAAAGTGGGGCGCATTATAGGCGTATTCGCAGAGCGTTACTACGGCGGGCTACTCAGCCATTGGTCGCGTTTTCGACCGTCTTGTAGTCGGGGTGTTCCGCTTGCAAGCGCTGCAAACGCGCCAGGCTGTCCTGGCGGTAGAACAGCGCCAGTTGCCGATAGACCTCGGGAAAAGCCTGTGCCAGCAGATCCGGGGCTGTGAAGAAGTATTCGCTGGTCACGGCGAAGAATTCCGCCGGGTCTTCGGCTGCGTAAGGGTCGATGGCGGTTTCGGCCTCGGGGTTGGCATCCAGCTCGGCGTTCAGTGCGTCATAGGCGCTCTGCATGGCGCTCGCCCAGTCCTGCACGCGCATGTCGCGGTGCAGCGGTGGCAGGCCATTGGCACCGCCTTCGAGCATGTCCAGCTTGTGCGCCAGTTCGTGGATCACCAGGTTGTAGCCTTCCCAGCCACCACTGGCCTCGACGCCAGGCCAGGCGAGGATCACCGGACCTTGCTGCCAGGCCTCGCCGCTGCGCGCGTCGTCCCATTGGTGTTCGACGCCGCTGGCGTCGCGATGGCGCTGCGGGCTCACGAAGTCGTCCGGGTAGAGGACGATCTCGTGAAAGCCCCGATACCAGTCCAGATCGCCCAGGTGCAGCAGTGGCAATTGCGCCTGGGCGGCCAGCAGCAGGTGTTCGACCGGGCCGAGTTCGAGGTCCGGTAGGGCGGTCAGGTGCTTGTCATGCAGAAACAGCACGGCGCGTTCGCGCAACTGTTGCTCTTCACGCTCGTCGAGGCCATCGAGAATGGGTAGGCGCCGACGTACTTCGGCCCAGTGGGCGGGGTCGACAGGGTTGTTTGCGAGGGTGCGACGACGGCGCCAGGCCTTGAAGGACCACATGCATGCAGGCTCGTTGGAAACATCCAGCCACCATAAGGGCGCCAGGCTCTTGCTACAAGTCGGCACAAAGGCTGCAACGCCTCTTGCAGCTTCGCTGCAGCAGGAGGGCTGAGCATGGCGCTGCAATTGTTGGAACACCCTGGAATCACGCTGGCGTCCGGCACAGGGCTGGACCTGCCACACCAGGCCGCGCGCTCTCGGGCGATGTGGCTGGCCGGTCGCCAGCAGCGTCCGCCGCTGCTGCTGGTCATGCTCCTCTGGGCGCGCCACTGCCCCGATGTGGTGCAAAGCCTTGATCGTCATCTCGATGCTCTGTTCGCCGATTTTCGTTGCACACCGCAGGGCTGGAGTGAAACCCAGGCAGCGCGACAGGTGCTGGCAGCATTGAATCTCCAACTGTTTCGCCAACGGCAGGCCGGGCAGGGCATGGTCGAGCTGCATGCCGGCATGCTGCTGGTCCAGGGTGATGAGTTGCAGTTTCTGCAAGCCGGCAGTGTCGGCTTGGCGCGGGCGCAGCAAGAAAGCCTGCATATCCTCAGCGGGCGTGAAGGCCAGGCGCTCGGCACTCAGGCTGAACTGGCGCTGGTGCAACACAGCCTGTTGCCGTGCCGTGGCGAGCATCTGTTGCTGGCGCCGCAGCCGTTGCTTGATGTGAGCAATCTGCAAGGGCTGTGTCAGCCCGGCGGAGAGGCGCCGGGTGAGTTGTTGCAGCCGCTGTTGCAGGCACCGGGCGCTGCGGTTTTGCTGCGTGTAGGGGAAAACCGGTGCATGGCCCCGGCGCTCGCCACTGCCGCGTGCCCGGCGTTGAGGCAGATCACCTGCGGCCAGCTGCTCGATGGCTGGACGTTATTGCGCGAATGTCCCTATGGGCCGCCTGAACGGGTGTATGTCGGGCGTGACGAGTCCGGGCGCGAAGCCGTGCTCTGGTTCGCCGATGAGGACGCAGGCGAAGCCTTCTGGCAGCGCGAGTGGGCGTTGCGGCGCAGTCCGCAGCAGGCGTTGCCGCAGGTGCTGTCGCCGCATCAGGCGCGCAGTCACGCGTACCTGGTGCTGGCCAAACCGCCCCGTGGTATGCGCAATCTGTCCGATTGGGTGGCCGCCCATGGCAAGCCCGACGCACAGACATTGCTGAGCCTGGTGACGCAATTGATCGCCGCCGTGCGTTCGTTGCAGCGCCGTGGCATGCAGGGGCTTTGGTTGAACCCCAGGCAGATTCTGCTCGGTGATGACGGACGCGTGCTGTTTCTGCCCGGGGCGGCCGTCATCCTGCCCGGTGTTGCGCGTCAACCAGTGCCTGAGCAGGCTGTGCCACTGGCACCGGAACTGCGCAGCGGCCGTGCGCTGGATGGTCGCGCCGATCAGTTCGCCCTGGCGGCGCTGGTCTATTGGCTGATGTCTGGGCAATGGCCGGAGGCGGCGCGCGGTGACGTCCGGCCCGGCCACTGCTATGTGCCGCTGGCGACCTTTGCCACGCATGTGCCGCAAGGCTGGGATGGTGTGCTGGCCCGCGCCCTGGCGCCGCAGCCGCAGGCGCGTTTCGAGGCGTTGTCGGAGTTTCAGCTGGCCTTGCAGCAGCCCTTGCAGACGCGTCGCAGTCAGGCGCTGCGGCGGGCGCCCTTGCAGATCGCACGCCTGGCTGCGTTGGGGCTGGTCGCGCTGCCCTTGCTGTTGGGGCTGCTGCTCAGTCTTGGCGGCTGATGGCCAGCCGCCCGGCGACTCGATCAGTCGGAGTTGATGGGCAGCACGTAGTTCTTGAACTGCTCGTCCTCGACGAAGCCGATGGACTCGTAGACCTTCTGCGCCACCTCGTTGTCGCGGCTGGTGGCCACGCGCATGCGCACGGCGTTGGTGTCCTTGGCCATCTTCTTCGCGGTCTGCAACAGGCGGTCGGCCACCAGTTGGCGACGCGCGTCTTCGGCGACGTAGATGTCGTTGAGGATCCACACGCGCTTGAGCGACAGCGAGGAATAGCTGGGGTAGAGCTGGCAGAAACCGAGCAGCTTGTCTTCATCGTCGGCCAGGGCCAGATAGATCACTGACTCCTTGCGGCGCAGACGTTTCTCGAGGAATTTGCGCGACGACTCGGGGTAGGGCAGCTCGTTGTAGAACTCGCGGTATTTGACGAACAGCGGGGTCAGCAGGTCCAGGTGCTCCAGGGTGGCTTGGACGATGCGCATGGCGGGCCTCGGCTTCTGTGATTGAACTGGATGGACGATGCAGCTGTTGTGCCAGCGGGTTAGCAGGCTGTTGAAAAACTATCTGCGTTGCCATTGCTGCGTTAAAAACAGGCTCAAAATGCTCATTTACAACTCGTAAACTCCGCTTTCTCGCCTGTTTTTGCGGGGCCGCCATCGGTATTGCACTGGCTGCCTCGCCTACGTTTTTCAACGGCCTGCTAGCCGATGCTGCCTCAAAGCCAGTTGAAAGCGCAATCCAAGCAAACGTTTGATTTTCTCGCCGCGGCAACTTGGTATCCATGCCTCTGTCTGAACAGGGCGTAGCAGCCGCCCATCGGGTGCTGTGCTAACCTGCCGCCATCGCTCCACGCCCTGTTGCTGGGCTTGTTCAGAGGTCATTAATGCACATCCATATTCTCGGCATCTGCGGCACCTTCATGGGCTCGCTCGCCGTTCTGGCCAAGGAGCTTGGCCACCGCGTCACTGGCTCCGATGCCAACGTTTACCCGCCCATGAGCACTCAGTTGGAAGCTCAGGGCATCGAGCTGATGCAGGGTTATGACCCCGCCCATCTGCAGCCGGCGCCTGACCTGGTGGTAGTGGGCAATGCCATGAGCCGTGGCAATCCCGCAGTCGAATATGTATTGAACAAGGGCTTGCCCTATGTCTCTGGCCCACAGTGGTTGGCCGACCATGTGCTGCAGGGGCGCTGGGTGCTGGCGGTGGCCGGCACCCACGGCAAGACCAGTAGTTCGAGCATGCTCGCCTGGGTGCTGGAACATGCCGGCATGAGCCCGGGCTTTCTGATCGGCGGCGTGCCGCAGAATTTCGGTATTTCCGCGCGCCTGGGTGGCACGCCGTTCTTCGTGGTCGAGGCCGACGAGTACGACAGCGCCTTCTTCGACAAGCGCAGCAAGTTCGTCCACTACCGCCCGCGCACAGCGATTCTGAATAACCTGGAGTTCGATCACGCGGACATATTCCCGGATCTTGCGGCCATCGAGCGGCAGTTCCATCACCTGGTACGAATCATCCCCAGCGAGGGTCTGGTCATCCATCCGGCCAGCGAAACTGCGCTGGCGCGGGTGATCGAGATGGGCTGCTGGACGCCTGTGCAGACCACCGGTGAAGGCGGTCAATGGCAGGCGCGCCTGCTCAGCGCGGATGGCTCGCGTTTCGAGGTGAGCTTCGACGGCAAGGTCGAGGGCACCGTGCAGTGGAACCTGACCGGCCAGCACAACGTCGCCAATGCCCTCGCCGTGCTGGCGGCGGCGCGCCATGTCGGTGTGGTGCCGGCGCTGGGCATCGAAGCGCTGGGCCAGTTCATCAATGCCAAGCGGCGCATGGAGAAGGTCGCGGAGGTCGGTGGCGTGACCATTTTCGATGATTTCGCCCACCACCCCACTGCCATCGCCACTACCCTGGATGGCCTGCGCAAGCGCGTCGGCGACGCAACTCAAGTGATCGCTGTGATCGAGCCGCGCTCCAATTCGATGAAGCTCGGCGCTCATCGCGATGGCCTGGCCGAGTCCGCCGAACAGGCCGATGCGGTGTTCTGGTACGCGCCGCCGAATCTCGGCTGGGACCTGGCCGCCACTGTGGCGCAGGCGCGCAACCCGACCCGCGTGTGCGACTCGCTGGAGTCGATCATCGACGGCGTGAAGGCCCTGGTGCGGCCTGGTACCCAGGTGGTGATCATGAGCAACGGCGGCTTCGGCGGCCTGCACGGCAAGCTGGCAGCAGCGCTGGAGGGATAAATGTCTGGTCCGGAACGCATAACGCTGGCGATGACCGGCGCCTCCGGCGCGCAATACGGCCTGCGCCTGCTCGATTGCCTGGTGCAGGAAGATCGCGAGGTGCACTTCCTGATTTCCAAGGCCGCGCAACTGGTGATGGCCACCGAAACCGACGTAGCGCTGCCGGCCAAGCCGCAGTCCATGGCCCAGTTCCTCACCGAATACACCGGCGCGGCGCCGGGGCAGATTCGCGTCTACGGCAAGGAGGACTGGATGGCTCCAGCGGCCTCCGGCTCCGGCGCGCCGACCGCCATGGTGGTAGTACCGTGCAGCACTGGCACCTTGTCGGCCATTGCCTGCGGCGCCTGCAACAACCTGATCGAGCGCGCCGCTGACGTGACGTTGAAGGAACGCCGCCAGTTGATTCTGGTGCCGCGCGAAGCGCCGTACTCGAGCATTCATCTGGAGAATATGCTCAAACTGTCGAATATGGGCGTGACCATCCTGCCGGCGTCGCCCGGCTTCTATCACCAGCCGCAGACGCTGGATGATCTGGTGGATTTCGTCGTCGCGCGTATCCTCAACTGCTTGAATATTCCGCAAGACATGCTGCCGCGTTGGGGTGAGCATCATTTGATATCAGACGAATAGGGAGATCGATGTCCATGGCCAATCGTTACCTGCTGGGCTGCCTGTTGGCCCTGTTCATGTTGCCTGCGGCGCAGGCGTCGATGCGCTGTGGCAATACGCTGATCAATGAGGGCGAGCTCACGGTAGATGTTCTGCGAAAGTGTGGCGAACCCGATCAGCGCGAGACGATCCCGCCCAGCAGCCCGCAGGGCGGCGGCGTTACGGTGGAACAGTGGGTGTACGGGCCACGCAACGGTGTGTACCGCTACCTGCGTTTTCTCGACGGCAAGCTGGTCGAGATCCGGGTCGCTCGCGGTTGAGGCGCCGGCTGGTGTTAGGTCTGGCGCTGCTGAGCCTGAGCGGCTGCGCCACCGTGCGCACACTGGACGCGGCCAAGCCTGGTGCTCCGGTGGTCTACGCCGGTACGCGGCTGGATTGGTACGCGATCAATGGTGGCTGTTGCCCGCTGGATCGTTTCGGTGCCGAGGCGCCGCGTTACCCGGGGCTGGATCTGCCCGCCAGTGCGTTGCTCGATACCCTGTTGTTGCCGTTTTCGCTGGCCACGGCGCTGGGTGTCAGCCTCGGGGTTAGCGGCGGGTTGTAGGTCAATGCGCTACGCGACTTTCTGATAGCCCGGCCCCGGATTGCATCCGGGCTACAGAAGACTCCGGTGCCTGGAAATGAGTAGCCCGGATGCAATCTGTAAAATGCCTCGGTGCGCGTGCGGTTCAGCAGATTTCTGTTTCCACTTCCTGGCACACGTCGATCCACTCGGCATCCACCAGTTCGGCCATGCGCTGCGGGGCGATGCGCACGGCACTGTGGGTGGCGCCGGCCGCTGGCAGCACTTCGTCGAAGGCCAGCAGCGAACGGTCGCAGTAGACGCTCAAGGGGGTGGCCAGGCCGAACGGGCATACGCCGCCGACCGGGTGGCTGGTCAGCTCGATCACCGTCTGCGCATCGAGCATGCGCGACTTGGCACCGAAGCATTCCTTCATCTTGCGGTTGTCGATGCGTGCATCGCCACGGGCGACGATCAGCACGTCGCGTTCGGCGATACGAAAGGCCAGGGTCTTGGCGATCTGGCCCGGCGATACACCATGCGCTTCGGCAGCCAGCGCCACGGTGGCGGTGCTGGATTGCAGCTCGACGATCGCGATATCGGGCGCCTTGGCGGCGAAGAAGGCGCGTACAGAGGCCAGGCTCATGAAGCGATTCCCCCAGGGCTATCGAGGTGGGTACGGCACCACGGCCAGTCTCACGCTGGCCAGGCACAACCCCCTCCTTGGGGATGCTGGTGTGGTCGTGACCACGGCGAAAAAACAAGCGGCCATGCTCGCGCTGCATGGCCGGCTCGTCAAGGCCTGATGGCGTCAGTTTGCCAGTAGATGTGCTGCTTTTACCGCCGCATCGAGCCCGTAGCGGCCTTTTTCGTCTCGCGTTACCCGACCCATGGCCACCTCCGGGTCATGGGTGAACACCAGCCGGCCGCCGCGAGAATACAGATCGCTGAGCAGCGCCTGCTTCTCCTCGATCAGGCCTTCGGGGAAGCGGTCGTAACCCATTGTAATGGGCAGATGCACCCAGGGCGCGCCGGGGATCAGGTCGCCGGGAAACACCACCGGCCCACCCGGCATGGCCACTTCCGGCAGCAACTGGCCTGGGGTGTGTCCGTCGCTCCAGTGCAGGCGCCAGTCGGGGCCGAGTAGCTCGCAACTGTCGGTTTCGTCGATCAGTTGCAGACGCCCGCTGTTCTCCAGCAGATCCAGCAGTTCCGGGATATAGGAGGCTTTATCGCGGGCGTGTGGGTTGCAGGCGCGCTGCCATTGGCGGCGGCCGGTGACGAAGCGCGCGTTGGGAAACAGCAGGCGTGCGGGTTGATCCGCCTGCCAGGCGGCGAGCAGGCCGCCGGCATGGTCGAAGTGCAGGTGGGTGAGCACGACGATATCGATATCGGCATCGCTCAGACCGAGTTTCGCCAGTTCATCGAGCAGAACGTGGTGCTGTTCCTGGACGCCAAAGCGCTGCTTCAGCTCGGGGCTGAAGAAGGCACCGATGCCGGTTTCCACAAGGATATTGCGCTCGTCTTCCTGTACTAGCAGGGCGCGGCAGCCGAGGTCGATACGATTGAGTTCGTCGGCTGGCATCCAGCGTTGCCAGAGCGCCTTGGGCGCGTTGCCGAACATGGCGCCGCCATCGAGTTTCTGGCTGTTGCCGGTCAGGGTGGTAAGGGTTCGCATGGGGTTTCTCTTGTTCTTGTCTGTTCGCGGCGATTGTTTCAGCGTTCGATGGTCAGGGCCACACCCTGGCCGCCGCCGATGCACAGGGTCGCCAGGCCGCGGCGGGCGTCGCGGCGCTGCATCTCGTGGATCAGGCTGACCAGGATGCGGCAACCGGAGGCGCCGATGGGGTGGCCGAGGGCGATGGCGCCGCCATTGACGTTGACCTTGGCGCTGTCCCAATGCAGCTCGCGGCCGACAGCGATGGCCTGGGCGGCGAAGGCTTCGTTGGCCTCGATCAGGTCGAGCTGTTCCAGGCTCCAGCCGGCACGCTCCAGCGCCTTGCAACTGGCGAATACCGGGCCGATACCCATCACTGCCGGGTCGACCCCGGCGCTGGCGTGGGCGGTGATACGCGCCAGCACCGGCAGTTGCAGTTCATCGGCCCTCTCGGCGCTCATCAGCATTACGGCAGCGGCGCCGTCGTTGAGCGTCGAGGCATTGCCGGCGGTCACCGTACCGTCGGTCTTGAAGGCCGGGCGCAGCTTGCCCAGGCTGTCCAGGCTGGTGCCGGCGCGTGGTTGTTCGTCCTGGGCAAAGCGCAGCGGTTCGGCGCCGCGCTGGGGAATTTCCACCGGGACGATCTCGCTGGCAAAACGCCCGGACTCGATGGCGGCCTGGGCGCGCTGCTGCGAGCGCAGGGCGAAGGCGTCCTGCTCGGCGCGCGTGACGCCGTATTGTTCTGCCAGGTTCTCTGCGGTGATGCCCATGTGATAGTTGTTGAAGGCGTCCCACAGGCCGTCCTGGATCATGGTATCGACCAGTTGCGCATGACCCATGCGCAGGCCGCTGCGGGCGCCGGGCATGACGTAGGGCGCCAGGCTCATGTTCTCCTGACCGCCGGCGATTATGACCTCTGCATCGCCGCCACGAATGGCCTGGGCGCCGAGGATCACCGCCTTGAGGCCGGAGCCGCAGACCTTGTTCAGGGTCATGGCCGGCACCGTATGCGGCAGGCCGGCGAGCAGCACGCTCTGCCGGGCCGGGTTCTGCCCGCTGCCTGCGGTGAGCACCTGGCCGAGAATCACCTCGTCGATTTGCTCACCTGCAATACCGGTGCGGGCGAGCAGCTCACGGATCACCGCCGCGCCCAGTTGTGGCGCGGGCGTGCGGCTCAACGCACCCTGGAAGCTGCCGATGGCGGTACGGCAGGCTGCGACTATTACGACTTCACGCATAAAGGTTCCTCGCCGGATGGACATTGAGCCCACCGGTGCTGATATTCGGTGCGCACGGCTCGGTGGCCCCGCGACACCCTACGCAATAAAAAAGCGCGGCGCCGAAGCTGCCGCGCAACACGCTCAACAGGTTTAGAACTGCTCGGCAGCCAGGCCATACAAAGACTGGCTACCACCGCGGATGCTCGCCTCCAGGCTCAGGGTGCGCGGCAGCAGGCGGGCGAAGAAGAACTCCGCTGTGGCCAGCTTGCCGCCGTAGAAGGCCTCGTCTTCGCTGTGCTTGTCCTGCGCCACGGCTGCCATGCGCGACCACATGTAGGCGTAGGCGACGTAGCCGAACAGGTGCAGGTATTCCACCGAGGCGGCGCCGACTGCGTTGGGCTCAGTCTTGGCCTGATCCAGCAGCCAGCCGCTGACCGCCTCCAGGCGCTCCAGCGCCTCGACCAGGCGATCACCGAAAGGCGATTCATGGGCATGGGCGAAGTCGCGCACCTCGGCGGCGAACGGGCGCAGCGCGGCGCCGCCGTTGGCCACCACCTTGCGCCCCAGCAGGTCGAGCGCCTGGATGCCATTGGTGCCTTCGTAGATCTGCGCGATGCGCACGTCGCGTACCAGCTGCTCCTGGCCCCACTCGCGGATATAGCCGTGGCCACCGAATACCTGCTGGCCGTGCACGCAGCTTTCCAGCCCGGTGTCGGTGAAAAAGGCCTTGGCCACCGGAGTAAGCAGGGCGACCAGGGCTTCGGCGTTCTGCCGTTCGCTGGCGTCCTCGGCATACTTGGCCAGGTCTAGTTGCTGGCCGACGTAGCAGGCGAAAGCACGACCACCTTCGTTCAACGCCTTCATGGTTAGCAGCATGCGGCGCACATCGGCGTGGACGATGATCGGGTCGGCGATCTTGTCCTGATTGACCGGGCCGGTGGCGGCGCGGCTCTGGATTCGTTCGCGGGCATAACCCACGGCCGACTGGTAGGACGCCTCGGCGCAGCCGATGCCCTGGATGCCGATGGACAGGCGCTCGTAATTCATCATGGTGAACATCGCTGCCAGCCCCTTGTTCACTTCGCCGATCAGGTAGCCGGTGGCGCCGTCGAAGTTCATCACGCAGGTGGCCGAGGCCTTGATGCCCATCTTGTGCTCGATGGAGCCGCAGCTCACCGCGTTGCGCGCGCCGAGGCTGCCGTCGGCGTTGACCATAACCTTGGGCACCAGAAACAGCGAGATGCCCTTCGGCCCGGCCGGTGCGTCCGGCAACTTGGCCAGCACCAGGTGGATGATGTTCTCGGTCAGGTCCTGCTCGCCGCCGGTAATGAAAATCTTGCTGCCGGTGACCTTGTAGCTGCCGTCGGCCTGCGGCTCGGCGCGGGTGCGGATGATGCCCAGATCGGTGCCGGCGTGGGCCTCGGTCAGGCACATGGAGCCGGCCCAGCGGCCTTCGTACATCGGCGGCAGGTAGGTGGTCTTGAGTTCTTCACTGGCGTGGGCGTCGATGGCCAGACAGGCGCCGGAACTCAGCGCCGAGTACAGCGCGAAGCTGGAGCCGGCGGCGTAAAGCATCTCCTCGAAGGCCACGGCGAGCATCTTGGGCATGCCCATGCCGCCGTACTGCGGGTTGCCGGAGAGGCCGACCCAGCCGCCTTCGATATAGGTGGCGTAGGCCTCGCGGAAACCCGCCGGGGTGCGCACGTTGCCGCCTTCCCACTGCGCGCCTTCCTCGTCGCCGCTGCGATTGAGCGGGGCGATCAGGTTGCCGGTGACCTTGGCTGCCTCTTCGAGAATGGCATCGGCGGTGTCGGCATCGACGGTTTCCGCCAGGGCCGGCAGGCGTGCCCACAGGCTCGGCGCCTGGAAGACGTCATGGAGGACGAAGCGCATATCGCGCAACGGGGCGTTGAACTCGGGCATGGTGCAACCTCGACAGCAGTGGCGCCGCGACAGGCGCGGCGCCGGGTGAACGAAATCCGTCAGTCGGCTTCCGCCGGACTTTGCGGCTTATCCTTGACGCTGGTGAATTTAAGCAGATGGGTGCGCTCGACCAGGATATACAGCGCCGCGCCCGCCGCCAGGCCCCAGCCCGCGCCGTAGACGGCGAGCACCACACCCATGGTGCCGGCGATGCCGCGCTCGGTGTTGTTGTTCAGTTGCTCGAAGCCGACCATCAGGCAGATATAGCCGGTGAGGATCAGCGTCAGCGACAGCGCGATCGGCAGTACCGGCTGGAAGAAACTGACCAGCGGCAGCATGAACAGCGCGGCGAAACCGGTGATCCAGAAGGTGCCGGCGCCGCTGTAGATCGAATCCATCGCCTTGCGTCCGTACTTGTAGCGCTCGGCCATGGTCGCCGCCACCGCCGTCCACAGCGGGCCGGCCAGGCCAGGGTAGGGCGCGAAGAAGGCATGCAGGGCGTTGCGCAAGGCGGTCACCAGATGTACGCGGTCGACGTTGTTTTCGATCACCTCGTCGGTGCGCAGTTCATCGGCGCGCTGCATCAGCGACTGGCCGACGATGATGTCGCCGAAGGCGATCACGTAGGCGATCACCGCCGTGGGCACGGCCAGCAGGAACACGTCGAGGCCGGGGAAGCCGACGTTGAACGGCAGGTAGTTCCACATCTCGCCGAAGGCCGGCGCGGTGATGCCCCATTTGACGTCCGGCATCTTGTACTCGCCCACGCCGATGCCGATGAAAATGGCGATCAGCATGCCCGGCACCATGCCGTAGTTGACGATCTTGCGCGCCATCGGCACGCGCTCGGTCAGGCCTTTGAACGATACCGAGAACATCAGGTACAGGCAGATCAGGCTGCCCAGCACCAGAGAGATCGGCGTGTTGGCCAGGCGGCCACCGGCGCTGATTTCGCCCATCAGCGCGGCGATGCCGGCACCGATGATGATGCCGCCCTTCATCGAGTTGGGGAACAGCCGCACCAGGGCGCTGCCCAGGCGGGTGACACCGAGCACGAGGAAGATCACGAACACCAGGAACTGCAGGGCGAACAGCGCCTGGATGGCCTGCGGGCCGGGTTCGAAGTTGCCGAGAAACAGCAGCACCACGGGGATGCCGGGGGTGATCCAGCCGGGTACGAAGGGTACGCCGAGCAGCGCCGGCAGCATGAAGCCGATGCCGCACACCACCACGTAGGCCAGGGCCACGTCATAGGGCAGGCCAAGGTATTTCTCCAGCAGCGGGATCATCGCCAGGCTGACCACGAACATGATCAGCGCCTGCAGCATCTCCGCGGTTTCCCAGCGGTAGTGCACGAAGGGCAGGCGCACCTTGAACGGGCCGAGGGGCCAGTGCGGTTGTTCGTCGCCGTCACGGCGCTTGAAGATTTGCATGAGGGTTCTCCGTCGGCCGCCTGGGCCGGTTCTTGTTGTTGTGAAAACGGTGGGCTGCGGTCTGTGGGAGGCGCTTTAGCGGCGACGCTCGCGGCTGAAGCCCCTCCCACAAAGGTTCAGAGGGCCTTGGCCATATCGCGCAGGACGAACTTCTGGATCTTGCCGGTGCTGGTCTTGGGCAACTGGGTGAAGACCACGGTCTTGGGCACCTTGAAGCCGGCCAGGTGTTCGCGGCAGAAGGTCATGATCTCGCTGTCGCTGGCCTGCTGGCCGGTCTTCAGGGTGATGAAGGCGCAGGGCGTCTCGCCCCATTTCTCGTCCGGGCGAGCGACCACGGCCGCCTCCAGCACCGCCGGGTGGCGGTAGAGCACGCCCTCTACCTCGATGGTGGAGATGTTCTCGCCGCCGGAGATGATGATGTCCTTGAGGCGGTCGCGGATTTCCACGTAGCCGTCGGCGTGGCATACACCCAGGTCGCCGGTATGGAACCAGCCGCCCTCGAAGGCCTCGGCGGTGGCGCTGGGGTTCTTCAGGTAGCCCTTCATCACGGTGTTGCCGCGCATGAATATCTCGCCAATGGTCTGGCCGTCGCGCGGTACCGGCTCCAGGGTTTTCGGGTCGGCGACCATCACCCCTTCCAGGGTCGGGTAGCGCACGCCCTGGCGCGCCTTGATGGTGGCGCGTTGTTCCAGCGGCAGCTCGTCCCATTCGGCGTGCCAGGCGCACAGGGTCACCGGGCCATAGACCTCGGTGAGGCCGTAGACGTGGGTCACGGAAATGCCCATCTCTTCCACCGCACCGATCACCTTGGCCGGTGGCGCAGCGCCGGCGACCATGGCCTTGACCGGGTGATCGATGGCCGCCTTGGCCTCGGCCGGCATATTCACCAGCGCGTTGAGCACGATGGGCGCGCCGCACAGATGGGTGACCTGCTCGTCGCGGATCAGGGTGAGGATCTTCGCCGGGTCGACACGGCGCAGGAATACGTGCACGCCGGCCAGGGCGGTGATGGTCCAGGGGTAGCACCAGCCGTTGCAGTGGAACATCGGCAGGGTCCACAGGTAGACCGGGTGGTTGCCCATGGCCCAGGTCATCTGGTTGCCCATGGCGTTGAGGAAGGCGCCACGGTGGTGATAGACCACGCCCTTGGGGTTGCCGGTGGTGCCGGAGGTGTAGTTGAGGCTGATGGCCTGCCACTCGTCCGTCGGCCATTGCCAGGCGAATTCCGGGTCACCCTCGGCAAGGAAGGCCTCGTAGTCCAGCTCGCTGACCGCCTGGCCCTCGCCGTACTCGGGGTCGTCGACGTCGATCACCAGCGGCGGGTGATCGAGCATGCCGATGGCGGCGTGGATGACATCGAAGAACTCGCGGTCGGCGATCACCACCTTGGCCTCGCCATGCTGCAGCATGAAGGCGATGGCCTCGGCATCCAGGCGCACGTTGAGGGTGTTGAGCACCGCGCCGATCATCGGCACGCCGAAATGCGCTTCGAGCATGGCCGGGATGTTCGGCAGCATCACCGCCACCGTGTCGCCCTGGCCGATGCCACGGCCGGCCAGTGCCGAGGCCAGGCGCCGGCAGCGCGCGTAGGTCTCGGCCCAGTTGCGACGAATCGAGCCATGCACCACGGCCGGGTAGTGCGGGTACACCGCCGCGGTACGTTCGATGAAGCTCAGGGGGCTGAGGGCGACGTGGTTGACGGCGGCGCGGCCGAGGCCCTGCTCGTAGATCGACATGGCGGATACACCTTTGGCTGATTGTTAGCTCTGGTTATTCCGGTAATGATGCAGGCATTACCGAATCTTGCTGGCGGTAATTTATAGGTCATTTCTATTTTTTATGGAAGTTGTACCAAGGTTTTATAGAATAATTACTATATGAGTCTTTCAAGCGATCAGGCGGCCGTGCCGCTGCAGGCCTGGCTGCGCATCCAGCGCGAAGCACCCTCCCTCAACGAGCGGGCGGCCGCTTTGCGCCGTGCCGTGCTTGGCTGCCCACAAGTGCGCCAGGCCTGGTATCTGACCTGGCAGCCGACCAGCCGTACCTATGCCCAGGAAGGTGGCGGACCGCGCTTGCCGCCGGGCCAGGGCGATCCGCTGGCCGCCAGCGATCAGACCCTGTTCGAGGCGCTGACGACGCAGCCCTGCCTTAGCCTGGAAGCAGTGCGTCAGCTGCCCTGCTGGCTGGCTGGGCGACTGCGCCGCGCCGCGATTCATCACGGTCAGGCGCTGGCGCTGAGTCTGGAGGAGGGCGGTGCCGGTCTGTTGCTGCTGCAGGTGGACGAAAACGCCGGCTTGGAATGGTTGCCCTGGCTGCGCGAGTTGCTGGCGCAACTGGTCGGTCTGGCTGGTGGTATGGCGCGCAGCGCGCCGCTGCTATCGGCCGATCCGCAGCCGGCGTTGCTGCTTGATGAACAGGCGCACCCGCTGGAGTTCAACCAGGCGTTGCAGGCGCTGCTCGGCGAGCGTTCGCTGGCGCAGGTCGGCGAACTGCTGCCGGTCAATCATCTGCCGCTGGTGCGCGCCTGCCTGCAGCAGTCTCGGGCCATCGAGGCGGTGGAGGCACAGGACGGCGAGCGCATCCTGATCTGGAGCTTTATCCCCGATGTGGCAGAGCAGCGGGTGCTGGCGCGCTGCCGCGAAGCGACCGAGGAAATCCGCGAGCAGCGCGAAGCGGCGCGGGCGCGACGGCTGTACCGGCTGATCACCGAGAACACCACCGACCTGATTTCCCGGCATACGCCGGACGGCGTGTTTCTCGATGCCACGCCTGCAAGCTGGACGCTGCTCGGCTACTGGCCGGAAGAACTGCGCGGCATGGCGGTCGACAGCCTGCTGCATCCGCAGGACCAACTGCAGCAGGCCAAGCAGGCGCGCGAAGCGCTGGAGCAGGACGGCTATCACACCATGACTTACCGCATTCGCCACCGCGACGGCCGCTACCTGTGGTTCGAGACCGCCAGCCGCGCCATTCGCGAGACCTACACCGGTGCGGTGGTCGAGGTGGTCAGCGTCTCGCGCGACATCACCGCGCGTATCCAGGCCGAAGAGAACAAGCGCCGCCTGGAGGACGAGCTGGCGCACACCACGCGGCTGATCACCCTGGGTGAACTGGCGTCCGGCATCGCCCACGAGATCAACCAGCCGCTGGCGGCGGTGGTCAATTACGCCAGCGCCAGCCAGCGCTACCTGCAGGGTATCGGCGGTGATCCGGCCGCTGTCGACAAGGTGGCTCAGGGCCTGGTGCGTATCACCGAGCACGCCAACCACGCCTCGGTGGTGATCAAGCGTCTGCGCGCCTTCCTGCGCAAGGGCCAGCGGCGCATGCAGGCGCTGAACCTGGCCGAGGTGGCGCGCGAAGCGGTGCGTTTGTGCAACTGGGAGGCCGGCTCGGCGCAGGTGGCGGTCAGCGACGCCTTGCCGGACAATCTGCCGCCGGTATTCGCCGACCGTGTGTTGCTCGAGCAGGTACTGCTGAATCTGCTGCGCAATGCCATCGAGGCGAATCGCGACCAGCATCCGGACAGCGCATCGCAGATACGCCTGGAGGCGGACGAGGGCAACGGCAACCTGACGATCCGGGTGATCGACCAGGGGCCGGGTGTCAGCGATGAGCAGATGGGCAAGCTGTTCACACCGTTCTACACCAGCAAGGCGGACGGGCTGGGGCTTGGCCTGTCCATGAGCCGCAGCATCATCGAGGGCTTTGGCGGTGCGTTGGAGGCATTGCCGGCCGAGGGTGGCGGGCTGTGTCTGGAATGCCGCTTGCCGCTGGGCAGGGACGATGAGTCGTTGTCGAACAGTCGCGGCTAAAGCCCCTCCCACGGGGCATGCAAACTGTGGGAGGGGCTTTAGCCGCGACCGATGAAACGCATAACAACAAGAGGAGCAGCACGCAGATGCAACAACTGGTTTATGTGGTCGATGACGACCAGGGCATGCTCGACTCGACGCTCTGGCTGCTGGAGTCGGTGGGCCTCAAAGGCGTGCCGTTCACCAGTGGTCGCGCCTTTCTCGAGGCCTGCGACCCCAACGCCAATGCCTGTGTGCTGCTCGATGTACGCATGCCGGGCATGGGCGGGCTGAACGTGCAGGAGGAGATGCGCGCGCGTGGTATCGACCTGCCGATCATCTTCGTCAGCGGCCATGCCGACGTGCCCATCGTGGTGCGCGCATTCAAGGCCGGCGCAGTGGATTTCATCGAGAAGCCCTACAACGAGCAACTGCTGCTCGACAGCGTGCAGCAGGCGCTGGAGCGCCGCAAGCCTGTAACCAGGCGCGATCCGCGTCTGGCCGAGGTACAGGCGCGGCTCGACCAACTTACCCCGCGTGAGCGTGACGTGCTGCTGCCGTTGGTGCGCGGTTACGCCAACCGTGAAGTCGCCGAGCAGCTCGATATCAGCGTGAAGACCGTCGACCTCTATCGCTCACGGGTGATGAAACGCATGCAGGCCGAGAGTCTGCCGGAGCTGGTGGGTATGGCCATCGCTGCCGGCTTGGTGGACAGCCTGGCGCTGCGTGAACCGGCGCGCGCCTGAACCCTCAGGCTTGGCCCGGGTGCAGGTCGAGGGTGGCTCTACCATAGGCGCCGATCTGTGCGGCCGGCTGCGGGACGCCATACAGGTAGCCCTGAAAGTGGCGACAGCCAAGGCGTAGCAAGGCATCGCGCTGAGCCTGGCTCTCTACGCCTTCAGCGATAACGCGCAACTCCAGCGCCTGACCCAGGACGAGAATGGTTCGCACGATGGCGGTGTCGCTGGAGTTGTCCAGCAGATCGCGAACGAAGCTGCGGTCGATCTTCAGTTGATCGAGAGGTAGGCGTTTCAGGTAGCTGAGCGATGAGTAGCCAGTACCGAAGTCGTCCAGCGAGAAGCGCACGCCATGGGCCCTGAGTTGCTCCATCTTGTTGATAAGCGCTTCGATGTCCTGGACCAACTGGCTTTCGGTCAGCTCCAGTTCCAGCCTGTGCGGGTTGGCTCCGGTTTCCTTCAGTGCGGTGAGCACATCGGTGACGAAGTCCGGGTGATGGAACTGGCGGGCGCTGACGTTGATCGCCACGGTCAGCTCGGCGCGCTGCGGGTCATTGGCCCATGAGGCGAGTTGCTGGCAGGCCGTGTGCAGAATCCAGCGGCCCATGGGCAGGATCAGCCCGGTGCTTTCCGCCAGCGGGATGAACTCGCCGGGTGGCACCAGGCCACGCTGCGGGTGTTGCCAGCGTACCAGGGCCTCGGCGCCGTGCAGCTCACCCTGTTCATCCACTTGCGGCTGGTAGTGCAGAAGCAGCTGATCCTCGTTCAGCGCACGGCGTAGTTCGTGTTCCAGGGTGGCGCGGGCCGCCAGCGCCAGCTGCATGCGCGGGTCGAAGAAACACAGGGTGTTGCGTCCGGCGGCCTTGGCTTCGTACATGGCCAGATCGGCATGCTTGAGCAGCTCCTCGGGCTTGTCATGGGGTTGCGAGAACAGCGCTACACCGATGCTGGCGCTGCCGCTGTGGCTGTATCCGGGCAGCTCGAATGGTGTGGCCAGGGCGTGCAGCAGCTTCTCTGCGACATGCTCGATGGTGGCGATGGCCGCCTGAGGCTCGGGGTCGAGGTTCTCCAGAATCAGCACGAACTCGTCGCCGCCGAGGCGCGACAGACTGTCGTCGAGGCGCACCTGATTGAGCAGGCGGTCGCTGACCTGTTGCAGCAGCAGATCGCCCATGTCGTGGCCGAGGGTGTCATTGAGCTGCTTGAAATTGTCCAGGTCGATGAACAGCAGTGCACCCTCACGTCGACTGCGCGCGCTGCGGGCCAGGGCGAACTGCAGGTGTTCTAGCAACAGGCGGCGATTGGGCAGGCCGGTGAGTGCGTCGTAATAGGCGAGCTGATGGATCTGTTCGAGGTTCTTCTTGTGCTCGGTGATGTCGGTGGAAATGCCGCACAGAGCGTAGATGCTGCCATCGGCTGCGCGTAGCGGCAGCTTCACCGAAAAGTAGGTGCGCTCGTTACGGCCGTAGCGATCACGGTTGGTTTCCTCGCTCTCGATGCGCTCGCCAGCCAGTACGCGTCGGTCGTTTATACCCAGTGCTTGCGCCGTGTCAGTGTCGAAGAACTCGGCATCGCTATGACCGATGACTTGTTCGGCGCTGCGTCCGAACAGCTCGCAGACCTTGCGATTGGCGTACTGATAACGCAGTTGCGGGTCCTTGATGTAGATATGCGCCTCGACGCTGTCGAGGATGGTATTGAGGCGCGCTTCGCTGGTCTTGATATGTCGGGTCTTGTCCGCGACCTGGCGGCGTAACAGCAGGCTGCCGCCAATGGCCAGGGTCAGCAGTGCGGCGAGCAGCGCCAGCCCCCACCAGAACAGGACGGGAACGCTGCGCTGCTGAGGCACGCCGCTCCAGCGTTGCAGCACCTGAAAGTAGATAGAGCCGGGCGCTGATTGCCAATTTTGCAGGTGCTGGTCGATGGCGCTTAGCAGCTCGGCGTTTTCGCCCTTGCGCGTGGCGTAGAACAGCTGGGCGGGCTGGAACATGATCGGTGTCGCGCTCAGGCGGTAGCTGGCGGCGTGGTAGTCACCGAACAGCTGATTGGCCACCACTGCATCGGCCTGCTCAGTGCGCACCATGGCAAAGCCCTGGCTCAGGTCGCTGAGTGGAATCATCTGCGCCTGCAGGCCGAAGCTGTCGAGCAGGCTCTGCAGATACTGGAACTGAATCGACCCCTCCAGTGCTGCGATGCGCAGGCCGCGCAGGTCGAGCACGCTCTGCAGGCGCAGTTCTTCGTGGCTGTACAGCTGCGACCAGCTGAATAGCGAGGGCACCTGGTGGAAATCCATCAGTTGTGCGCGCTCCTCGCTGAAGGCGACGTCCGGCAGTAGATCGATCTCACCGTCCTGCACCAGTTGCAGGCATTGCTGCCAGGTGCAGGGTACTGCTTGCAGCTGCCAGCGCTCCTCTTTGGCAATGGCCTGCAGCAGTTCACCGAGAATGCCTGATGGTTGCCCGCTGGCATCGGCAAAGATCTTCGGCTCGTTGGCGTACACGCCGACCTTAACCGTTCGTGCCTCTGCGGCAATGCTCCAGGCGCAGCCAAGCAGGCACAGACACAGCAGCAGGTGAACGAGGCAGGATGAAAGGAGGTGCTTCATGCGGGGGGCGACTTCCATTGGCAGAGTTCCAGCAACCTGTTCTGCAGTATGGCCCTCTATGCCGAGTATGCGAGCATCAGGACTGATGCTCAGTCAGCCCAGCCGCGATAGACGTAGGTCATTGGTCTTGGCCCCTTCAGGTAGCCGGTATCCAGTTGGCGGATATGAAAACCGCCGGCTGTGATCAACGCGGGTATGTCGCGATCCAGATGGCAGCCGCCGGCCAGCGGTTTCCACAGCGGGGTCAGGCGCTTTTGCCAGCGCAGCACCGGCAGGTCCGGCGCCAGGCCGTGTTCGCAGAAAAGCAGGCGTCCGCCAGGCTTGAGCACGCGGCGCATCTCGCGCAGGGCGGCGAGCGCATCGGGGATGGTGCACAGGGTGAAGGTGCAGACGATGTCGTCGAAGCTGGCGCTCTCAGCCTGAATCTGGCCCAGCTCCAGGGCGATCATTTCCACCGGCACCTGGCAGCGTGCGGAGCGTTCGCGGGCCAGGTTCTGCATCTCGGCGGACGGATCGACGCCGACGATCACCTCGACTCGCTGCGGATCGTAGAAACTCAGGTTGAGGCCCGTGCCGATGCCGATCTCCAGTACTCGCCCCTTTGCCATTGGCACGATCTGCGAACGCGCCTTCATCACTGCGCCCATGCCGCAGGCGAAATCGATCAGATGCGGCAGTACGTGGCGGTCATAGAGACCCATGGTTCAGGCTTCGTCTTGCTCGTCGTCGCCGTCATCGTTGTCGCCGCGATAGGCAGCGAAGCACTTGAGGCTATGGCTGACTTCGCTGCCCTCGATCAGCCAGCTGTCGTCCGCTTCGCTGTAGCGCGCGGCTTGCACGGACGCCAGGGAGAACTTCCACAGACGGCGTTCGCGGCCGTCGATGCAATGTACTTGCAGCAGGGGTTTGGCGGCGCTGTCGCTGCCAGCCGTGCCGGCGCTGATCTGCGCCAGCAATTCGGTGTCGAGGTCGAACTGCCAGGCATACAGACCATCGATCTCGAGCATGTCGGCGTCTTGCAGGGCCTCGATCAGGCTTGTGGGTTTCATCGCTTCATCCAAGGTATCAGCGCCCCAGGCGGCGCAGGTCGGACGACTCTATCACGCGCACGCCATCTTCCTCTTCCAGAGCCAGGCGCCACAGTGCGCGGGCCAGGGCGCAGGCGTCGATGCCACGATACTTGCCCGGTAGCCAGCGTAGCAGCGGTGCCGCCAGACGCTCGCCGAGACGAAATTCGTGCCGCGCGCCGAGCAGCAGCGACGGGCGGGCGATGGTCAGTTGCGGCCAGTCCATGGCTTTCAGCGCCTCTTCGGTCTCGCCCTTGACGCGGTTGTAGAACACCGATGAGTTTGGGTTGGCACCCAATGCGCTGATCACCACCAGATGCCGTGCACCCAGCTCGCGAGCGCGGCGGGCGAAGGCCAGCACCAGATCGTGGTCGACGGCGCGGAAGGCTTCCTGCGAGCCTGCCTGCTTGATGGTGCTGCCCAGGCAGCAGAACGCGGTATCGACCTGGCCGGACAGCTGCGGCAGCAGCGCTTGCAGGTCGCCCACCGGGTTTTCCAGGTGCGGGTGGGCGGCCAGGGGGCGACGGGCAGGCGCCAGCACGCGGGCCACCGTCGGCTCGCTGAGCAGGCGGTCGAGCAGGTGTTCACCGGTAAGCCCGGTGGCGCCGGCGAGAAGGATGTGCTGTGGGGTCAGGTACATGCAATTGTCTCTTGTCCGTTACAGTTCAGCTTAACAGGCTGTTGAAAAACTACCTCGGCTTTGGCCTCCTGCATCCGTGCAGTCGTCGCCTGGGTTCTCCACCACCTGCTAGTCCTTTGCCGGACCGCTGGCCACGGCACTGAGCGCACGCTCGGCCTGGCTCTGGCGCAGGTTGCGCCAGTGCTGGAGTACGCCGCGTGGCGCCCAGATCTGCGGTTCGGAAGGTTCGAAGCCGTCGCTCTGCTCACGCTCGGCGACGCGTTCCTTGGCCAGTTCGAAGGCCCGCTCGAGGTTGTCGGTCTCGCCCAGCGCCTCGGCGAACAGGGCGCGGCCGAAGTAGGTGAAGTCGTTCTCCTCGCTGCAGCCGAAGGACACCCGGTCGGCACGCGCGGCGGTCATCACCAGGGTCTTTTCGTCTTTCAGTGGAGGGATGAAACCACCGGAATAGCAGGCGGAGATCACCACCACCTTGTTGCGCTGCTTGAGCGGAGCGAGCAGGGCGGCCAGCTCGCTGGCGGGCAGATCGGCCAATTGCAGGCGCGGCTGATCGAGATTGAGCTCGTGACGGCGCGAGCCGTGGCTGGTCAGGTAGATGAAGATCAGGTCTTCTTCGCCACTGCGTTCGGCCAGGGCTTGCACCACGCGGGTGAGATTCTCGCGGGTGGCCAGTGGGCGGTCGGCGAGATGGTCGCGATGGTTGATCAGGCTGATGCTGCCATAGGCGCCGAAGCGCTCGCGCATCAGCCGGCTGACGTAGTCGGCTTCGCGCATGAAGACGCTTTGCTTGCCGTCGCCGGCCAGGGTCAGTGCATAGAGTTCGCGCGCCGGTGTCGAGGTTGGAATCGCAGCGATGGCTTCATCGAGCAGCTGCCCTTGCTGCAGCAGGCCCAGCTCGAGGCTGTCGGGCAGCACCTGGCCCTGTTCGTCACGTACCAGGCGGCCGCGTTGCCAGGTGCCGGACTGGCGGCTGCCATCGGCCAGGGTCAGGGTGCCTGTACCGCTGTACTCGCCAGCCGAGAAGCGCCCCCGGTAGGCGCTGCCATCGGGCAGGGTAAGCAGGCCTTCGCCCTCGTACTGCCAGTCGGCGAATTCGCCGAGGTAGCGGGTGCCGGCGCCGTCGGTATATTCACCGGGGCCCTGCATCACTCCGTCGACGAACTCTCCGGCCCAGGTCTCGCCGCTGGCGCTCTGGTAGCGACCCTTGCCGTGGAATTCGTCATTCTGGAAACCGCCGCTGTAGTTGTCGCCATCGGCATTCTGGTAACTGCCCTGGCCGCTGAGCAGCCCTTGGGCGAACACGCCGCTGTACTGGTTGCCGTAGGCGTCGCTGCGCACGCCCTGGCCCTCTGGCTGACCGTTGACGAACTGGCCCTGGAAGCTGCTGCCGTCGGCCATCTCCAGTTTGCCCAGGCCATGGAAGCGGTCGTTGAGAAATTCACCCTGGTAGCGCTGGCCACCTTGTTCGAGCAGGCCTTCGCCACTGAATCGGTTGCGTTGGAAGCCGCCCTGGTAGCGGCTGCCGTCGCTGTAGGTCAGGGTGCCCTGGCCATGGAACATACCTTCGTGAAACTCGCCCAGATAGTGCTCGCCACCGGGGCCTTGCCATTCGCCACTGCCTTCGAGCATGCCGTCCTTGAACTGGCCGACGAACCAACTGCCGTTGCGGTAGTCCAGGCGTCCAGGCCCTTGCAACAGACCGTCAACTATCTCGCCGCGATACTGGCCGCCATCCGGCAGGGTGGCATTGGCTGGCAGCAGCGGGCGTGCTTCATCGCAACCGGCGAGCAGCAGGGACAGGCAAAGAGGCAGTAAACGCAGGGCAAGGGGATTCATGACGGACGTCCAGGTCGGTGCTTTGCTCGCAGTATGCCGCAAGCCTGGACGCTTGCGCTGCCGAGTCGCACGCTTTGCTGATACGAGAAGGTTCCCGCTCCGGCGGATGACACCGGAAACGGGAACAGGCGGGGGTCAGACGAAGCAGAGGGTCAGCGGCTCGGCGATGTAGGCCGGTTTCTCCTGGCCTTCGATCTCCAGTACGGCGCGCGCCTTGAGCAGCCACTGGCCGGGGTTCTTCTCGGTGGCGTCGGTCAGGGTGACCACCAGGCGCACCTTGGAGTCGACCTTGACCGGCTGGATGAAGCGCACGCTGTCGAGGCCGTAGTTGACCGCCATCTTCAGGCCCTGCGGCATGATCATGATCTTTTCCATCAGCATGGGCACCAGCGACAGCGAGAGGAAACCGTGGGCGATGGTGGTGCCGAAGGGTGTCAGCTTGGCCTTTTCCGGGTCGACATGGATAAATTGATGGTCGCCGGTGCATTCGGCGAACTGGTTGATGCGCTGCTGGTCGATGCTCAGCCACTCGGACTTGCCGAGCTCCTTGCCAACATAGTCCTTGAGTTCTGCTACGGGTACGAACGGCATAGTTCCTCCTTGAGGACGCGGGTGTTGTTGTTTTCTGCGTGGAACCGTTGCGGGCTAGATCATCACGGGGCCGGCAGCGGGTCAAGCCTGCCTTGCTCCGCTGAATGGCGCGGCATAGGCCGGGCAGGCGAGGCAATACAGGGGCCAGCTCCGGGCCATCGCGCCTATAATGGCCGCCATGCCCTCAAGATTGCCCGGATACCCCTGCTGTCGGCAGCGGTGCTGAGCATCGTACGTTTCGGAGATTGCCCATGCTGCTTCGCGGCCTTTCCTGGCTGGTGTTCTGCCAGTTGCTCGGTACCGCCCTCAACGTTCTGCTGTTACCGATGTTGCCTGGCCCGATCATCGGCATGCTGTTGTTGTTCATCTTTCTCATGCTGCGTGGCGAGGTGGGCGAGCCGTTGAGCGTCGCGTCCAGCAGTCTGCTCAAATACTTGCCACTGATTCTGGTGCCGCCAGCCGTGGGCGTGATGGCCTATGCCAGCGACATCGCTGCCGACTTCTGGGCCGTGGTCGGCGCACTGCTGCTGTCGCTGCTGGTGTCGCTGGCCTTCGCCGGCTGGTTGATGCAGAAGCTGATCGAGCGCCAGCAGCGCCGGGAGGACGTATGAGCCCGGATTGGCAGGGCGCCTGGCAGGCGCTGACCCATCACCCGCTGTTCGGCATCGGCATCACCCTGGGCGCCTATCAACTGGCCATGGCCGCCTACGAGCGCACCCGCTGGGTGTTCCTGCAGCCGGTACTGGTATCGATGCTCACGGTGATCGGCATTCTGCTGCTCTGCGGTCTGAGTTTCGCCGAGTACCGCAACAGCGTCGCGGCGCTGACCCTGCTGCTCGGCCCGGCCACGGTGGCCCTGGCGGTGCCGCTGTATCTCAACCTGCGACGGATTCGCCAGTTGTTCTGGCCGATCATCCTGACCTTGCTGATTGCCGGCACCTTCGCCACTGTGCTCGGTGCAGGGCTGGCCTGGCTGTTCGGTGCTGAACGGTTGATGCTGATGAGCATGGCGCCCAAGTCGGTGACTTCGCCGATTGCCATGCTGGTGGCCGATCAAATCGGCGGTATCGCGGCGCTGGCGGCGGTGTTCGTGATGATTACCGGGGTCATAGGCGCCATCGTCGGGCCGTCCATTCTGCGTCTGTGCGGTGTTCATCATCCGGCGGCGCAGGGCATGGCGCTGGGCCTCACCGCGCATGCCGTGGGCACGGCGCGGGCGCTGCAGGAGAGCGATGAGTGCGGCGCCTTCGCCGCGCTGGCGATGAGCCTGATGGGGGTGATTACCGCCGTGCTGTTGCCTCTGGCGATTGTCCTGTTGCTGTGAGAGCCTGCCCGACGATTAACAGGCCGTTGAAAAACGTAGGCGAGGAAGGCAAGACAAGGCAAAAACAGCCGAAAAAGCGCAGTTTACGAGCTGTAAATGAGCATTTTGAGGCTGTTTTTAACGCAGTATTGCCAACGCAGGTAGTTTTTCAACAGCCTGTTAGCGATGCCTTGGCACCACTGCATTGATAACAGGCCGTGAACCCATGAATCTCCCGCTATTCCCGCTCAACACCGTACTGTTTCCCGGCTGCGTGCTCGACCTGCAGATATTCGAGGCGCGCTACCTGGACATGATCAGCCGCTGCATGAAACAGGGCAGTGGTTTCGGTGTGGTGTGCATCGTCGAGGGCGATGAAGTCGGCGAGGCCGCCAGCCGTTTCTCCGCCATTGGCTGCGAGGCCCTGGTGCGCGACTTTCAGCAGCGTACCAATGGTCTGCTGGGTATTCGCGTCGAAGGCGGGCGGCGTTTCCACGTCGAGCGCGCCCAGGTTCTGCCGGATCAACTGACTGTCGCCGAGGTGCAGTGGCTGGAGGAACAGCCAAACAGCCCACTGCAGGCCGAGCACGCCGACCTGGCTGCACTGCACGCTGCCCTGGCCGAGCATCCGCTGGTGGCTGGCCTGGACATGACGAGTGTGGTCGCCGGGCAGCAGCAACTGGCCAATCAGCTGGCCTATCTGCTGCCGCTGGAGCCGGCGCAGAAACTGCAGCTACTTCAGCTCGATGACCCGGCTCTGCGTCTGGAGCAACTGCACGCCATGCTGGAGTTGCTCCAGGGCGATGCCTGAGGCGACGCGTCAGTAGGCATAGCGCAGCAGCGCGTTGGACAGCTGCCAGGTCGCCATGGCGCCCAGTACTGCGAGGCAGGCCGGCAGGATGACCCACCACAGGCGCGCCGGTAGCGCCGGCAGTGTTTCCTGGCGCTGACACAATGCCAGGCTCAGGCCGCAGACGGCCGAGGCCAGCAGGGCGCCGGCGATGATGTCGCTGGGCCAGTGCACGCCCAGGTAGACCCGCGACAAGGCGATCGCCAAGGCCGGCAGACTCGCCACCACCAGCCAGGCCAGGCGCAGGCGTGCCGATTGACCGCGCCCGGCCAGCACCCCCAGAACCAGGAAGAAGGCAAAGGCTGCCGAGCTATGGCCGCTGGGAAAGCTGAAACTGGTCAGCGGCTCGCTCAGCACGTCGGGGCGCGCCCGCGCGAAGCCATGCTTGAGCGTGGTGTTGCCCAGGGCAGTGACCAGCAGGGTCGAGCCGGCGAACAGCAGGTGACGCCAGCGGCGTGCCAGCAACAGCAAGATGCACAGCACGGCTGCCGCAACCAGCTGGATATGGAAGTCGCCCAGCCGGGTCAGTGTGCCGATCCATTGGTCCAGGTGCGTCTGGCGCTGTTCCTGTACTAGCGTCATCAGGCCCTGATCCAGCGCATCGAGGTGCGGCCAGCCGATGATGATGGCTATCAGCAGCGCCAGGCTGAGACCGCCACCGAGCAGGCTGGCCCGCGGTTTTTCCGCCAGGCTGGCCTGAATGGTCAGCAGCAGGATCACGCCGATACCGGCCAGCATCACCGCTGCTTCGGTCCAGAAGCCTTCCGCCATTGGCAGACGCAGGGCGGCGCCGGTCGCCCAGCCCGGCAACAGGTAGGCCACGGCCCAGCCGGCTGCCGCCACCAGGCTGACCAGAACGAAACGCAGCAACGGCATGTTCAGCATGCCGGCCACCATGGGCAGCATCGGCCGCAGCGGGCCGATGAAACGCCCGACCAGCAGGCTGGCCACGCCATAGTGACGGAAATAGAGTTCGGCACGCAGTATCCACTGCGGATGGTGACGGAGCACCGGCAGGCGGCCGATGTTGCGTTTGAAGCGTCTGCCCAGTGCGTAGGAAATCATGTCGCCGCACAGCGCACCGGCGTAAGCCAGCAGCAACGTCTGCCAGAGTGTCAGCACGCCGCTGCCGGCGAGCAGGGCGACGCTGAACAGCAGCACTACGCCAGGCAGCAGAATGCCCACCAGTGCCAGGCACTCGAGCAGGGCAATGAGAAAGATCACCAAGCTCAGCCATTGCGGGTTACCGCTCAGCCAGGTGGTCAGGTTGTCCAACCAGACGCTCATCGTTCTGCTCCCTAAACGCTCAATAATCGATAGTCTTGGCCTTCGACCTGTCCACGGCGCAAAGGGTTGCGTGTGCAGTGGCGTGCGTAGGTGGCATCAACGAAACGGTAGGGCAGGTGCTCGTCGCGGCCCTTGGGAATGCCCAGGCGCGTGCACTGGATGATGGCGAGCGGCCGTTCGCCGACATCCTCGACGAACAACTGCTGTGGGTCGAAGCGACGCGCATCCCAGTCCGGTACTTTCAGGCCCAGCGCTTTGCACAGCAGCGTCTGCCCGGCGCACAAACGTTCGGGGACGCGGGCTTGGCCCTGGCTATCCGGGTTGTTGCGTTGCATCGCCGACAGGGCATCAGGGCCGCTGATGGCGTCGACCCAGGGATGCGCGGATTTGATCAGCACCGCGTTGCCAGGCCCATGAGCGCTGAAGTTCAGCGAGTCGCCACCGCGCGCGTAGTACATGTAGATATGCCCGCCGTCAGCGAACAGTGCCTTGCGTTTCTCGGTGTAGCCGAGCGAGGCATGGCTGCCCTTGTCCACCAGGTAATAGGCTTCGGTCTCGATGATCCGTGCACTCAACCAGAGCTTGCCGACGCGATGGCGGATGACCTTGCCGAGCAACTCGCGGGCCAGCAACTGTGCGTCGCGGTCGAAGAAGGTGTCGGGCAACGGCCTGGCGCCGGGCCAGGGCAAACTGAGGGTGGGTTCGGCAGGCGTCATCTGTCGCATGGGGGCGTGTGGGCTTAGTCTGGGGCGGCGAGCATAACAACAAGAACCTTAAAGATGCCTGAACGTTCCCGCACCAGCAGTGCCCATATCAGCCCCTCGGCGCATTACACCGGTTACGTCTGGTATCGCCACCAACTGGCCGAGCCGGCGTTCGTCACCGCATTCGGGCGCTTCGTACACAAGCTGCTGTGGCCGCTGACCTGGGGCGCGCGGGCCGGCTTCGGCCTGGATATCGAGGCGCTGCTGCTGCAGCGTCACCTGCAGATCGATGCGCTGCTGACGGAGGCCATCGAACAGGGCGGAGTCCGGCAAGTGGTGGAAATCGCCTGCGGCCTGTCACCCCGTGGTCGGCGTTTCTGTGCGCGTTATCCACAATTGCAGTACCTGGAAGCGGATCTGCCGGCCATGGCAGCGCGCAAGCGCCTGCTGTTGCACGGCGAAGGCTGGTTGGACGGGCGTCACCGGGGGCGAGCGGTGGATATCCTCGCCGAGCAGGGCAGTCGGTGTCTGGCCACTCTGTTCGCCGAGCTCGATCATGCCCAGCCGGTGCTGGTGATCACCGAGGGGGTGGTCAACTACTTCCCGCTGCCGTTGATCGAAGGTTTTTGGAGTCGACTCGCCAGCGAGTTGCGCGGCTTCGCTGGCGCCACCTACCTGACCGAGCTCTACCCGGATCTGCGCGAGCATCCGCGCTATCGCCAGCCGCGCTTGGGCGTGGAGCTGATCGGACGCCTGACCCGCGGCAGCTACCCGCTGCATTACCGCGATCACGACGAGATCATCGCGGGCTTTCCACGTTGCGGTTTTGACTCGGTGCAGGTGCTGGACCCCAGCGCCGATGCGCCGAGCCTCGGCCTGCCGCTGGCTCGCCTGCCGGGTTTGGTGCGGGTGATTCAGGCGCAGGTGTAGGCGAAGGGCCCCGTATTTCAGTCATTTGTTGTCAGTATCGGGTGCCGATGCTCTTTCCTCTTATGGTAATGCACCAATGCACCAATGCACCAATGCACCAATGCGCAGATTGCTGCAGCGTTCAGTCAGCAGGCCGGAGCAAAAATTAGTGCCTATGCAGAACAAAAGCGCGCAAGTATTCGTGAACAAATAGAGAACACTGACGACTACGCCCAAAAAGAATCGCTGCAACAGGACGTCAACGACCTAAACACTCAGGAGCGCTTGTTGAATGTACTGGTAGGTGCACTGACCGGCACCCTGGATACTTCGGCTGCCCAGGCTGTGCATTCGGAAGCCGCCGACCGCATGCGCCAATACAGCATTGCCGATTCGGAGAAGTTCGCCGGGCTTATTGATGAGGAGGGTAACTACGTCCTGACCAATATGAGTGGAGAGGCCGCTGGCATTCGAGGCGACGGTAAGAAAGTGGCCGGTACACGGGGCGTACTGGAGATTGCCTGCGGTAAGAGCAATGAGCGTTGTGTCACTCAAAAGAATTCCGACGGTAGCCCGATGTTGGATGAAAGGGGGATTCCAAAACTAGAGCTGAGCCAAGGTGGAATGGTGCGGTTTGATAGAAAGGCTGTTGATGGGAGTTCACTGGAGAACTTCTTAGCCACTCCCCCCCCCGAAGGTGAGAAGATGCCAGGACTGACTGGGGGGATTCAAGGTGGACCGGGAACGCTGAATGGAAATCTCTATCCGGCAGGAGGGTTTCTGGATCATATGCATGAGTCCTTTGCAGGGTCACATGACTTTATCAGCGGAACCCTGAGTGGATACTACGATAGGCAGGGAAATGCTCAGCAAGGGCTGACTGTAAAGCAAAAGATTGTTTATGAGGTCTGGGCCGGACTAGCCTTGCCTCCAGCCGCGCCATTTGCATTATCAGAAGCTCTTTCTCCAGAAGCTTGGCGAGAATTGAGTATTTTGATTAAGTAAAAAATGATCGGAGATATTATAGGTGAAGCACATTTTGGTTATTTTTGCTGCCTTAGTTTTGCATGGCTGCGGTGTTGGAGGTATGTGGATGAATGGGAATCCATTTTATGGCAGGGATCCTTATATGCCTCCACGAGAGTATTGGATTAAAGAGGAAATTGTAGGCACAGGTCAACGTTCCAGTGACTGGGTTGAGTGTGGTGGAAACTATCAGGGTGGAGGCAGAAATAGTTTCCCAGAAAGTGAAATGCCAGAGTTTTTGGCTAGAAAAAATCACTACAAAGATATTCAACGATGTATGTTGAAAAAAGGTTATAAATATATTGGTAGATGCCATGATGGAAATGTGGACTACCCAGCCTGCGGAGCACCCTGATAGTGGGTGTCAAGGATATGAACCGTAGAGTGCGACTAAAAAGGGGACGCCTATTAGCCGGCCTGGCGTCCAAGACTCAAAGCAAGCTGTTCTGCTTTTTAACGGCAGAATTTCTCCAGTGCCGAACCTGATGGGCTGTCCCGGTCGAGTCCGTGTCCCAATCGATGGGGTCAGCCAGTGCCGAGAACAGAGGCTTTAGCTTGAGCAGCGATATGTTTACTCAAGGTAAATACGGCGCTGCCAAGGGCATTATCGGTAACGCTATCGATAATGGAGCTGCGGAGGATGAGTCATCCGGCAGAACACTGAGTGCCATCAGTCAGGGCACTATAGTGATTACTGACGAAATGGCACAGCTGGAGAAAACCGGAAAGACCACCGAAGAAACCTTGGCCAATCTGAATCGTGATACTGAGAACGCCCATGTTGCCGCGCAACGGCTTGATGTAATGGACTTGCAGCGCCAGGCCGAAGCCGAGCAGATCATCAAAAAGGCTGTGTTTGCAGAAGCGATAAAATTCTCCGATGAAGCCTATCGCACTATGTTCCTGAAAGAGCGCGCTATATACGAAGTGATTCGTGGTGAGGACGGGAAAATAGTTTTTGATGAAAATGGTGTCCCGCAAACAAGAAAACTTACCCAGAGTGAGAAGGAAAATTTAAAGCCGGGTAGCGGAGGGCGCGTAAAAGTTTTTACAAATGGTATCTTTGGCGATGAAGAAACAGCGCTAGGCTATACCGCGCAAAATATCCATGGTGGGAAGGAAGCAATATATTTAGTTACCTTTCCGCAAGCCGATAGTTTTATTGCTGAGTTTATGGTGGTGGGATGTCAGAAGTTCTTAGAAAATGATTTTTGGGGGTTGGCAAATGCTACCGCAGAGATCAGGGATCTTATGGAAAGTTATGGAAATAGTGGGCTGGACCTGTCGGGCAATAACCATGGCAGCATGACTATAGGAAATGCCATGGAATCACTACTCAGAGCTAGAAATAGTCAAGAGAGCTTGGGCGATACTCTGATTCGTTTTTTCGGACCGGCCTATAGCGCGGAAAGAGCAGCAGGCATGCTGTATGAATTAAGCGGTGGCCGGCAGAATGCGGTGTGTCTGCAAAGTCACAAGGGCGACATTGTTGGCGTGCTGGGCGGAAACCGGGTTACCTACAGTGCTGTTCCGGATAATAGTTACAAGGTAAAGGAATGGATAAATGTTTTTAAGGATAGTCCATCGGTGCGTAGTTGTTATGGAAATGCCTTGCAGGAGTGTGTCGATACTTACGGTAAGGCAAAGATAATGGAGATAAAGTGGTGAACTGCTTTCCAAAAATCGTGCTGTGCATATTGTTCTTGGTTGCTCTGTGCGGTTGTCGTGGCGCGTTCCAGCCAGTTTCTCCATACTATATGAATTGGAGTAAGCCAGGGGTGGAGGATTTAGATATAAAAAAGATAATCTTGGAATGTGGGGGGTACAGCCCTTCTGGAACATCTCCCGAGGGTTACTGGAAGAGCGAAAATGAAATGGCGCTTTCTCACTACTGCATAATAAACTCGGGGTACACCTATATGAATCCATTTAGAGGAGGCAGGGCAGATAATAATAGTTGGTGTCGAAATCGCCCTGAATTGCCAGTTTGTAAGTCGGGTGCGGTAATTCCCAAGCCTAGCGTTGAGCGCCGTTTGAATAGCCAATACTGTAAGCTGCGCATGGATCGTGAGTACTGCATGGCGTTTAACAAGGAGCGGGAAGGCAGAATATGCGGCTATCGAAATTTTGATAATCCACCTCCGGAATGTTTGCCGTAGTGATTGGTGCTGGCGGGCAAGGTGGAGAGCGTTTTGTTTATTTTGCTGCTCTTTGGGCAGTATTTAGGGGGGGCGCATTCGTATGCTGCGGCGCCTCTCCATGGATCCGGCGGCGGTGCGGAGCCGCTGGGGCTACTATTTCTTTGAGCGAGCAGTTTGGTATGGTTGCGAAAGCTGAGTGTAGTTCAGTCGTCTTTCGCTATTTCCATTATCGATAATTTACCGACGTTAGGCGGTAATTCTTATATAGGTATAAACATGCGTGTCGCCATGGTGGGCTTATGTGCTCTGCTTAGTGGTTGTTCGTTCATGGATAGGTTGGGTAATAAGCCTTATGCCTTTCCGGCGGAGGGGCAGCCTTCTGCGAGTATCGAGGTGGATAGTACAAGTGCTTCCAGATTTGTCGTGTTCAATATGGACGAAAATGGCTGCTTTGCCGGTACCTCGGTGTTTGGGCTTTCTGCTGCCACTGCAAGAGTTCATGCGGATAAAGCCGTTTTCATGGCATTGGAGGAGCGATATGGTGGTTCGTACTGTAATCTTATTTTCTCATTCGTCCCGAAACAAAATGCCAAGTACGCTTTGCGAGCAGGGCATCTTGTTGAAGAGAGGGATGGTCTGCTGGGGCTTTTGCCAAGTAATGACTACTGCACTGTAAGTGGGTACTCTGTACTAGACGCTGGAGGGCGAGCTCCGCTGGCGCTCAAGAAGTTCAATCTCCGTCCATCCGGACTGGCCTGTCTCAAAATGAGAGAGGCGTCTCGCTGAGGCTCGGAAAAACCAATTGTTCTATATTTTGTCCCGGTGTCGTTGTTGCAAAAGGGGCAATATGGTGAGTGTAAAATATTCAGTTATTGCCTGTTCGTCGGGGTGTTATCTCCTGCTGTCTGCGCGATTACTGTGTCAGCGACTGGATACTCGACGGCAGGTAGCAGGTTGAAATCGGACCCTGCTAGGGAGTCTCTGGGGTAAGGTCGAAAAAACGCGATCGATTAATTCGAAATTAAAGTTGTTCCAGTTAATCCAGTTGGCACAGAGGCACCAAGATGCCCCGAATATATGGCTGTTTCGATGAGTGCTGGGTGGTAAGTCAATCCACCTATACTCCTGGCGGTCGCGGCGGCACATGGTCAGTCTTTCGCGTGAGTTGAGGAGTGTCAGAAGAAGGGATGGCTGGACGACCGGCATTAGGTGTGTGCGGTGGATATTCTCGCCGAGCGCGGCAGTCAGCGATTTGGCAGTCTTTTCGCTGAGTTGAACCTCAGCGCCGATGCGCCAAGCCTCGGCCTGCCGCCGGCTCGACTGCCGGGGTTGGTGCGGGTGATTCAGGCGCAGACGTAGCGCTGTACGGGCACTTGTTCCTTAGCCCGAGTGCAATCCGGGATGTGAGCGCGGGCCCTTCCCGGATTGCATCCGGGCTACGCGCAGGCTGCTTCCGGTAGCTGCGCCGGGTGGGTCATTTCGGTCAGCACCAGACTGGCTTCGGCGTCGGTGTGCGGGAAGACGAAGGCCAGACCCTCGGTGTCGCGCCGCAGTGGCAACAGGGGCAGCGGCAGCAGTTCGTCGCTCAGCAACTGCCAGCCACGATGGGGCCGTTCGCTCGGCAGGTCTGCCTGCAGCCGCCCGCCGAAGAAGCCCAGTTCGCTCAGCAGGTCTGCCTGCAGCCGCCCGCCGAAGAAGCCCAGTTCGCTCAGCTCCACCGGCTGGCTCGGGTCGCACTGACGAGTGGAATATGCCTGCTAGTGCAGACGCCAGCCGGCGGTTTCCAGTACCTCGGGTGGGCTGGTGAGCAGGGCGCGGCACTGTAGTCGGTGCGGTAGTGCATGGTGGAGGCACTCCGGCTTCGTCTTGTCTTTATCCGCGGGGCGGCACGCTGCGCCGGGGCGGTCTTGTCTGACAAAGCTCGATTGCAAGGTAAACATCGCGTGGCCTTTTGTTTACCCAACCTTCGGGCGGCCCCATGGCCCGAGTGTCATCGTTGCGCTTGCGCAGGCCCCTGACGAACTTGCTGTCTATCGGGGGCAGGCCCTTGTTTCAGGCGCCTTTCGCGCAGCCCTTGATCGTGGGGTGGCATGGGCTGCATCGCGGCTGTGGCCCCACCTGCAGCCAGGACCGCCTACCGCTTGCCAGACGCCGCTGGGCGTGGCCTTGCGAGCCCGCTATAATCAGCCCCTTTTTCCAACCGCCAGACCTCCGCCGCCATGACCGAGTCCGTGCACGCATACATGACCCGCCTGGGCCAGGCCGCCCGCCAGGCCTCGCGGGTGCTCGCCCGTGCCAGTACCGCGCAGAAGAATCGCGCGTTGCAGGCTGCTGCCAATGCCCTCGACGCCGCTCGCGCCGAGCTGACTGCCGCCAATGAACTGGACCTGGCCGCCGCCCGTGCCAGCGGCCTGGAACCGGCCATGGTCGACCGCCTGGCGCTGACGCCGAAGGTGATCGACAGCATGATCGAAGGGCTGCGTCAGGTGGCGACGCTGCCCGATCCGATCGGCGAGATTCAGGGCATGCGCTACCTGCCATCCGGTATCCAGGTCGGCAAGATGCGCGTGCCACTGGGCGTGATCGGCATCATCTACGAGTCGCGTCCGAACGTGACCATCGATGCCGCCAGTCTGTGCCTTAAGTCCGGCAATGCCACCATCCTGCGCGGCGGCTCCGAGGCCATTCATTCCAACCAGGCGATTGCCCGCTGCATCCAGCAGGGCCTGGCCGAAGCGGATCTGCCGGCCGCCGCCGTGCAGGTGGTGGAAACCACCGACCGCGCTGCCGTCGGTGAGCTGATCACCATGCCCGAATTCGTCGATGTGATCGTGCCGCGCGGTGGCAAGGGTCTGATCGAGCGCATCAGTCGCGACGCCAAGGTGCCGGTGATCAAGCATCTGGATGGCGTCTGCCACGTCTATGTTGACGTCGCTGCCGACCTCGACAAGGCCATCCGCGTCTGCGACAACGCCAAGACCCAGCGCTATTCGCCGTGCAACGCCATGGAGACCCTGCTGGTGCACCAGGCTATCGCCGCGCGCGTGCTGCCGCCGCTGGCTGCCATCTACCGCGACAAGGGCGTGGAGCTGCGTGGCGATGCCGCTACCCGCGAACTGCTCGGTGGCGATGTGCTGGAGGCGAGCGAGGACGATTGGTTCGCCGAGTACAACGCGCCGATTCTGGCGATTCGCATCGTCGATTCGCTGGATGCGGCCATCGAGCACATCAATCACTATGGCTCGCAGCACACCGACTCGATCATCACCGAGAACTTCAGCGATGCTCGTCGCTTCCTCACCGAGGTGGATTCTGCTTCGGTGATGGTCAATGCCTCGACCCGCTTCGCCGATGGTTTCGAGTACGGTCTGGGTGCGGAGATCGGCATTTCCACCGATAAGCTGCACGCACGCGGCCCGGTCGGCCTGGAAGGGCTGACCAGCGAGAAGTACGTGGTCTTTGGCGACGGACACATTCGCACATAAATGAAACGGATCGGCGCCCGACGCATCGGCCTGCTCGGCGGTACCTTCAACCCGGTGCATATCGGGCATCTGCGTGCGGCGCTGGAAGTGGCCGAGTTCATGGCACTGGATGAGCTGCGGCTGATTCCCAGCGCCAGGCCGCCGCATCGCGACACGCCGCAGGCAACGGCCGAGCAGCGTCTGGCCATGGTAGAGCTGGCGGTGGCCGGCGAGATGCGGCTGACGGTCGATGACCGCGAGCTGCGCCGCGACAAACCGTCGTATACCGTGGACACGCTGGAGTCGGTACGCGCCGAACTGGCAGCGGATGACCAGCTGTTTCTGCTGCTCGGCTGGGACGCTTTCTGCGGCCTGCCGAGCTGGCATCGTTGGCAGGAGCTGCTGCTGCACTGCCATCTGTTGGTGTTGCAGCGGCCGGATGCCGACAGCGAGGCGCCGGAGGCGCTGCGTGATCTGCTGGCCGCGCGCAGTGTCAGCGACCCGTTGAGCCTGCAGGACGCAGGCGGGCAAATCAGTTTCATCTGGCAGACTCCGCTGGCGATATCCGCCACGCAGATTCGCCACTTGTTGGCAACCGGCCACTCGGCGCGTTATCTGCTGCCCGATGCGGTACTGGCCTATATCCAGGCGCACGATCTGTACCGTGCGCCCAATGCTTGAAACGCCGCGCATGTGCGCTGGCGTCCATTACACGAGGCAAATGAGTCATTTATGAGCAAGCAGAACATGCCCAGCGAAGAGCTGGTCAAGATCGCCGTGGCGGCGCTGGAAGAGATCAAGGCGACCGACATCACCGTGATCGACGTCAAGGACAAGACCAGCATCACCGATTTCATGGTGATCGCCAGCGGTAGCTCCAGCCGTCAGGTCAAATCGCTGGTGGAAAACGTGCTGGAAAAGGTCAAGGAGCAGGGCGTGCGCCCGATCGGCAGTGAAGGTCTGGACAGCGGCGAGTGGGCCCTGCTCGACCTGGGCGACATCGTCGTTCACGTGATGCTGCCGACCGCGCGTCAGTTCTACGACCTCGAGCGCCTGTGGCAAGGCGCCGAGCAGAGCCGTGCGCAACATTCGGCCGAGTAAGCGCAAACCGTGCGGATCAAACTGATCGCCGTCGGTTCGCGCATGCCGCGCTGGGTCGAGGAGGGCTGGCAGGAGTACGTCAAGCGTCTGCCTGCCGAACTGCCGCTGGAACTGGTGGAAATTCCGCTCAATACCCGCGGCAAGAATGCCGACGTCGCGCGCCTGATTCGTCAGGAGGGCGAAGCCATGTTGAGCAAGGTGCAGCCCGGCGAACGTATCGTCACGCTGGAGGTCCATGGCAAGCCGTGGAGCACCGAGCAACTGGCGGCGGAGCTAGAGCGCTGGCGTCTCGATGCGCGCAACGTCAACCTCATGGTCGGTGGTCCGGAAGGGCTGGCGCCGGAGGTCTGCGCGCGCAGCGAACAGCGCTGGTCGCTGTCGCCACTGACCCTGCCGCATCCGCTGGTGCGTATCCTGCTCGGCGAGCAGATCTACCGGGCCTGGACGGTGCTGTCCGGCCACCCGTATCACAAGTGATCACCTAGTCATGCCGCAGCCGATTCGCCTCAAGGATCACGAAAAGGACGCTCGCCTGGTCAAGCGCCGGGTGGTGTTCTGTGCTGTGGCCATCGTCGTGCTCAGCTGCCTGTTGATCATGCGCATGTACTACCTGCAGGTGGTGCAGTACGAGTATCACTCCACGCTGGCCGAGAACAACCGCATTCACGTGCAGCCGTTGCCGCCGACGCGCGGGCTGATCTTCGACCGCAATGGGGTGATCATCGCCGACAACCGGCCGAGCTTCAGCCTGACCGTGACCCGTGAGCGCGCCGGTGAATGGCTGAGTGTGCTCGATACGGTGGTCGAAGTGCTGGAGCTGAGCGAGGACGACCGGGCGCTGTTCGAGCGCCGGGTGCGCCAGGGGCGGCGTCCATTCGAGCCGGTGCCGATCCTGTTCGAACTGTCCGAAGAGCAGATCGCTCGTATTGCGGTCAACCAGTTCCGTCTGCCGGGCGTCGAGGTGGCCGCGCAGCTGGTGCGTCATTACCCGCAGCAGGAACACTTCGCTCATTCGGTCGGCTACGTCGGGCGCATCAACGAGCAGGAACTCAAGCGTCTGGACCCGACCGATTACGCCGGCACCCACCATATCGGCAAGACCGGTATCGAGCGTTTCTACGAGGACGAGTTGCACGGCGAAGTCGGCTACGAAGAGGTCGAGACCAACGCGCGTGGTCGTGTGTTGCGAGTGCTCAAGCGCGTCGACCCGAAACCGGGCAAGGACATCGTTCTCAGCCTCGACGTACACCTGCAGGAGGCGGCCGAGAACGCCCTGGGTGGTCGACGTGGCGCCGTGGTGGCCATCGATCCGAACAACGGCGAAGTGCTGGCGATGGTCAGCCAGCCCAGCTTCGACCCCAACCCTTTCGTCACCGGCATCAGCTTCAAGGCCTATGGCGAGCTGCGCGATTCCATCGATCAGCCGCTGTACAACCGGGTGCTGCGCGGTCTCTATCCGCCGGGTTCGACCATCAAGCCGATGGTCGCGGTGGCGGGGCTCGATGCCGGCGTGGTCACGCCGCAGACCCGGGTGTTCGACCCCGGTTTCTATCAGTTGCCCAACCACAGCCATAAATACCGTAACTGGAACCGTAACGGTGACGGTTGGGTCGACCTCAACCTGGCCATCGCCCGCTCCAACGACACCTATTTCTACGATCTGGCGCACAAGATGGGCGTCGATCGCATGCATGACTACATGAGTCGCTTCGGCCTCGGCCAGCGCGTTGCGCTGGACATGTTCGAGGAAACCGCCGGCTTGATGCCCTCGCGCGACTGGAAGCGGGCGCGTTATCGCCAACCCTGGTACCCGGGCGAGACGCTGATTCTCGGCATCGGCCAGGGCTACATGCAGACCACGCCGCTGCAGTTGGCGCAGGCCACCGCGCTGATGGCCACGCGTGGCAAGTGGATTCGTCCGCACCTGGCCAAGAGCGTCGACGGCCGCCTGCCTGCGGACCCCAATCCGATGCCCGATATCGTCCTGCGTGATCCGAAGTTCTGGGATTACGGCATTCGCGGCATGGAAGATGTATTGCACGGCCCTCGTGGTACGGCGCGCAAGGTCGGTGACAGTTCGGTCTATCGCATCGCAGGCAAGAGCGGTACGGCGCAGGTGGTGGCGATCAAACAGGGCGAGAAGTACGACCGTAACAAGGTGCAGGAGCGCCACCGTGACCACGCTCTGTTCATCGGCTTCGCGCCAGCGCAGAAGCCGCAGATCGCCGTGGCGGTGATGGTGGAGAACGGCGAGTCAGGCTCTGGTGTCGCCGCCCCGGTGGTCAAGCAGGTGATGGACGCCTGGCTGCTGGATAAAGAAAGCGGTCAGCTCAAAGCCGAGTTCGCCTTGCCCCAGACTGCCGAGGTCAGCCAGCGATGATTAGCAATTTCGACCGCACCCTGTCCGATGAGGATGTGCTGCGACGTCGCGCCAGCCTGCTGCAGCGCATGCATATAGACGGTTGGTTGCTGTTGCTGTTGCTGATCCTGGGTACTGGCAGCCTGTTCATTCTTTATTCAGCCAGCGGCAAGAACGTCGAGCTACTGATCAGGCAGGCCTCGTCTTTCGGCATCGGTATGCTCGCGGTAGTGGCGATAGCCCAGTTCGACCCGCGTTTCATGGCGCGCTGGGTACCCTTGGCCTACGTGGCTGGCGTCGGCCTGTTGCTGGTGGTCGAGTTGATGGGGCACACGGCGATGGGGGCGACGCGCTGGATCAACATCCCCGGGGTGATTCGTTTCCAGCCGTCGGAGCTGATGAAAATCATCATGCCGATGACCATCGCCTGGTACCTGTCGCGGCATAACCTGCCGCCGCGTTTCAAGCATATCGCCATCAGTCTGGCGATGATCGGTGTGCCCGTGGTGCTGATCGCCAAGCAACCGGATCTGGGTACCTCGCTGCTGATCCTGGCCTCTGGCGCCTTCGTGGTGTTCATGGCCGGCCTGCAGTGGCGCTGGATCGTCGGCGCTGCTGCTGCCGTGGTACCAGTCGCAGTGGGCATGTGGTATTTCGTCATGCACGACTACCAGAAGCGCCGCGTGCTGACGTTTCTCAACCCGGAGAGTGATCCGCTGGGGGCGGGCTGGAACATCATCCAGTCCAAGGCGGCCATCGGCTCCGGCGGTGTATTGGGCAAGGGCTGGTTGCTGGGTACCCAGTCGCACCTGGATTTTTTGCCGGAAAGCCACACGGACTTTATCATTGCCGTGCTCGCGGAGGAGTTCGGCCTGGTTGGCGTCTGTCTGTTGTTGCTGCTCTATCTGCTGCTGCTGGCGCGTGGCCTGGTGATTACCGCCCAGGCGCAGACGCTGTTCGGCAAGCTGCTGGCAGGGGCGCTGACCATGACCTTCTTCGTCTACGTATTCGTCAACATCGGCATGGTCAGCGGGCTGCTGCCGGTGGTTGGGGTGCCGCTGCCCTTCATTAGTTACGGCGGAACCCATCTGGTTACGCTGTTGTCAGGCTTCGGGGTATTGATGGCGATCCACACCCACAGAAAGTGGATCGCTCAGGTTTGATTTTGGGGGTTTTGAGTTAATGCATTCTCTGCGTAGTTGGGCGGCTCGTACGTTGATTGGAGTCGGCATCGCCGGCATGTTCGGCACCGGCGCTCAGGCGCTGGCGGCTGATTACGACGGCTCGCCGCAGGTGGCCGAGTTCGTCGAGGAAATGACTCGCGACTATGGTTTTGCCAGTGAGCAACTGGTCAGCCTGTTCGCCGAGGTCGAGCGCAAGCAGGCGATTCTCGACGCCATCTCGCGCCCGGCGGAGAAGGTCAAACCCTGGAAGGAATACCGGCCGATCTTCATCACCGACAAGCGCATCGCCCAGGGCGTGGAGTTCTGGAGCAAGCACCAGGCTGCGCTGGAAAAGGCCGAGGCCGAGTACGGCGTGCCGCCGCAGTTCATCGTCGCGATCATCGGCGTGGAAACCTTCTACGGCGGCAATACCGGCAGCTGGCGGGTGATGGACGCACTGTCCACCCTGGCTTTCGACTACCCGCCGCGCGCGCCGTTCTTTCGCAAGGAACTGCGCGAGTTTCTGCTGCTGACCCGTGAGGAGCAGGTCGACCCGATCACCCTCAAGGGCTCCTACGCCGGTGCCATGGGTCTGCCGCAATTCATGCCGAGCAGCTTCCGCGCCTACGCCGTGGACTTTGACGGCGACGGCCATATCAACATCTGGAGCAACCCGACCGATGCCATCGGTAGTGTTGCCAGCTATTTCAAACGCCACGGCTGGCAGGCCGGCGGCCAGGTCGCCAGTCGCGTCGAAGCCAGCGGTGCTCGCGTCGACGAAGGCCTGACGCAAGGCCTGGACCCGGTGAAAAATGTCGCCGAGCTGCGCGAGCTGGGCTGGAACAGCCAAGACAAACTGGCTGAAGACCTGCCGGTCACTGCGTTTCGTCTGGAAGGCGCGCAAGGCGACGAATACTGGTTCGGTTTGCCCAACTTCTACACCATCACCCGCTACAATCGCAGCGTGATGTATGCCATGGCGGTCAACCAACTCGCCGAACTGCTGGTCGAAGCACGGGGTAATCGATGAGTGCGTCCAAACTGCTGCCGTTGGCGGCCTGCGTAGCTGCGGCGCTGTTGCTGGCGAGCTGTTCTTCCAAGCGTCCAGCGCAGCCTGCGGTAGTGCCCGGACAGTCGGCCGGTATCTCTGGCCCGGAGGATTTCAACCGCCCCCACAAGGATGGCGCGCCCTGGTGGGACGTGGACGTCTCGAAGATTCAGGACGCCATCCCCATGCCACATTACGGGCCGGTCAAGGCCAGTCCCTATGTGGTGTTCGGCAAGCAGTACTACCCGATTCAGGATGCCCGTCGCTACCAGGCGACAGGGCCGGCTTCCTGGTATGGCACCAAGTTCCACGGCCAGGCCACTGCCAATGGCGAAACCTACGACCTGTACGGCATGACCGCAGCGCACAAGACGCTGCCGCTGCCCAGTTACGTACGCGTGACCAACCTGGAAAACGGCAAGGTCGTGACCCTGCGGGTCAATGACCGTGGGCCGTTCTACTCCGACCGGATCATCGACCTGTCCTTCGCTGCGGCGAAGAAGCTCGGCTTCGCCGAAAAGGGCACCGCGCGGGTCAAGGTCGAAGGTATCGACCCGCACGAGTGGTGGGCGCAGCAGGGCCGTCCGGTGCCGCTGGTGCTGGCTAATAATCAGCCGGCCAAGGCTGCCGTTGCCCAGCCTGTCGCGCAGCCTGCGCCGCAGCCTGTCGAGCACTATTCGCCGCCGCCCACGCAGCACGCCGCTGCGGTGGTGCCCGTGCAGATCGACGCAAAAAAAAACGATTCACTCGGAGCCTCTGGCCTGTATCTCCAGGTGGGAGCCTTCGCCAATCCGGACGCTGCGGAGCTGCTCAAGTCCAAGCTGAGTCAGACCAGCAGTGTGCCGGTGTTCATCAGCTCAGTGGTGCGCGACCAGCAGATCCTGCATCGGGTCCGTATGGGGCCGATCAGCAACCAGGGCGAGGCTGAGCAACTGCAGAGCAGCGTGCGCCTGGCCAATCTGGGGCAGGCCACCTTGGTGCGTGCCGACTGATGGCAACTTAACCGGCCTTTGCCGGACTAAATCCGAGGCTCGCCGTTCGCGGCGAGCTGTCCGATGACCCATCTGGGTCGCTAAACCCAAGCAATAATCTCGAGAGACGGATGAACATCACCAGCTTCGTGCAACGTGCCTTCTTCTTCCTGGGCGTGCTGAGCGCTCCGCTCGCCTGGTCCAGTCAGCAAGTGGTTCCCGCCCCCCCGCAACTGGCCGCGACTTCCTACGTGCTGATGGACGCCGCCAGCGGCCAGGTCCTGGTGGAGAGCAACGGCGACGAGCGCCTGCCCCCGGCCAGCCTGACCAAGCTGATGACCGCCTATATCGCCACCCTGGAAATCAATCGCGGGCAGATCAAGGAAAGCGACATGGTCCGCGTCAGCGAGAAAGCCTGGCGCAAGGGTGGCTCGAAGATGTTCATCGAGGTGGGCAAGGAAGTCTCGGTGGACGATCTGCTGCACGGCATCATCATCCAGTCCGGCAACGACGCCAGCATTGCCATCGCCGAGCATATCGCCGGTAGCGAAGATGCCTTCGCCGACATGATGAATACCCATGCCCAACGCCTGGGTCTGAGCAACACGCACTTCATGAACTCCACCGGCTGGCCGGACCCGGAGCACTATTCCTCGGCCCACGACATGGCCAAGCTGGCCCGCGCGATCATCTATGAAGATCAGGCTCACTACGATATCTACAAGCAGAAGGAATTCTTCTGGAACGGCATCAAGCAGCCCAACCGCAACCTGCTGCTGTGGCGCGATAGCACCGTCGATGGCCTGAAGACCGGCCACACCGAAGAAGCCGGTTATTGCCTGGTTGCCTCTGCCGTGCGTGATGGTCAGCGCCTGATCGCGGCTGTGTTCGGCACCGTCAGCGAACAGGCCCGCGCTGCCGAAGTGCAAAAGCTGCTGACTTATGGTTTCCGCTTTTTCGAAAGCCGTACCTTCTATCAGAAGGGGGCCGAACTGGCCCAGGCCACCGTCTGGAAGGGCACTGTGAATCAGGTCAAGGCTGGCCTTGCCGAAGACCTGACCCTGACCATGCCCAAGGGCCAGTTGGAGAAACTGCAGGCCAGCATGACCATCAACCCGCAGCTGATCGCACCGATCCAGCAGGGCGACGTGATCGGCAAGGTCGAGGTCAAATTGGGTGACGAGGTGGTGCGCAGCACTGACCTGGTGGCTCTGGAGTCGGTGGAAGAGGGCGGCTTGCTGCGTCGTCTGTGGGATAGCATTCGGATGTTCTTCTTCGGCCTGTTCAACTGACGGCCACCTCCGAAAGCGACCCGCGTTGTCGTCATGGCGTTGAAACAGGCTGAAGCAGTGCCCATTTACATGCTGTAAGCCGCGCTTCTTCGCCTGACTGCTCCGTCTGCGCTTTAGAGGCTCTCGATTTAGCCAGCCGCTCCAACCCGGAGCGGCCCTTTCTGGACGGGCCACAAGCCCGCTGATGCCATGACCGATAGCGACGTTCAACCGCCAAAAATCGAATTCCCCTGCGAGCGTTACCCGATCAAGGTTATCGGCACCGCGGGCGAGGGTTTCGCCGACCTGGTGATCGAAGTGATCCAGCGCCACGCCCCTGATCTGGATGCCTCCACGCTGGTGATGCGTGACAGCCGCAACGGTAACTTCATTTCCGTTCAGGTGCTGATCACGGCCACCGGTGTCGAGCAATTGCAGGCGATTCATGTTGACCTGCGTGCCACCGGCCGCGTGCATATGGTGCTGTGATAGCCATGCCCGAGCTTGTCGTCCGTCACCTCGGGCTGGTCGACTACCAGCCCACGCTGGAGGCCATGCGCAAGTTGACCCGTGAGCGCGATGCGCAAGCCCCGGACGAAATCTGGCTGCTGCAGCATCCCAAGGTGTTCACTCAGGGCCAGGCTGGCAAGGCCGAACATGTGCTCGCTGCTGGCGATATTCCGGTGATTCAGGTCGAGCGCGGCGGGCAGGTGACCTATCACGGCCCCGGGCAATTGGTGGCCTATCTGATGCTCGATCTGCGTCGTCTCGATCTCGGCGTGCGTGAGCTGGTCACTGCCATGGAGCAGAGCCTGGTGGAGCTGTTGGCCAGCTATGGCATCGAGGCTGCGCCCAAGGCCGACGCGCCAGGGGTGTACGTTGCAGGTGACAAGATCGCTTCCCTGGGCCTGCGCGTCAGCCGTGGCTGCTCGTTCCATGGCCTGGCGTTGAACGTCGATATGGACATGACGCCCTTCCTGCGCATTAATCCGTGCGGCTATGCCGGGCTGAAGATGGTGCAGATGCGTGATCTGCTGCAAGCGCCACCCGAGTTTGACGAAGTGTCGCAACGTCTCGAGCAGGTGCTGCGTGTCCGTTTGGGTTACGCGTAGGCTAATGCGAGCTAATGGGTAGGTGCGGCGTCCCGCCGCGAAGCTTCGCCCCGGGGCGGGGCTCCTACGAAGGACTGACAGTAACGAAAAAGGGACGCCGAGGCGTCCCTTTCGTTTTCCGTGAGGATCTGTATCAGTTCAGATTCAGCGCCGGGATCAAGCTCGCGTTGACCTCCTGGCCGGGCACCGGAACCGGGGCAGCGAGGCCCAGGTTGTTCTTCTCGAACACGCGATCGGCGCGGTAGCTGGAACGCACCAGTGGGCCGGCGGCGACTTCCATGAAGCCTTTCTCCAGGCCGATGTCGCGCAGGCGATTGAATTCTTCAGGGCTGACCCAGCGTTGCACCTTGAGGTGGTTTCGCGTGGGTTGCAGGTACTGGCCGAGGGTGAGAATGTCCACGCCGATGGCGCGCAGGTCATCCATGGTTTCCAGGATTTCCTCGTCGGTTTCACCCAGGCCGAGCATCAGGCTGGTCTTGGTCAGTACGTCTGGACGATGCTTCTTGGCGTGCTCGAGCACCTTGAGGGTTTTCTCGTAGCCGGCACGTGGGTCGCGTACCACATGGGTCAGGCGTTTGACCGTCTCGACGTTCTGCGCGAAGACTTCAAGGCCGGAGTCGACGACGCGCTCGATGGCCTGGTGATCGCCATCGAAATCCGGGGTCAGGGCTTCGACCACCACCTGCGGGGTGTTTTCCTTGATCGCTCGCACGCAGGCGGCGTAGTGGCCAGCGCCACCGTCCTCCAGATCATCGCGATCCACCGAGGTCAGCACGATGTAACGCAGGGCCATCAGCTCCACCGACTTGGCGGTGTTCTGCGGTTCTTCCAGGTCCAGCCAGCCATTGGGATTGCCGGTGTCCACGGCGCAGAAGCGGCAGGCGCGGGTGCACACCGAGCCCATCAGCATGATGGTGGCCGTGCCGTTGGACCAGCACTCGCCCATGTTTGGGCAGTGCGATTCCTGGCAGACGGTGCTCAGGCGGTGTTCGCCGACGTTGCGCTTGACCGCCTCGAAACGGCTGCCGCCAGGCGCCTTGACCCGCAGCCACTTGGGCTTGGGTTCGAATACCTGGGGTTCGGCCGAGGCACGGCGCTTCTGACCATCCTTGATCGCGGTGATGCCTTGGGCGGTACGAAACTTTTCGCCGCTGGCGACGGATTTTGGCGAGGAGGTGTCGGACATCGGAAATCTGGGCTCCGGTAGAGGCTCCGTGGGCAGGTGGCTTTTGGCCGCCCGCCAGTCTACCACAGAAGGTGTATGCAGACGCTGAGGCCGCCTGTCGACAAAGCACCCTTGAGGCGTCTGGGGGCGTCGCTGTGACCGGACGGCAAGGCGCTTGTCGGTGATGGCAAGCGCCCGGGGTGGCAGCGCCTGGATTCAGCGTGTGCGCAGTTGCTGCAGCAGTTGGGTGTTGGGGTAGCCATCTGCTGGCCAGTTCAACTGCAGTTGCAGGGCGCGTATGGCCTTGCGCGTGTTGGCGCCGATGATACCGTCGGCCGGGCCTGGGTCGAAACCGGCCTGGGCCAGCAGTTCCTGCAGTTCGACACGTTCACTGCGACCCAGTTGGCGTTCACTGCGGGGCCATTGCCCCTTGATTTCGCTGGTGCGCAGCAGATTGTCGGCGAGCAGGCCGATGGCCAGCGCGTAGGACGTGGAATTGTTGTACTTGAGGATGCTGCGGAAGTTATCCAGCAGCAGGAAGGCCGGGCCTTTGTGCCCGGCAGGCAGTTGCAGGCTGGCGCGGGCACTGGCGGCTGCACCGGTCGGTGCCAGAGGCCGGACGCCGAGCTCTGCCCATTCGGCCAGTGTGCGGCGCTGATCCGGGTCGGCCAGGGCGTAGTCGAAGCCACTCGGCAGGTTCACTTCGAACCCCCAGGGCTGGCCACGCTGCCAGCCGGATGCCTGCAGATAGTGGGCGGCCGAGGCCAGGGCGTCGGCCTGGGAGTTCCATAGGTCGCGCTTGCCGTCGCCGTCGAAGTCGACCGCATGCTGGTTGTAGGTGGTGGGCATGAACTGGGTCTGGCCCATGGCGCCGGCCCAGGAGCCGATCATGCGTTCGCTGGGCACATCACCGTTCTGCAGGATTTGCAGCGCGGCCAGCAACTGAGCGCGCCAGAAGCCCTGGCGGCGGCCGTCATAGGCCAGGGTGGCGAGGGAGCGGATTACGCTGTGGCTACCGATGTTGTTGCCGAAGTTGCTCTCCAGGCCCCAGATGGCCACCAGGATCTGCGCTTCGACGCCATATTGCTGCTCGATGCGTTGCAGCAAGGCGTTGTGCTGGGCCAGCAATACCCGGCCGCGGCCGATGCGGCTGGAAGAGACGGCGCCGTCGAGATATTCCCACACTGGACGAGTGAACTCGGGCTGGCTGCTGTCGGCTTTGAGTACTGCCGGGTCGGGGGCGACGCCGGCGAACACGCGATCAAACAGCGCCGCGTCGATGCCGGCGGCAATCGCTTCGCTGCGCATTGCCTGGCGCCAGTCGGCGAAACTGGGCAAGGGTTTTTCGGCTGGAGTCTGGGCCGCTGCAGGGGCTGTGACGGTAGGCAGATTTTCCGCCGGGGCTTGGGCGCAGGCGGCCAGCAGCAGGAGAGGAAGCAGAGCCAGGACGCGACGAGGAAGCTGGTGTGGCATGTCTATCTCAGGACGTTTAAGCAGGCGCTTACCTTAGCATGCTCGGGCAACAGGCAGGGCCATCAGTGAATCAACATGCCCCATAAAGCAAGAAGCCTCCCAATTGTGGGAGGCTTCGCGGCGGTAGCTGCCTTTGCCTTTCTGTGGTCGTTCCTGGCGGGAGCGAAACAGTGGCTGGGCGACGATGGATTTGGCCTTGTTCGGCCGTTTGCCGGTTTTCTTGCTCATGGCGTTTCCTCATGCAGACTGGCCTGCACCCATGCAGGCGGCGAGGACTATGCGCCGCTGTACGGAAAATGTCCAGATTGCGGTCTGGATGGGGAGCCCGTAGGAGCGAGCTCTGCTCGCGAAGCTTTTCAGCTCGTAGGGTGGGCAGCAACAACAATTACAGGCGCAGGCGCTGTCCGGCTAACTGCAGGGTCAGCATGGCCAGCTCGCTCCACGGATCACCAGCCGCCTGGCCTTTGATCTGTGCATCGATCAGTTGCGCCTGTTGCAGTAACTGGCCCCAGCGCTTGCTGCTGTGACGCTGCAGGGCCTTGGAAACCAGCGGACGGCGCTTGTCCCAGACGGGCGGGCGGGCGCTGGAGAAGGCTTTGTCCAGCGGTATGCCCTGGCTCTGTTGGTGGGCAATGCCGGCCAGCAGGCGAATCTCGCGCGCCAACGCCCAGAGGATCACCGGGGTTTCCACTCCTTCACCGCGCAGGCCTTCGAGTACGCGCAAGGCATGTGCAGCATCGCCGCCGAGGGCGCAGTCGATCAGGCCGAATACGTCGAAACGGGCGCTGTCGGCCACCGAGGCCTGCACGGTTTCGGCATCGACCTGGTTGCCCTCGGCGAGCAACTTGAGCTTTTCCACTTCCTGGGCGGCGGCCAGCAGGTTGCCTTCCACCCGGGCTGCGATCATCTCCACCGCATCGGCGCTGGCGCTCAGGCCGGCCTGAGCCAGGCGCTGACGAATCCACTGCGGTAACTGGTTGGCGTCTACCGGCCAGATCTGGATGAACTGGCTCACCTGGCCGTCGATCAGGGCCTTGGCCCATTTGGATTTCTGCGTGCTGCCGTCGAGCTTGGGCAGGCTGAGCAGCAGGACAGTGTCCTCAGGCGGGCGGGCAAGGTATTCCAGCAACGCTGCAGTGCCTTTGTCTCCCGGTTTGCCGGAAGGCAGGCGCAGTTCCAGCAGGCGCTTTTCGGCGAACAGCGACATGCTGGCACCCGCTTGCAGCAGGTTGCCCCAGTCGAAGTTGGCTTCGGCGTTGAACACCTGGCGCTCGCCGAAACCCTGCTGGCGGCAGGCGTTACGAATGGCGTCGGCAGTTTCCTGGCACAGCAATGGCTCGTCGCCACTGATCGCATAGACCGGTGCGAGAGCGCCTTGCAGGTGTTTGCCGAGTTGCGCGGGGGCAAGCTTCATCGAGGTGATGTCATCAGGCGGGCTGGGCGTCGGGCCGCGGCTGCGGCCCTTGCGCCTTTAGCGGGACGGCAGTTCGATCGGCGACTGCTGCGGCGCAACCTGGCTTTCGCGAGCCCGGCGCTCCGCTTCCAGTGCTTCGGCTTCCGCTCTGGCGCGGGCTTCGGCGGTCTGTTGCAGTTGGTCAAGGCGCTCTGGCGTGATCTGCTGCAGGCTGAACATCAGTTGCTGGATCATTTCACGGCGCAGTTCACCGCGCAGCTGAGCCGCTTCCTGGTCGGAGCCGGCCAGGTTGTTGTCGTCCTGCTGATAGTAGTTCTGTACTTCGATCTTGTTGCCAGTCAGCAGCAGGTTCTGTGTGCCGCGGATTTCATACTCCAGGCCCATGGTCAGCTCGTACTCGGCGGTACGTGCGCCGCTGCTGTAGCTGGCGCCACGACGATTCTCGGTTTCGCGGGCGATGACCAGCTTGTAGGGGGCGCCGGAGTAAACGCGAACGTCGTTGTTCTCCAGTACTTCACGTACCTGCTGCACGGTATTGCCGTAGGCATCGCGTGCGCTGACATCGAGTTCCTTGAGGGCGAACTGCATGTCGCCGGTGCCACGCAGCTGGAAGCCGCATGCGCTGAGCAGGCCAGCCAGGCCGATGACCAGCAGATTCCGTTTCATCATTCTCATATCCCCTTGGCGGATCACGGCGCCACACATGTGCGGCGCCGAGCTTAATCAGTTGGCGACTATGTTGACCAGCTTGCCCGGCACCACGATGACCTTGCGAATGCTCAGGCCTTCGGTGAAGCGCAGCACGTTCTCGTTGGCGCGGGCGGCAGCCTCGACGTCCTCACGGCTGGCGCTGGCTGGTACCTCGATCTGCCCGCGCAGCTTGCCATTGACCTGTACCACGAGGGTCAGGCTGTCCTGCACCAGGGCGGATTCGTCGACCTGCGGCCACTGCGCATCGATCACCGCATCGGCATGACCCAGGCGCTGCCACAGCTCGTGGCTGATGTGCGGGGTGATCGGCGCCAGCAGCAGGGTGACGATTTCCAGGCCTTCATGCACCAGCGCGCGATCCTGTTCGGTCGTGGTGGCTGCTTTTTCCAGCACGTTCATCAGCGTCATCACCTGGGCGATGGCGGTGTTGAACTTGTGGTGCTGGCCGATATCGTTGCTGGCCTGCTTGATCGCCAGGTGAATGGCGCGGCGTACGGCTTTCTGCTCGTCGGTGAGAGCGGAGACATCCAGCTTGCCCGGCAGGCCGGCGCTGACGTGGCCCTGAGCCAGACGCCAGACACGGCGCAGGAAGCGGTTGGCGCCCTCGACGCCGGCATCCGACCATTCGCAGCTCATGTCGGGTGGCGAGGCGAACATCATGAACAGGCGGCAGGTGTCTGCGCCGTACTGGTCGATCATGTCCTGCGGGTCGACGCCGTTGTTCTTCGACTTGGACATCTTCTCGGTGCCGCCGATTTCCACCGGCAGACCGTCGCTCTTCAGCTTGGCACCGATGACCTTGGCCTTGGCGTCGCGCTCGACCTCGACATCGGCCGGGTTGAACCAGTCCTTGCCGCCGTTTTCCAGGGTGCGGTAGTAGGTCTCGGCGACCACCATGCCCTGGGTCAGCAGGTTCTTGAACGGCTCATTCGATGACACCAGGCCTTCGTCGCGCATCAGCTTGTGGAAGAAGCGTGCGTACAAGAGGTGCAGGATGGCGTGCTCGATGCCGCCGATGTACTGATCCACCGGCAGCCAGTGGTTGGCGGCCTGCGGGTCGACCATGCCGCCCTCGTAGTTCGGGCTGGCGTAGCGGGCGAAGTACCAGGACGACTCGACGAAGGTGTCCATGGTGTCGGTTTCACGCTTGGCCGGCGCGCCGCATTTCGGGCAGGTGCATTCGTAGAATTCGGGCATCTTCGCCAGCGGCGAGCCTGCGCCGTCCGGCACCACGTCTTCTGGCAGCACCACCGGCAGCTGGTCTTCCGGCACCGGCACGTCGCCGCAGGTATCGCAATGGATGATCGGGATCGGGCAGCCCCAGTAACGCTGGCGGCTGATACCCCAGTCGCGCAGGCGGAACTGGGTCTTGCGCGCGCCGTGCTCACTGGCTTCCAGGTCGCCGACGATGGCGTCGAAGGCGGCGCTGAAGTCCAGGCCGTCATACTTGCCTGAGTTGATGGTGGTCAGACCGGCCTTGTCGCCGTACCAGTCCTGCCAGGTGCTGGTTTCGTAATCCTTGCCCTCGCCGGTGTAGACCTGCTTGATCGGCAGGTCGTACTTGTTGGCAAATTCGAAGTCGCGCTCGTCATGCGCCGGCACGGCCATCACCGCGCCTTCGCCGTAGCCCCACAGCACGTAGTTGGCGACGAATACCGGCAGCTTGTCGCCGGTCAGCGGATGGATGACGAACTGGCCGGTGGCCAGGCCTTTCTTCTCCATGGTAGCCATGTCGGCCTCGGCCACGGAGCCGGCCTTGCACTCGGCGATAAAGGCGGCGATAGCCGGGTTGCCCTCGGCAGCGCGCTGGGCCAGCGGGTGTTCGGCGGCCACGGCGACATAGGTCGCGCCCATCAGGGTGTCGGGGCGAGTCGAGTAGACCTTGAGCTGGCCGTCGATGCCGATGCTGGTGACGTCGTAGTCGAACACGATGTCGGCACCGAAGCTCTTGCCGATCCAGTTGCGCTGCATGGTCTTGACCTGCTCGGGCCAGCCATCCAGCTCATCCAGGCTGCTCAGCAGCTCTTCGGCATAAGCGGTGATCTTGAAGTAGTACATCGGGATTTCGCGCTTCTCGATCAGCGCGCCCGAGCGCCAGCCACGGCCGTCGATGACCTGCTCGTTGGCCAGTACGGTCTGGTCGACGGGGTCCCAGTTGACGGTGCCGTTCTTGCGGTAGATCACGCCCTTTTCGAACAGGCGGGTGAACAGCCACTGCTCCCAGCGGTAGTAGTCCGGCTTGCAGGTGGTGACTTCGCGCGTCCAGTCGATGGCCAGGCCCAGCGATTTCAGCTGGGACTTCATGTAGGCGATGTTCTCGTAAGTCCATTTGGCCGGCGCCACCTGGTTCTTCATCGCGGCGTTTTCCGCCGGCATGCCGAAGGCGTCCCAGCCCATCGGCTGCAATACGTTCTTGCCCTGCATGCGCTGGTAGCGCGCGATCACATCACCGATGGTGTAGTTGCGCACGTGCCCCATGTGTAGCTTGCCGCTGGGGTAGGGAAACATCGACAGGCAGTAGAAAGTGTCCTTGCCCGGCTGTTCGCTGACGACGAAGGATTTCTGCGCGTCCCAGTGGGACTGCGCGGCGGCTTCTATTTCACGGGGCGAGTACTGTTCGTGCATGGCTCTGGCGCTGAAGGAATGGGGCTTGCGGAAAACGTCGTAGCATACATGAGCGCCGTCTATCGAGGGAAACCCAGATTGTGCCGCGTCCGCCGTTTGTCGCAGCGTCGGGCTGCGCGCGGGGCCTTCGCTAAGCTTTATTCAAGGCCCGCAGTTGTCGGGGCTCGCGAGGTGTTAGATGGTGGATGCACGGCAGGCGGAACGGGGAGGTGGTCTTTACGAGCGACTGCTGCAGCGGCTTGCCCTGGCGCTGGAGGAGGCCGATACAGCCAGTCGCCTGCATGCCGAGCCGCTGCGTGAACTGGAACTCGATGGGTTGAGCCCGGCGGAGCTGGACCTGATTCGTGCCTATCTCAACCGTGACCTGCACTGGCTGCGTGGCTGGCATGCGGCGGCCGAAGAGCTGGCGCTGATCCAGCGCCAGCCAATGCGTGTTGGCAAGGGGGGCTCTGCCCGCCCCAAGGCCAAGCCCCTGCTCAAGCGGCGCCAGGCATTGTGTTGTGCCCTCTGTGGTACGCCGGTGGCCTGGCAGCGAGGCCAGAATGCACAGGCCTGTCAGGCCTGTGGTTCGAAGTTGTTTCGTAGCGGTAATCCCCGTTAACTGCCTCGGCTCGGGTTTCCTGTTTCGCCCTTCCTCCTGCATCCATACAGTCGTCGCCTGTGGTTTCAGCAGCCTGTTAGGCTAGGGCGCCCAGGAGGTGCCTGATGCCGATTCGCTACATCCTCAAACAACTGTTGATGCCGCCCGGCGTCCTGCTTCTGCTGATGCTGTTGGGCTGGTGGTTGCGCCGTCGATTTCCCCGGGTAGCGATGGCCTGTTTCGCGACGGGTTTTGGCGGGCTCTGGCTGATGAGCCTGCCGGCGGCGATGCAGTGGGCGGCGGGATTGCTCGAGCGCGAGCCGGTGCTGGAGCAGGCGCAATGGGCGACGCTGGCGCAGCGTGCCGACGCCATCGTGATTCTCGGTGCGGGGCGTGAGCAGAACGATCCGGGCTGGGGCAGGACCGATCAGCCTGGTCTGATGGCATTGGAACGACTGCGCTACGCCGCTCGCCTGGCGCGGGCATCCGCTCTGCCCTTGGCCGCAACCGGTGGCCTGCATTACGGCCAGCCACCCAGCGAAGCGGCGCTGATGGCGGATGCGATGCGGCGCGATTATGGGCTGGAGATTCGCTGGTTGGAGGAGGAGAGCCGCACCACCTGGGAGAATGCCGTGCTCAGCGCAGAACTGCTGCAGCCGCAGGGCGTGCGGCGGGTGGTGTTGGTCACCCAGGCCTGGCACATGCCTCGGGCGCGCTGGTGTTTCGAGCAGGCTGGCTTTGAGGTGATCACCGCGCCGATGGGTTACCTCAGCGCCGGCTATGAGCGTCCGCTGGGTGGTTGGCTGCCGGAGTCGAGGGTGATCTGGCAGAGCAGTCAGTTGCTCAACGAAGTCATCGGTTTGTTGGCGTATCCCATCGTCCACGGGAAGCAGTAGGGCGTACTCGCCGCAGGCAGTACGCCTGCGGATTCTGCGTTCCGACGGCTGGCGGGCTGCTCGCTTCGTTCGCGAGACCGCCCTACAGATCTTGGTCATCCGACTGGCCAGCCCGTAGCCCGGATGCAATCCGGGGAATCGTGACGGCTTACTCCCGGATTTCATCCGGGCTACGTTCGTCTGCCGCCGCTTCTATACCGTCTTGGCCATCCGGCTGGCCAGCAGTGCCCAGCCCAGCAACAGGGCGCAGAGAATCGCCAGCGGCCAGATGCGCCATTGCAGGTAGGGCGTGAGCCCCTGCATCGGCAGCACTTCGCCGTAGAGCACGCCTTGTTCGAACTGCGGCAAACCGAACTGGATACGGCCCTGCGGGTCGATGATCACGGTCATGCCGTTGTTGGTGGCACGGATCATCCAGCGGCCGGCCTCCAGCGCGCGCATCTGCGCCATCTGCAAGTGCTGCAGCGGGCCGATGGAGGTGCCGAACCAGGCGTCGTTGCTCACCGTCAGGAGAATTTCGCTGTCCGCTGCCAGTGCCGCTGCGAACTCCGGGTAGACCACTTCATAGCAGATGAATGGCGCGATGCGATGCCCCTTGGCCAGCAGCGGTGGCTGGCCGGTCGGGCCGCGGGCGAAGTCGGACATAGGCAGATCGAAGAAGGCGATCAAGCCGCGCAGCACTTCCTGCAGGGGCACGTATTCGCCGAATGGCACCAGCTTCTGCTTGAGGTAGGTGCCCTGGCCTTCGCCAAAACTGGTGATCGCATTGTAATAGTGAATCTCCCCGCGCTCGTTGGACTGCCGCACCGGCACGCCGGTGATCAGCGCACTGTTGCGGTCACGGGCGAAGCGATCCATCACGCCGATATAGCCCTGGGCCATGTCCTTGAGTATCGGGATCGCCGTTTCCGGCCAGACCAGGATGTCGACCCGCTCGGCGCTGAAACTGAGGTCGCGGTACAGCGCCAGCTGCGCGTTTAGCTGGGCCGGGTCCCATTTCATGTTCTGTTCGACGTTGCCTTGCACGGCGGCGACGGTCAGGCTGTTGCCGGCGACTCGGGTCCAATTGTGGTCCTTCAGTGCCAGGCCTGTGAGCCAAGGGCTCAGCAGCAGGAGCAGGGCACAGGCGTAGCGCGGTTTGTGCTTGCGCAACTGCTCCAGGTTGATGATCAGCGCTGCCGACAGGGCGATGACGAAGGATGACAGCCAGACGCCGCCGACCGGAACCAGGCCGCTCAGCGGGCCGTCGAGCTGGCTGTAGCCGGCATACAGCCAGGGGAAGCCGGTGAGGAACCAGCTGCGAAAAACTTCCTGGGCGACCCACAGCGCGGCGAACGCCAAGGCGTCGGCCAGTGGCGCTTCGTTGCGGCGTATCCAGCGTGCCCAGAGGGTGGCCGTCAGGGCGAAGAGCAGGCCCAGGCCGGCGACGAAACCCAAGGTGAGAAAGCCGGCCAGTGCCGGTGATGCAGCGCCATAGTCATGGATGCTGACATATACCCAGCTGGTGCCCGCGGCGAACAGGCCGAAGCCGTAGCTCCAACCGCGCAGCGCCGCCTGGCCGGGGCGCAGGTGTCGCAGGCCGAAATAGAACAGGGCAATGGACAGCACAGCCAGTGGCCAGAGGTCGAACGGGGCGAGCGCCAGGGTGGTCAGGGCGCCTGCGCCGCAGGCGAGCAGGTGACCGGGCCAGCCCGGACGAGTGATCCATTGCAGCATGGGTTGATCCTTGGAAGCGGAGTGGCGCAAGGGTAGGGGCAGGCAGTGGCAGGCGGCAAGTAGTAGGCCGGATGCAATCCGGGGAGGCTCGCTAGCTATCCCCGGATCTCAGCCGTCAGCGGCTGACTGGCGTCAGGCGCAGCAGGTGGATACGACGGCTGTCGGCATTGAGCACGCGGAAGCGGAACTCGCCGATCTCGGTGACTTCGTTGCGCTTGGGCAGATGGCCGAAGGCACTCATCACCAGGCCGCCGACGGTGTCGTACTCGTCATCGGAGAACTGGCTGTCGAAGGTTTCGTTGAAGCTGTCGATGGGCGTCAGTGCCTTGATCAGGTAGTCGCCGGAGGGCAGCGGCTTGATGTAGCCATCTTCCTCGACGTCATGCTCGTCCTCGATGTCACCGACGATCTGTTCGAGCACGTCTTCGATGGTCACCAGGCCGGCGACGCCGCCGTACTCGTCGATCACCACGGCCATGTGGTTGTGGTTGGCGCGGAACTCGCGCAGCAGCACATTCAGGCGCTTGGACTCGGGCACGAAGGTGGCCGGGCGCAGCATGTCCTTGATGTTGAAGTTGGGTTGTTCACCCTGCAGGATCAGCGGCAGCAGATCCTTGGCCAGGAGAATACCGATGACGTCGTCGAGGCTCTCGCCGACCACGGGGTAGCGCGAGTGCGCGGCGTCGATGATGGCGGGCAGGAATTCGCGCGGGGTCTGGCTGGCCTTGATGCTGATCATCTGCGAGCGCGGCACCATGATGTCGCGTACCTGCAGGTCGGCGACCTGAATGGCGCCTTCGACGATGGCCAGTGCTTCGCTGTCGAGCAGCTTGTTCTGGTGGGCTTCGCGCAGGACTTCCAGCAGTTCCTGGCGGTTTCTCGGCTCATGAGCAAAAGCCTGGGTCAGCTTGTTGAACCAGGACTTCTGCTCGTTGCTCGATCGGTCTTCGCTCATGGCGTTTTACTCGGGGTCCTTTTCATTAGGAGATTCATCGCCGGCATAAGGGTCGGGATGACCCAGTTCGGCGAGCAATTGTCGTTCCAGATCTTCCATCTCGAGGGCTTCGTCTTCCTCGAGATGGTCATAGCCCAGCAGGTGCAGACAGCCGTGGATCACCAGATGCGCCCAATGCGCGTCCAGTGCCTTGCCTTGCTCGACCGCTTCGCGCTCGACCACCGGTACGCAGATCACCAGGTCGCCCAGCAGCGGAATGTCGAGGATCCCATCGGGAATTTCGGCGGGGAAGGACAGGACGTTGGTGGCGTAGTCCTTGTGCCGCCAGGTGTGGTTCAGCTCGCGGCCTTCGGCCTCGTCGACCAGGCGGATGGTCAGCTCGGAGTCGGCAGTGCGCTGGCGCAGGGCCAGTTCGCACCAACGGCGCAGTTGCGTTTCATCTGGGTGCTGGCCGTTGGTGGCCAGTTGCAGATCGAGCTCAAGCATCGTGGCTGTCGACCTTGCCTTGCAGGCGCGCGTCATGGCGCTCGTAGGCTTCGACGATGCGCTGCACCAGTGGGTGGCGCACCACGTCCTTGGGCTTGAAGTGAGTGAAGCTGATGCCGGGCACGTCGCGCAGCACCTCGATGACGTGCGCCAGGCCGCTCTTGGTGCCGCGCGGCAGGTCGACCTGGGTGATGTCGCCGGTGATCACGGCGGTGGAGCCGAAACCGATACGGGTGAGGAACATCTTCATCTGCTCGACGGTGGTGTTCTGACTCTCGTCGAGAATGATGAAGCTGTTGTTAAGGGTGCGGCCACGCATATAGGCCAGCGGCGCGATCTCGATCACCTGCTTCTCGATCAGCTTGGACACGTATTCGAAACCGAGCATCTCGTACAGCGCGTCGTACAGCGGGCGCAGGTAAGGGTCGATCTTCTGTGCCAGGTCGCCGGGCAGGAAGCCGAGCTTCTCGCCTGCTTCCACCGCCGGGCGCACCAGCAGGATGCGCCGCACCTGCTCGCGCTCCAGTGCGTCCACCGCACAGGCCACGGCCAGGTAGGTCTTGCCGGTGCCGGCCGGGCCGATGCCGAAGTTGATGTCGTTGTCGAGGATCGCTTTGACGTAGCGCTGCTGGTTGGCGCCGCGTGGTTTGATCACGCCCTTCTTGGTGCGCAGGGTCACCTGAGGCAGGGTGCTGGGGTTGACCAGCTCCTCGACGCCGGACTCCTGCAGATACAGGTGCACCAGGTCGGGCGACAGCTCGGTGGCTTTGGTTTCGCGGTACAGCTTGCGCAGCAGTTGCTCGGCAGCCTGGGTTTTTTCGGTGCTGCCAAGCATCTCGAACTGGTTGCCGCGGTTGCGGATCTCCAGGCCGAGGCGCTCTTCGATCAGGCGCAGATGCTCGTCGAACTGGCCGCAGAGGTTGGCGAAACGGCGGGCCTCGAAAGGTTCGAGGGTGAAACGATGAGGTTCTAGAGAGGCGTTCAAGGTGATGGTGTGGTCGTCACTTGTCAGGGAGATGAGAGGAGCATAACGCTGGCCGCCGACAACGCAAAGTGCCGGCGGCTGCAGCTTTAGTTGAGGGTGCTGGCATCCAGCAGGGTGCCGCGCAGGGAATGGGGCAGGGCGTCGTCGATATGCACATCGACGAACTGGCCGATCAAGCGTGGATTATCGCAACGGAAATTGACGATGCGGTTCTGCTCGGTACGGCCCTGGAGCATGCCCGGGTCCTTCTTCGAATAGTCGCTGACCAGGATGCGCTGCACCGTGCCGACCATGCGCCGGCTGTTTTCGAAACCGTTCTGGTTGATGCGGTGCTGCAGCAGGGCCAGGCGCTGCTTCTTCACCTCGTCCGGGGTGTCGTCCACCAGGTCGGCTGCCGGGGTGCCGGGGCGCGAGCTATAGATGAAGGAGAAGGAGAAGTCGAAACCGACGTCCTCGATCAGCTTCATGGTCTGCTCGAAATCCTTCTCGGTCTCGCCGGGGAAACCGATGATGAAGTCCGAGCTGATCAGGATGTCCGGCACGGCGGCGCGTAGCTTGCGGATGCGCGACTTGTACTCCAGCGCGGTGTGGTTGCGCTTCATCGCCGCGAGGATGCGGTCGGAGCCGGACTGTACCGGCAGGTGCAGGTATTTGACCAACTGCGGGATCTCGGCGTGGGCGGCGATGATGGCGTCGGAGAACTCCAGCGGGTGGCTGGTGGTGTAGCGGATACGCTCGATGCCATCGAGGGCTGCCACGGCATGCAGCAGCTCGGCGAAGTCGACGATACGCCCGTCCGGCGCCGGACCGCGGTAGCCGTTGACGTTCTGCCCGAGCAGGGTGACTTCCTTCACGCCTTTCTCGGTGAGGGAGGTGATTTCCATCAGCACGTCGACCAGCGGCCGGCTGACTTCTTCGCCGCGGGTATAGGGCACCACGCAAAAGGTGCAGTACTTGCTGCAGCCTTCCATCACCGAAACGAAGGCGCTGGGGCCGTCGACGCGTGGCTCGGGCAGGCGGTCGAACTTCTCGATCTCGGGGAAGCTGATATCGACCTGCGCAGTCTTGGTCAGGCGCGCGGCGTCGATCATCTCCGGCAGGCGGTGCAGGGTCTGCGGGCCAAACACCACGTCGACATAGGGCGCGCGATCACGGATCGCCGCGCCTTCCTGGCTGGCTACGCAGCCGCCGACGCCAATTACCAGGTCGGGGTTGGCCTGCTTCAGCTCGCGCCAGCGGCCGAGCTGGGAGAACACCTTGTCCTGCGCCTTCTCGCGGATCGAGCAGGTATTGAGCAGGATCACGTCGGCGTCTTCGGGTTTTTCCGTGACCTCCAGAGCCTGATGCTCGCCCAGCAGGTCGACCATGCGCGAGCTGTCGTACTCGTTCATCTGGCAACCGTGGGTTTCGATATAGAGCTTCTTGGTCATGGCACTGTCTGAGTTGGTTAAAAAATGACCGCGCATTATAGGCGTGTGCCAGGGGCGGCGCCACCGCTCAGCGTGTGCGTGAATAATCCTGCTCTGGTATCAGTTCATCGTCTTGCAGCAGATAGAGAGCATCGATCAGGTCGTAGGCGCTGCCGCCATAGCAGTCGCGCCCTTCACCGGTCAGGCGCAGGTGGTACTGACCGTCCTCCTCCGCCACCCGCAAGGTCTGAATACTGCAACAGCGTGAAGTGTCGGCCAGTGGGCTATCGCTATCGTTCTTTGATGGGCTGAGCTGCCGCAGAGGCTTTCCGTGTTGCCATTCTTCCAGTTGGGGGCAGTTTCCCGCTCCAGCAGCAGGCAGGAGCACCAGGCAGCGGCCTGCAGTGGTGGCGGCGCTGGCCAGGGCGCCGCTCACGGTTGGAGGGCAGGGCGCCGCTTTGTAGGCGCTCAGTCGCGCTTCATGAGCGGCCTTGCATAGCTGTTGGTTGGTTTCCAGGGCGCGCTGGAGTCTGTGCTCATTCTCCAGGTTCTGCCGAATGTCCTGAGGGCTTGCGGGGTTGTTGACCAGGCGTCCGAGCAGAACGATGCAATCCTGTACGCGGCCTGCTTTGAGGTAGGCAAGTGACAAGTCACTGCGCAACCAGTACCAATCGGCGTCAAGAGTTTCAGGGTGACAGGTTTCCTGTCGCTGCTTGACTTGCTCCAGGCGAGCTATGGCCCCCTCGTGATCGCCTCGGGAGAAGAAGTCGTTGACCAGTGGGCGATGCAGCACCTTTGCTGAGCAATCCTTTGCTGCCGCGTATGTGGGGAGCGACAGGAGTACTAAGAGTAGCGAGGCATAGAGGTGGTGGGGCATGAGCGCTCTTCCTTGATCATGGCGATGCATTATTCCATGCCGCGATGATAGCCGTGTTGCCTGGTCTGGCATGGCCCACCGTGCCACCCATCCCCGGATTGCATCCGGGCTACGCGTGCTCCGCTGTGCTATTCTGCGCGCCCCGTTTTTTCTGACTTCGAGTCTTCATGAGCAAGCGCGATCCCATCTACAAGGTGATTTTCCTCAACCAGGGCCAGGTGTACGAGATGTACGCCAAGCAGATCTATCAGAGCGATCTGTGGGGCTTTCTGGAGGTGGAGGAATTCGTCTTCGGCGAGCGCAGCCAACTGGTGGTCGACCCCAGCGAGGAAAAGCTCAAGGCACAGTTCGAGGGTGTGGTGCGCAGTTTCGTGCCGATGCACGCGATCATCCGCATCGACGAAGTGGAGCGCCTGGGCACGGCGAAGATCAGCGAGGCCAAGGGGGGCGGCAACGTGATGCCGTTCCCCATGCCGATGCCGGACAAGTAAGCGGCTGCAAGGGAATGCTGGAAGTAGGGTGGGCTTCAGCTAGGTAGGGTGGGCTTCAGCCCACCAGCGGTGTTGCGATGCTACTTGGTGGGCTGAAGCGGAGCGCCGCCCGGCCCACCCTGCGGTGTCAGGGCAGTGGTGCGAAGGGCGAACGACCTTCGGCGGTCTGCAGCTCCAGCAGGTAGCTGCGGAAGATCTGTCCCAGCACCTGGCTGGCGATTTCCAGCTCATCGCGACGCATCTGCGCCGATACCAGGTCGGCGCTGTCCATGGCTTCGTCCGAGCCATTAACCGATGCCATCTTCAATACGATGTAGGCCTGCACGTTGTTGGCCGGTACGCCTTCGCCGCGGAAGAACATGGTGCCCAGGCGCAACTGCGCTTCGGCGTGGCCCTGCAGCGAGGCGCGTTCGAACCAGGTCAGGGCCTGCTTTAGATCGCGCGGGGTGCGTTTGCCGTCGTAGTAGTACTCACCCAGCTCATAGGCCGCCTGCATGTTGCCGGCGCGTGCCATTTCCTGGCAACTGGCCAGGGCATCGGGCATCTCTTCAGGGGAGGCGTTCAGCGCGCAGCTGCCGCTGGCGGGGATCAACAGCGAATTGCCGCCTGCGAATGCAAACAGCGGGAGGAAAAGCAACAGGCAGCCCAGGGACAGGGTGCGGCCGGTGCGGTTCATCTGGATAACGGGACCTCGGCAGTTCAGGGCGGGTGACGTGCCCGGTCGGCGCAAAACGTGCCGACCGTCGCATTATGGAATAAACCGGGCGGTTGTTACAAAGGCTTTACCAGGCTGCTGAAAACTACCTCGGCTTTGGCCTCCTGCGTCGCTCAACCTCCTGGAGCCATGCAGTCGTTGCCTACGTTTTTCAACGGCCTGTTGTTACCCGGTCTGTCGTTTCGCACTTCCCGGCAGGCTCAGCAGTAGCCAGGCCAGCAGCGGGTAAGCTGGCGTGAGCAGCACATGGAACAGGTCGATGCGGCGCAGCGGCCCGATCACGCCTTCGGTACCGACCGCCAGGCCGGCCAGCAGGAACAGGCCCACCACCACGGCCGCGACTGCAGCAGGCGCGCGGCTCGGCCATTGGACTGCGCCGGCATAGAGAATCAGTACCAGCGTGGCCAGGTTCAGCGCCAGGCGGTAATCCTCTAGATAGCCCATCTGCCGGAACAGCTCGAAGAAGGCGCACAGACCGAGAACAATGCGCCCCCAGTTAGGCCGGCTCCAGGCCCAGCCACGACCCAGCGCCAATGCCGCGGCGCCGAGCAACGGCAGACCGAGAAAGCTGCTGGCCTGGGACAGCCACAGGTGTGCGGCCTGCCAGCTCGGATCGAAACCGAAACGAACCACGCCGACGCTGGCTGCTGCTGCCGGCAGCAGGAAGCCGAGCAGGGCGCAGAACAGCGCCGGCTGGTCACCCTCGCCGTAGCGCCCGCGTGCCCGGCCGATCAGCCAGACACAAACGCCGCAGGCCAGCGCCAGCAATGCATCACTGAAGGCGGTGCTGTATTGCATCAGGCTTTTTTCAGCTCGGCGAAGGCACGTTCGGCGGCGGCGAAGGTGATCTCCAACTCCTTGTCGCCATGGGCGATGGAGGTGAAGCCGGCCTCGAAGGCGCTCGGTGCCAGGTACACGCCGCCGTCCAGCATCAGGTGGAAGAAGCGGTTGAAGCGCGCGCTGTCGCTGGCCATCACGTCGGCGAAGGTGACGATGTCGTCGGCGCCGCTGAAGTACAGGCCGAACATGGCCCCCGCCTGAGTGGTGACGAAGGGAATGCCGGCAGCATCGGCTCGCTGTTGCAGGCCATCGAGCATGCGCGTGGTGTAGTCGCTCAGCTCGGTGTGGAAGCCCGGGCGGCTGATCAGCTTCAGCGTGGTCAGACCGGCGGCCATGGCCAGCGGGTTACCCGACAAGGTGCCGGCCTGGTAGACCGGGCCGAGCGGGGCGATGCATTCCATGATCGCGCGCTTGCCGCCGAAGCAGCCCACCGGCATGCCGCCGCCGATGATCTTGCCGAAGGTGGTCAGGTCCGGGGTGACGCCGTAGTGCGCCTGGGCACCGCCGAGGGCGACGCGGAAACCGGTCATCACCTCGTCGAAGATCAGCACCACACCATGCTTGTCGCACTGCTCGCGCAGGCCTTCGAGGAAGCCCGGCGCCGGCGGTACGCAGTTCATGTTGCCGGCCACCGGCTCGACGATGATACAGGCGACTTCCTTGCCGACCTGCGCCAGGCATTCGGCCACGGCGTCGATGTCGTTGAACGGCAGGGTCAGGGTGTGCTTGGCGAAGGCTGCCGGCACGCCAGCGGAGTTCGGCACGCCCTGGGTCAGGGCACCGGAGCCGGCCTTGACCAGCAGGCTGTCGGAGTGACCGTGGTAGCAGCCCTCGAACTTGATGATGCTGTCGCGGCCGGTGTAGCCACGGGCCAGGCGGATGGCGCTCATGGTCGCCTCGGTGCCGGAGCTGACCATGCGCACCATCTCCATCGACGGCACCAGGCCGCACACCAGCTCGGCCATCTCGGTTTCCAGCGCGGTCGGTGCGCCGTAGGACAGGCCGTGCTGCAGCTGGCGGCGCACCGAGTCGAGCACCTCCGGGTGGCTGTGGCCGAGGATCATCGGGCCCCAGGAGCCAACGTAGTCGACATAGCGCTTGTCGTCTTCATCCACCACGTAGGCGCCTTCGGCGTGCTTGAAGAACAGTGGCGTGCCCCCGACGCTGCGGAAGGCGCGCACTGGCGAGTTGACGCCGCCGGGGATGTGCTTCTGGGCGTCGGCGAAGAGGATTTCGGAGCGGGACATGGCGGGTTCCTTCTAGGCGTTTAGCTTGTAGGTGATCGAGCCTTGGTTGTCGATCACGACACCTTGTTTGCTGAGCTCATTGATCAGGTCATCGATCATGAGATCACTGAGTTTCTTTTGAAAGGCCGATGCCAGGGCGGTGGCCAGAGTCTTGCGTTTTGCCGGTTTGGCTTTGCCAGCCTTGTGCAGATAGTGCCTGGCGAATGTCACTCGTTCGGCCATGGTCATCTGGGCAGGTGCTTTTTTGCTGGCACTGCTCTGGGGCGGGGTGGGTTGGATCGGTGTTGAAACGGCGTTTACGGCGGCAGCGCTGCGGTTCGCTTTGATTCCCAGGTCGCGCATGTGTTTTAGCAGCGGATCGTAGCCAGTGTCCTTGGATATGACCAGAAACTGGCATCCGGCTTCCTTGCTGGCTAGTTGTCCGAGGTAGAAGGCGATATGGAAGTCGAGCGCGTTTTTGCCGCTATTGTGCAGGCGTACGTATTGGGCGTTCTCGCCAAATTGCTGGATTTCTTCGGCTAACTCGACGTTGATCTTCGACTGGTTGGCGCCCACGAACACTTTGAGTCGATAGCCCTCATTCTTGAGTTTTTGCAGGGATGCGGGCTGTATGTTTTCTAGGTCGATCAATGCGTATTTGTTAGTCATTGCGATCCTTCGCGTTAGAACAGCGCGGCGAAGGCGCGGGCGCGGTCTTCCACTTCAAGAGCGGAGTCCGCGGCGAACAGGGCGTGGATCACGGCGACCATGCTGGCGCCGCGGGCGATCAGGCCTGGCGCGGTGCCTAAGGTCACGCCGCCGATGGCGACGATGGGCTGGGCAAAGCGCGCGCGCGCCTGATCCAGCAGTTCCACGGTGGCCGCCGGGGCGCCAGGTTTGGTGTTGGAATTGAAGAAGCGGCCAAAGGCGATGTAGCTGGCGCCTTCGGCGACGGCGCGTTCGGCCAGCTCCAGCTGGGCATGGCAGGTGCCGCCGATCACGGCGTGCGCGCCCAGTTGTTTGCGGGCGGCAGCCAGAGAGCCGTCGCTCTGGCCCAGGTGCAGGCCGACACCCAGGCGTGCAGCCAGCTCCAGGTCGTCGTTGATGATCAGCGTGGCGCCATGGCGCTGGCACAGTTCGGCCAGGGCCTGGGCCTCATCGAAACGACGCGTGGCATCGCCCGACTTGTCGCGGTACTGCAGCAGGCGCGCGCCGCCGATCAGCGCCGCTTCGGCATAGGGCAGCAGCTTGCCGCCGGCCAGCAGCGGCGTATCGGTGATGGCATAAAGACCGCGCAGCTGCGTCATTGGCCAAAGTCCAGTGGCAGGCGGCGCGGCACGTACTGGCCGTGGCCGGGTTGTTCGGCGTCGCGCAGGGTGCGCCAGGTGTAATCCAGGGCGCTTTTAACGGCGCTGACCAGTTCCTCGCCCAGCGCCAGACGACCGGCCAGGGTGCTGGCCAGGGTGCAGCCGGAGCCGTGATAGCTGCCCGGCAGGCGCGCGCAGGTAAAGGTATGACGGCTGCCGTCGCGGCAGTACAGGCGGTTGTGCACTTCGGCTTCGTCGCCGTGGCCTCCGGTGATCAGCAGGTGCTCGATGAAGGGCAGCAACTTGTCGGCGCACTCATCGGCGCTGCCCTCTGGCAGTTCGGCGAGGATGCGCGCTTCCGGCAGGTTCGGTGTGGCGATGGTGGACACGGCGAACAGGCGCTTGCGCATGGCATAACCGACGTCGTCCTTGCCCAGCGAGCCGCCGCCACCGGCGCGCAGCACCGGATCGCAGACCAGCGGGATGCCCGGCAACTGGCTCATCACTTCGAGCACGGTGTCGACCATCTGCACCGAGCCGAGCATGCCCAGCTTGACGGCGGCCACGGGCATGTCGGCAATCACCGCGCGGGCCTGGGCCAGCACCCAGTCGCGGTCGAGCACGCGGAAGTCGGAGACGTTTACGCTGTCCTGCACGGTCAGGGCGGTCACCGTCGGGGCGGCGTGGCAGCCTTGAGCCAGCAGGGCTTCGATATCGGCTTGCAGACCGGCACCACCGCTGGGGTCGTGGCCGGACATGCAAAGCACTACGGGGCGGGAGTTTGGCGTTTTCATGGTGCGCGAGCTTATCACTAACCGCCTGTCGGTCGCTGCCTGCCATCCTGCTCGGTAGCCTTTCTGATTCTCGTCCGTATTGGCATTGGCTGATCTGGAAATGGCATCATGCGCGGCCCTGCTGCCATGCCCGATTGCCTCCGATGACGCTGCGTACCTGCCTGATTATGATGACCGCACTGGCGGTGATCACCGACAACCTGATCATTCCTTTTTATCCGCAGTACTTCGCCGAGCGTTTCGACAATCCGCCGGAGCAGCACGTCGGTCTCTATCTGGCGGTGGTCAGCCTGGTGGTGATGGCGGTGTTCCCGCTCTGGGCGCGTCTGGCCAAGCGCGTACACCCGGTGCGCATCCTGATCAGCGCGCAGCTGATGGCCGGCAGCCTGACCGCCGCCTGCTACTTCATCGACTCGCTGCCGCTGTTCTGGGTGGTGTCGCTGCTGATGGTGGTGTTCAAGGGCAGCTACCTGCTGATGTACCCCTACGTGATGAGCCTGCAGCAGCAGGACAACCACACCCAGACCATCGGCACGCTGTCGGTGGTGGTGCACTTCGGCGCCATTCTCGGCGCTGCGCTGGGCGGGCTGATCCTGCAGATCATGAACATCGGCGACGTGTTCCTGGTGATGGCGGCCGGCGACTTCATCCAGATGGCCATCTGCATGCATCTGGTGCGCGGTTACCTGCCGGCACCGGGCGAGCAGCCGGCGAGCGACGAGGCGCCAGTGAAGAACCAGTCGCGCAGCCTGCCGGCCATCTATCGGCTGTGCCTGGTGATGCTGCTGTTCTACTTCGTCGGCTACGTCACGCGGCCGTTCTTTGCCGTCTATTGGCAGCAGGTGGCGCACTGGAACAGCGAGATGGCTGCCGGCTTCGTCTATGCGTTGCCCGGCGCCGTGGCCGTGTTGGCACTGTGGTGGGGGCGCCGCGCGACCCAGCAGGGCAACACCCGCGACGGCATTCTGGCCGGTTTGTTGCTGGGCGCGGCGGCCACCTTTATTCAGGGTTTTGGTGATCAGTGGCTGATCCTGCTCGGCCGCGTGTTGTTCGGCTGGGCGCTGTATCAGGTCACCGTGCGCCTCGATGCCCTGTTGTTCGAGCTCAGTTCGCCAGAGCATTACGCGGTGGACTTCAGCAAGATCAACATCTTCCAGTGCCTGGGCAACATGGGCTCGGCCTACGGCGCCGGGCTGCTGGTCAGCCATTACGGCCAGGCCATGCCGTTCTGGGTCGGCGCTGCCGGGCTGCTGCTGACGGCGGCGTTGTTCCCGTTATTGGTGCGCAAACCCCGCGCGGTCTGAGTCTTGAGTGGCGAATGATAATTTGATGCATCTGCGTATCGATGATTAAATTCGTCCTCCGCCACTGCCGCCGTCGTCCGGGTTCACCGCGATGCAAGATCTCCATCCGCTTGATGTGATTCGTCCCAGCCTGCCCTGGCGTGTCGGCTATCGCCGGGCACCGATTGGCCTGCCCAAGGAGCTGGCTCAGGTATGCTGACATTGCGTGATATCGAGGTGCGTCGTGGTGAGCGGGTGACACTGGCTCTGGACGAGCTGCACCTCGAAGGTGATCGCTTTACGGTGATCCTCGGCCACAATGGCTCGGGCAAATCGACGCTGATGAACCTGCTGGCACGACAGCTGGAGCCGACCCATGGTTCGCTGCAGCTGGACGGGCGTACCCTGGCCGATTTTTCCGCCCGTGACTTCGCCCGGCGTGTGGCCTTTCTGCCGCAGCATCTGCCCGACGTCGCCGGCCTGACCGTGCGCGAGCTGGTGCGTCTGGGGCGCTTTCCCTGGCGCGGCCTGCTGGGTCGCTGGCGCGCCGAGGATCACGCGGCCGTCGATGAGGCGCTGGCGCAGACCGATGTCGCTCACTATGCCGAGCATCTGGCCGACAGTCTCTCCGGCGGTGAGCGCCAGCGCGCCTGGATCGCCATGCTGCTGGCTCAGCAATCACCGCTGCTGTTGCTCGACGAACCGACCTCAGCGCTGGACCTGGCTCATCAGTACGAGTTGATGGGCCTGCTGCGTCAGCTCAACCGTGACAGCGGGCGCGGCATCGTTGCCATCCTGCACGACATCAACCTCACCGCACGGCATGCCGACCGGGTGATCGCGCTCAAGCAGGGGCGGATCTTCTTCGACGGCAGCCCGGACGAGCTGCTCAGCGGGCCGTTGCTCAGCCAGCTCTACGACATCGATATCGAACTGATCGAACAGCCCGGCAGCGCCCGCAAGATTGCCGTGGTGGCCTGAGTATGGCGGCTGTTTCGGTGCCGTCACGTCACCTTCTGACGCTGCTTGCGCTGCTACCCCTGGCGCTGCTGCATCTGTGGCTGGCGGCCGATCTTGGCCCGCTCGAACTATGGGCTGTGCTCGCTTCTGTCGAGCACAGCTTCGAGCTTCTGCAGTTGCAGCTGTCGGCTTTGCCCAGGTTGAGCATGGCCTTGCTGACGGGCGCTGCGCTGGGGCTGTCCGGCAGTCTGTTGCAGCAGATCACGCAGAACCGCCTGGTTTCTCCCATGACCATCGGCGCCTCGTCCGGGGCCTGGCTCGGGCTGGTGCTGGCCACCTTGATGGTGCCGACCTTCGCCGCCGATCACGGGCAGTGGGCGGCGCTGCTCGGTGCGCTGGTCGCGGTCGGTCTGGTGCTGTTGATTGCCGGGCGCAGCGGCATTGGCGGACTGCCGCTGGTGCTGGGGGGCATGGCCATGAACCTGTTGCTCGGCGCGCTGGCCGCTGGCCTTGTGCTGATCAACAACCAGTACACCCAGGGCTTGTTCGTCTGGGGCGCGGGGGATCTGGCGCAGATCGACTGGCACTGGGTGCAGTGGCTGTGGCCCAAGCTGCTATTGGCCTTGCCGCTGCTGGTGCTGGCGCCGCGACCGTTGAGCCTGCTGCAGCTCGGCAGCGATGCTGCTCAGGCTCGTGGGCTGGCGCTGTGGCCGGTGATGCTGGTGCTGTTTCTGGCGGCGCTGTGGCTGTGTTCGGTGTCGATCACGGCGGTCGGCCTGATCGGTTTCATCGGCCTGCTCACACCGAACCTGGCGAAGATGCTCGGTGCCCGCACGGCGCGTGACGAGCTGCTGTACAGCGCATTACTCGGCGCCTTGCTGCTGCTCGGCACCGACGCTCTGGCGCTGCTGGCCAATCGTATCAGCGGCCAACTGGTGCCCAGTGGCGCGGCGGCGGCGTTGATTGGTGCACCGGTGCTGTTGTGGTTGGCGCGTCGCCACCTGGTAGCGGAAGACCCGCGTGGCCTGCAGCTGCGGCGCGGCGCCGAGCGTTTCGGCTGGCGCAGTGCGTTGTGGGTTGCGGCGTTCGCCCTGCTGGCGCTGACCGTGGCGCTCGGGCTGGCGCGTGGTGTCGAAGGCTGGCACCTGCAGTGGCCGTCGCCCCTGGTCTGGTCACTACGTTGGCCGCGCGTGCTCACTGCCGCTGCGGCCGGTGCCGGCCTGGCGATTTCCGGTCTGCTGCTGCAGCGTCTGCTGCGTAACCCGTTGGCCAGCCCGGATATCCTCGGCCTTTCTGCGGGTGCCACGCTGGCGGTGATGCTGGCGTTGACCGTCTTCGGGGGCGCGTTGCTCGGCGCCGTCGCGCCGCTGGCGGCCTTCGTCGGCAGCCTGGCGGTGCTGGTGGTGTTGATGCTGCTGGGCCGGCGTCACCACTACTCGCCGGCACTGATGGCGCTGCTGGGCATTTCCCTCGGCGCGCTGCTCAATGCCGCCTTGCAGTTCGTGCTGGCCAAGGGCACGGGCGATTCCTTCGCGTTACTCGGCTGGCTGGCCGGCTCTACCTATCGCGCCACGCCTGCGCAGGCGTTGTGGCTGACACTGGGCGTGCTGCTGTTCGGCTCCCTGGCCTTGATCTTCCAGCGTGCACTGACGTTGATCGGCATCGGCGATGGCGTGGCCGCCAGCCGCGGCTTGAACGTGCCGCGCGTGCGTCTGGCGCTGCTGGTGCTGGTGGCGCTGCTCTGTGCGCTGGTCACCAGCCTGCTCGGGCCGGTGGCGTTTCTGGGGCTGCTGGCCCCGCATATCGCGGTGATGCTCGGCGCGCGTCGGGTGATGCCACAACTGCTGCTGGCGGCCGCGTTGGGCGCCGTGCTGATGCTGCTGGCAGATTGGGTCGGCCGTACCTTGATCTTCCCGCTGCAGATTCCGGTGGGCATCGTCGCCTCGGTGTTGTGTGGCGGTTACTTCGTCTTTCTCCTTGTTCGCGGAAGGCTGGCGTGAGCCGCTGGGTGCTGGGCGCGCTGCTGCTCTGGCTGACCCCGGTGTGGGCCGGCGCTGCGCCACGGGTGGCGGCGCTGAGCTGGGAGGCTGCCGAGCATTTGCTGATGCTCGACGTGACGCCGCTGACTGTGGCCGATGCCGGTGACTACCGCGCCTGGGTGGTGCGACCGACGCTGCCCGACGACGTACCGTCGAGTGGTTCGCGGCTGGAGCCAAACCTCGAGTTGCTGGCCGAGCTGCAGCCTGAGTTGATCGTCATCCCCCCTTTGCTGGAAGACATCCGCCCGTTGCTCGAACGTATCGCGCCGGTGCAGGTTTATCAGGGCTTCAGCCAGCAGCATGACAATCAGCAGGTGCAGCGTGAGGCGTTTCTCGACCTGGCACGCTCGCTGGGGCGTGAGGCATTGGCCGAACAACGCTTGCAGGCGATGGATGCCGAACTGAGGCAATGGCGTGAGCGGCTGCGGGCGCACTATGCAGGTCGTCACCCACCGGCAGTCACGGTGATTCGTTTCTCATCACCCACGGCTGCCTTCATCAATGGCCCCAACTCCATGCCGCAGCATGCGCTGGCACTGCTCGGCCTGCAGCCGGCGATGGACCTGGCGCCGAGCCCCTGGGGCATCACTCAGGTACCGATCACTGCACTCGGACGCATCGAAGCGGGTGTAGTGCTGCATATCGAACCCTTCGCCCAGCAGGCGCAGTTGTTCGCCTCGCCGCTGTGGCAGGCGATGCCCTTCGTGCGTGAGCAGCGTTTCGCCGGGATGCCGTCGACCTGGACCTATGGCGGCGTGTTTTCCCTGCAGTATCTGGCCGAAGCTATAGGTGAAGCACTGCTGAAACTGCCGCCTGAATCTGGCCAATCGACCCAACAGTCCCTAGAGTAGAGCGATTCGAATATAAGTCTGCCGTGCGTGACGGCGCCATGTGATGGGCTAATGGGGGCCTGGGCGTTGTCCGACAGGGTTTTGGAGTCGTATGTACCGGCTGCTCCTGCTCATCGTGAGCCTCGTTTTTCCCTCGCTCGTGGGCGCCGTTACCTTCGACGAACAGATGCGCGCCCTGCCTCTGGGGCAGAGCATGTACGTGTTCGAGGACGTGCGCGGCGACGCCAGCATCGACGATGTCGCCTCGCCGGCTGTGCAAGGCAGTTTCCGTCTACATGACAAGCCCGTACTCAACGCCGGCTATTCGCGCTCGGTGTTCTGGCTGCGGCTGGATCTGCACTATCTGCCGCGCCAGGCGCAGGGTGACCGCAACTGGCTGCTGGAACTGGCTTACCCGCCGCTCGATCACCTTGAGCTCTACCTCCCCGACGAGACTGGCGGTTTCGCCCTGGCTCAGCGTACTGGTGATTCGTTGCCTTTCGACACCCGCCAGATTCGGCAGAACAATTACCTGTTCGAGCTGAACCTCGAGCCGAATCAGAGCAAGCGCATCTATTTGCGTCTGGAAAGCCAGGGCTCGATCCAGGCGCCGCTGACCCTGTGGGCGCCCAACGCCTATCTGGAAGAGCAGCCCGCGCGTATCTACGTGCTCGGCATCATCTACGGCGTGCTGCTGGTGATGCTGGTCTACAACCTGTTCATCTTCCTCAGCGTACGCGACACCAGCTACCTCTATTACATCCTCTATATCGCCTCGTTCGGCCTGTATCAGGTCTCGGTCAACGGGGCCGGCATCGAGTATTTCTGGCCCAACAACCCTTGGTGGGCCAATGCCGCGACACCATTTCTGATCGGCTCGGCCGCTTTGTTCGGTTGCCAGTTCGCCCGCAGCTTCCTGCACACCTCAGAACACAGTCCCTGGGTCGATCGCCTGTTGCTGCTGCTGATGGCCTGCGGCGCCGTGGTGATGATCCTGGCGCTGAGCGTCAGTTATGCCACGGCATTGCGTCTGGCCACCTACCTGGCGCTGTTGTTCACCGTGGTGATCTTCGCCGCCGGGGTACTGGCCTGGCTGCGTGGCATGCGCGTGGCGCGTTACTTCATCTTCGCCTGGACCGCCTTTCTCATCGGCGGCCTCGTCAACACGCTGATGGTGCTGGGTTACTTGCCCAACGTCTTTCTCACCATGTACGCCAGCCAGATTGGCTCGGCGCTGGAAGTGGGCTTGCTGTCGCTGGCGCTGGCCGACCGCATCAACGCGATGAAGGAAGAGCGTACGCGCATTCTCCAGGAGGCCGGACGCAAACTCGAAACGCTGAACCAGGAGCTGGCCGACAGCAACCGCTTCAAGGACGAATTCCTCGCCACCGTCACCCATGAGCTGCGTACGCCGATGAACGGGGTGATCGGTTCACTGGAGCTGATGCAGACGGTGAAGATGGATGTCGAACTGGAGCAGTACCAGAAGACCGCCGCGGCGTCCGCGCGCGACATGATGCGCATGGTCAACGACATCCTCGCCCTAACCGAGCTGCAGGCCGGCAAGCTCTATCCGCGACGTGAGACGTTCAGCCTGCGCGGGCTGTTCGATGGTCTGCGTGCCCAGTATGCGTCGCGCGCCGAAGACAAGGGGCTGACGTTCGCCCTGGAGCTGGACGACAACCTGCCCGACACCCTGGAGGGGGACGCGGCCAAACTGGCGCAGGCGCTAGGCTATCTGCTGGACAACGCGATCAAGTTCACCAGCCAGGGCGGCGTGAGCCTGCAGGTCGGCCGCGCCGGCAGCGGGGGCAGCAACCTGCCGCTGAGCGTGGTGGTCAGCGATACGGGAATCGGTTTCGTGCCCGGCGACGGCGAGCTCTACCAGCGCTTCCATCAACTCGATGGTTCCATGACGCGCAAGTACGGCGGTCTGGGGATTGGCCTGGCAATCTGCCGGCAACTGGTCGACCTGCTGGGCGGCGTGCTCAGTCACGAGTCGCAGCCGGGGCAGGGCAGTCGTTTTCGTCTCGACGTGCCGCTGACTCTGCCGCTGCAGCCGCAGGTCATCGGCGTGCGCCCGGCCCGGCCGCAGGGCGGCGCGCTGCAGCGCCAGGCGCAGCAATGCACGGTGCTGATCGTCGAGGATAATGCGATCAACCAGTTGGTGACCCGCGGCATGCTGCTCAAGCTCGGCTACCGCGTGCGCACCGCCGACAACGGTGCCGAGGCACTCGAGTTACTGCGCAGCGAGACGGTGGATGCGGTGCTGCTCGACTGCCAGATGCCGGTGATGGACGGTTTTGCCACCTGCCGCGCCCTGCGTGCCCTGCCTGGCTGCGCCGAGCTGCCGGTGTTGGCGATCACCGCGCACAGCCACAGTGGCGACCGCGAGCGCTGCCTGGCTGCGGGCATGAGTGACTACCTGGCGAAACCGGTGAAGTTCGACGAACTGCGCGTGCTGCTGCATGACTGGGTGCTGTGTCGCCCGGCGACGGTTTCCGGTGGCGCCGCGCCGGTCTGACTCTTCTTCGTAGGGTGTATTGGAAGTCGCTTCGCCTTGTAGGAGCCGGCTTGCCGGCGATGCTTTGCGCCTGTCAGATCGATGATCGCCAGCAAGCTGGCTCCTGCAAGTGCAGCTTTCTACGGTCAACCTTATTCCCGATTCAGCGGCAGGTTTGGCCGGATCGTCCCTTTAGCCATGGTCTGAATCCTGATTCACTGGAGGTAAGTGAATCAGGATTCAGACCATGGCTTATCGCACCACCGAAGCTCGACTCGACCGCGACCAAGCATTGCGCGCGCGTATTCTCGACTGCGCCTTGCTGCGGGTGTCCGAGGGCGGTTTCGCCGCCCTGACCATGCAGGCGCTGGCCGACGATGTCGGCATCGCCACCGGCAGTCTGTACCGCCACTTTCGCAGCAAGGGTGAACTGGCCGCTGAAGTCTTCGCCGCTGCCAGTCAGCGTGAGGTGGATGCCCTGGCCGCCGCCTTGCGCGGGCCGGGCAGCGTCAGTGAGCGCTTGCGCATCGGCCTCGAACAGTTCGCTGCCCGCGCCTGGCATAGCCGCCGCCTGGCCTTCGCGCTGATCGCCGAACCGGTCGACCCGCAAGTCGACGAGCAGCGCCTGCTCTATCGCGAGGCTTACGCTGAGCTGTTCATCGACTTGCTGGAGGAGGGCGCCGGTACCGGCGAGTTTCGCGTCGAGCAGATCGGCCTGATGGCGGCCTGCCTGGTCGGTGCCATTGCCGAGGCCCTGGTCGGCCCCTTGTCGCCGCCTGCTCGCGCCGCTCGCGAAGCGGGCCAACCCACCCTGGAGCTGGCGCAGGTCAGCGCAAGTCTTGCCACCTTCTGCCTGCGCGCCGTCGGCGCCAAGGAGTCAGTCCGATGAAACCCAGTCTGCACGCTGAAACCCACGAGGTGTTCAACCAGGTGCCGAGCCTCGACGGCGCCAACCTCTATCGCCTCGACCTGCCGTTGCAGGAGTGGATTCGCCGCTATGGCGGAGCCTGGGCGGACGAGCGCCTGAGCGCCTATGGCGGCCTCGCGGGCGGCGCCTTGATGCAGGCCGGCTTTCTCGCCAACGAGAACAAGCCGCTGTTCAAGAGTCACGATCGCTATGGCAACCGCATCGACCTGGTGGAATTTCACCCGGCCTATCACGAGCTGATGCGCACGGCCGTCGAGCACGGTCTGCCGTCGCTGCCCTGGACAGACCCGCGCGCCGGCGCCCATGTCGTCCGCGCCGGCCTGACCTACATGCACAGCCAGGCCGAGGCGGCCAGCGGTTGCCCGCTGACCATGACCTTCGCCGCCGTGCCCGCCATTCGTCTGCAGCCCAATGTGGCTGAACAGTGGCTGCCGAAGATCCTTTCGAGCCAGTACGACCCGCGCAACCTGCCGATGGAGCAGAAGACCGGCGTCACCATCGGCATGGCCATGACCGAGAAGCAGGGTGGTACCGACGTGCGCGCCAACACCACCCGCGCCTACCCCATCGGCCTCGGCGGGCCGGGGCAGGGCTACGAACTGGTGGGCCACAAATGGTTCTGCTCGGCGCCGATGTGCGATGCCTTCCTGACCCTGGCCTACACCGACAAGGGCTTGAGCTGCTTCCTGCTGCCGCGTCATCGCCCCGACGGTACACGCAACGAGTTCTACATCCAGCGCCTGAAAAACAAGCTGGGCAATTGGGCCAACGCCTCCAGCGAGGTGGAGTACCGCGGTGCCTTCGCCTGGATGCTCGGTGAGGAAGGGCGCGGCGTGCCGACCATCATCGAGATGGTGGCGATGACCCGCTTCGACTGCATGGTCGGCTCCAGCAGCCTGATGCGTCAGGCGCTGACCCAGGCCGCACACCACTGCGCCCACCGCCAGGTTGGTGGCAAGATCCTCGCTGACCAGCCATTGATGCAGAACGTGCTGGCCGACCTGGCGCTGGAGAGCGAAGCCGCGCTGGCGCTGTGCATGCGCATGGGCCGCGCGCTGGATCACGCGCATGACGCACAGGAAGACAAGTTCGCCCGTCTGGTCACTGCCGTGGGCAAATACTGGATCTGCAAGCGTGCGCCGGAAATGATCTACGAGGCCAGCGAATGCATGGGCGGCGCGGGCTACGTCGAGGAAACCATCATGCCGCGCCTGTACCGCGAGGCGCCGGTCAACTCGATCTGGGAAGGCTCGGGCAACGTGCAATGTTTGGACGTGCTGCGTGCATTGTCCAAGGAGCCGGGTGTGCTCGATGCGCTGTTCGCCGAGCTGGGTGATGGCCACGGCGATACCCGCCTCAGGGCGCATATCCAGCGCCTCAAGGCCGACTTCGCTGACACAGCCGATATCCAGTACCGCGCCCGCCAGCTCACCGAGGACATGGCCGTGGCGCTGCAGGCGAAGTTGCTGCTGGAGGCGGGCAACAGCGTGGTCAGCGACGCCTTTATCGCCAGCCGCCTGGAAGGTCGCGGCCGCGTCTACGGCACCCTGCCGCGCGGTGTCGATGTCGAGGCGCTGCTGGCGCGCAGCACGCCGCATCTGCTGTAACGGCTAGTGCGATAACCCGGGGCAACGCGCCGGCCATCCGGCCGGCGCCTCAGGGATTAGTCGTCGCTCTCCAGTACTTCTCGGCCATTGAGCGCCTGGATCGGGCGTGCGTTCTTCACGTACAGGTGCTGGAACTGCGCCAGTTGTTCGTGGGACAGCTCGACCGGCTGTTTGAGTACGCGCCATTGCACGTCCTCGCTGCATGGCGGGGTGGTCAGCGAGCCGGCGAAGGCGTAGTAGCCCTGTTGCTGCGGCAGTACGGTTTGCGGAGTGAAGCTGCCTGCCAGTTCGACTTTCTCGCCCGCCTTGGGCGGCATGGCATCGAACACGGACTCCAGCGCCTGATTCTTCTCGCCTTCCTTGAACAGCACGGCCACTACCGCCAGGCGGCCATCGGCAGCCTGGTGGACGAAGTGCGCCACCATCGGGAAGCCTTTGCCTGCGATGTGTTCTTCGCTGGGCGTGTGGAAGTGGAATTGCACCAGGCGATAAGGCTTGCCGTCGATCTCGATGCCGCCGGCATTGGCCAGATTCACCTGGACGGTGTGACCGTTATTCACCACTTCGGCTGGACTGGCCTGGTAGTTGAAGGCGATGCGAGGCAGTGATGCGCGCGTCTCATGGCTGATGTCGATCGGCGATTGGGCATGGCCGAGCGCACAGGTTTCGTAGCCTGGGTCCAACTGGGCCCAGTGTTCGGGGCCTTCCTTGCCGTTGTAGCTCCAGTGCGGTTGCTGTTCGGCCGCCATGGCGCCGGTTGCGAACAGAGCAGTCAACGCAACGATCAGGGTCTTCTTCATATGCGCTCTCGTTACTGGATGATGGATCGACAGGCTCGCGTGGCCCGTAGCCGGCGCGAGTTTGGAAATACTACATGCGGCTTGTAATAAAATGTTACATCCGCCAGGGCGTGGTGTGATGCATTGCATACCTGCGGCAGCTTCGGTTGCGTTCACGACAGCATCCGTTCAGGTGGCGAGGCTTTTTGGCAGCGCCAGCATCTCCGGCTGTCGCGCAGCCATTGGCGCATCGCTGGCAGCTCCGGTCCGAATTTCGGCGAGGTGCATCGGCAATGATCGAGGTGGTCGGTGGCTTGTGCGCGAGTACTGTTTTTTACACGAGCTGCGGAGTAAGGTTGCCGCCGATGGTTCCGCCCGCCTCGGCGCGTGTGGATGAAAAGGGAACAGGGTGCGGCGCACGTCGCCAATGCCCTGGCTGCCCCCGCAACTGTAAACGGCGAACGATGCCCTGATGCCACTGACTCCGGTCGGGAAGGCGGGCGAAGTGCCAAGCCGTGAGCCAGGAGACCTGCCATCGACAACGGGCGTTTCGCCCACCCTCCATCCGAATCGTCGCGCGGTGGGCGCGGCAAAGGAACTCGCATGCATATCGAACCCGGTGTCGTCGAAGGCGCCAAGATCCTGCTCAGCTACGCAACGGCCGTCACCGCTTTCGGCCTGACCGCCAAACTCGCCCTGGACAGCGTACGCAACAATGGCGGTGTCGCCGCGCTGGCGTTACGCAGCCTGCTGACCACTGTCCTGGTGTTCTGCTTCTTCGAAGTCTTTCCGCACCACCCGGTGGGTGTTTCCGAGGTGCACCTGATCCTCGGCTCGACCCTCTTGCTGCTATTTGGTGCTGGCGCCACGGCCATTGGTCTGGCGGCCGGCTTGTTGTTACAGGGACTGCTGTTCGCCCAGTTCGACTTGCCGCAGTACGGCATGAACGTCACCACGCTGTTGATCCCGCTATGGGGCATCAGCCTGCTGGCCAAGCGCATCGTTGCGCCGGGCACCGCTTACGTCGATCTTTCCTATAAGCAGGCGCTGGCGCTTTCGACTGCTTATCAGGGTGGCATCGTCGCCTGGGTCGCGTTCTGGGCGTTCTATGGTCACGGCTTCTCCAGCGAGAACCTGGCGGCGGTGGGCACCTTCGGTCTGGCCTACATGAGCGTGATCCTGATCGAGCCGCTGATCGATCTGGGCGTGTTGGCGGGTGCCAAGGCGCTGTCGCGCTTCAGTCAGGGGCCGATGTTCAACGCGCGTCTGCACCAGCCGGCCTGACTCCGTCGCGCTGACGGTCATGCGGCGAGAGGCGTCCTGGATGATCAAAGCTTTTGCTGCATGCCGGCCCTCATCCGGCGTTTCGCGCCACCTTCTCCCAAGGGGCGAAGGTATTAAGGAGAGCGTCGCTGCGCGACTTTTGCGCTAACGGCGGCGCTGCCAGATCATCTTGCCGGTATTGCTCTCGGTGACCAGGTATGGGTCGCTGAAGCGATAGTAGGCGGCAGGTTGATAGTCGGCGGCGCCTGCCAGACGCACCATCAGCATGCCGTCCTGGCTGCGCCAGTGGCCGCTGTACTGCACCTCGCCGGGGTTGTCGTAGCTCCAGTCACTACCGCTACCGACCGAGCGAGTCCATTGCGTGACGCTGCCATCGGCGTTCAGTTGCAGGATCATCAGGGTATTGAACGAGGCGAAGTTGGCACCGCCGCTGTTGGTGATTTTCTCATGCATCCAGATGCCGATCAGCGCCGGGTCCTGAGCGCCTGCACTGGACGGCGTCGCTGCCGTTGCCGCCACCTCGCGATGGAACAAGGCCTGGCGCTCCAGTACTTCGCCGTTGCGTGGATCGCGCGCGGCAATGCTGGTATTGAGCATGGCGTTGGCGTAGGTGGCGTTCATGTTGGCCAGCAGCAGGCCGGATTGTGGGTCGCTGATCTCGGCGCGTAGCAGCTTGCCATCGTAGCGGCCTTTGACGACCAGGCGCAGGTGCTTGCTCTCCACGTACTCGCCTTCCACCACGCTGTCGTTCTGGCGCAGGATCAGCTCGCTCGGCTGGCCGTCGAGCATGGCCCGGTAGTGGCCATCGAGCTCACCGGCTTGAGCGCTTGAACATGAGGCCAAGGCCAACAGCAGAACGATTGCACGATGCATGACGATGACCCCTGGCGAATTGATCCAAGCCTAGCCGTTGGCTGCGAGATGCGAGGCCTGTCGCGCTATGTTTTCGTCACCGTATGCAGGCAAGATAGAGGCGTACGTTCAGTCAGGAAGATGCACTGTGAAAGCCTGCTCAGATGATTTCATCATTGCCTACACCCCCGAAGAAGCCGTCGACCGCCTCGCCGCGCTGTATCAGGAAGCCACTGGCGCGCTGAGTCAGGCGCTCAAGCGTTACCTCAAGGAGCGCATCCGCCCAGATGCCAGCGAGCACTGCCTGTTCCGCTACCCCGAACTGCGCCTGACCTATCTGTGCCAGGGCGAGGTGCCGACCACCGTGCGTGCCTACGCCAAGGTGCAGGTGCCGGGCATCTATGCCATCACCGTGACCCAGCCGGCGGCCTTCCGCAAATATCTGCTGGAGCAGCTGCGCCCGCTGATGAACGACTTCACCCTGCGCGTCGAGGTCGGCCGCAGCCAGCAGAACATTCCCTATCCCTACGTGGTCGAGGGCGGTGACGAGCTGGCCGGCAGCGGCGTGACCGCCGCCGAGCTGGCGCGGGTATTCCCCAGCACCGACCTGTCGGCTGCCACCGATGGCACCGCCGATGGCCTGTACGATTGGGAGAACATCGACCCGCTGCCGTTGGCGCTGTTCGACGCGGCGCGCACCGACTTCTCGCTCAAGCGCATCCAGCACTACACCGGCAGCGACTGGCGCCATGTTCAGCCGTGGATCCTGCTGACCAACTACCACCGCTACGTCGACCAGTTCATCCGCCACGGCCTGGACATGCTGGTGGGCGACTCGCGCTTCACCCGCATGGTGCTGCCGGGCAACGTGGTGATCGAGCGCGGCATGGCCGAAGGCGAGATGCAGGCGATCATCGAGAACGTGGTCTGGCACCGCTACCAGATGCCGGCCTACCACCTGCAGGCCGAGGACGGCCACGGCGTCACCCTGGTCAATATCGGCGTCGGTCCGTCCAACGCCAAGAACATCACTGACCACCTGGCCGTACTGCGCCCGCATTGCTGGCTGATGATCGGCCACTGCGGCGGCTTGCGCCAATCGCAGACCATCGGCGACTACGTGCTGGCTCATGCCTACATGCGCCGCGACGGCATTCTCGACCGCGTGCTGCCGCCGAACATCCCATTGCCGGCGCTGGCCGAAGTGCAGCAGGCGCTGCAGGAGGCCGCCAAGCTGGTCACTGGCGAGCAGGGCGACGAGTTGAAGAAGCGTCTGCGCACCGGCACCGTGCTGACCTACGACGACCGCAACTGGGAGCTGCGTTGGGCCCAGGAGCGGCCATTGATCAATCTGTCGCGCGCGGTAGCGGTGGACATGGAGAGCGGCACCATCGCCGCCCAGGGCTATCGCCTGCGGGTGCCCTACGGCACGCTGCTGTGTGTGTCGGACAAACCCCTGCACAGCGAGATCAAGTTGCCCGGCGCGGCCGGCGCCTTCTACGAGCGTGCCGTGACCCAACACCTGCACATCGGCATTGCCGCGCTGGAGCTGATGCGCAGCCAGCTCAATTCGTTGCATTCGCGCAAGTTGCGCAGCTTCGACGAACCGCCGTTCCGTTAAAAACGGGGCGTGGCCTGGCGCACAGTCCGGTCACGCCCTGGCGGTCCTCATCGGCGCTTTGGTTTAGACTCGCGCCTGTCATGGATGAACGAGGCAATACGCATGGAACAGGCACGTTTACTGCTCACCGCGTTGTGGGAACCCTTCAGCTTATTCAGTCTTTTTCTGTACATCGGTCTGGCCCTGGTGCTGGGTGCGGTCGCCGGCCTTTTGCTGGCGCTCAAGCTGCAACGGCTGGGCTGGCTGGCGCGCAACAAGCGCTGGCACCACTGGTTGCTCAAGCTCTACTTTCTGCTGTTGCCCCTGGCCGGAGGTTTCCTCGGTTTCCAGGGCGGGCTGTTGTACGGCAGCCAGCAGCAGATCAATCGCCATCTCGACAGCTATGCGCCTTTGGTGCAGGAACTCGCCGATGACATCTGGAGCGACTTCCAGGCCCATGTCGAGGCGCAGGACGAGCAGGCGCTGCTGGCGATGCGCGACAGCAGCGTGCAGGCCGTGCTCAATCAGATGGCCCTGGACTATTTACGCAGCGAGCGACTGCTGGAAGCTGACGCGCGCGCCGAGGCATCGACCTCGGAACGCATCGCCCTGGATCTGCTCGACCGTCTGCGCGCCAGTCTGCTGGGCAAGGCCATTGGTGAGCTGGCGGTAGAGAAAACCGCGCGCTACAGCGGGCTCAACGAGAAGGTGCTGACCCAGGTGCTGGATGCGCGTGTCGAGCAACTGTTCCAGGCCGAGTTCCTTCTCGGGTTGCTCAAGCGGCAGATCGGTCATGTCTTCAAGCCGTTCTATATCGCCCTGCTGGTTCAGCTTGGCCTGCTGCTGGCGTTGCTTGCGGCTGAATGGGGTGTATCGCGCTGGTTGCGACAGTTGCCAGCTCGCTTGCCAGCTGAGCCCCTGCCACAGGCCTGATTTCAGGCAGCGGCCGAGGCCTCGTCGCGCAGCAGCTCGGCCAGTGCTGCACGGTCGATATTGGCACCGCTGAGCACCACCGCCACGCGCTGGCCGGCATTGAGGTGGCGCTCCTGCATCAGGGCGGCCAGCGCGGCGGCGCCGGCACCCTCGGCGAGGTTGTGGGTATCTTCGTGATAGGCGCGGATGGCGGCGCGAATTTCTTCGTCGTCGACTCGCACGATGCGCGCGGCGCCGGCGCGGATCATGTCCAGCGCCAGTTGTTGCGGTTGGCGGCAGGCCATGCCATCGGCCAGGGTATCGGCGCGTTCGGTCTGCACCAGGCGGCCCTGCTCGAAGCTCTGCGCATAGGCATCTGCGCCGCTGGCGACCACGCCGACTATCTCGGTGTCGAGACCGAGCAGGTCGCGGGTGCGGATCATCCCGCAGATGCCCGAACCGAGTCCGATGGGCACGTAGACTCGGCGCAGGTTCGGCACCGCCTCCAGCAGCTCCAGTGCATAGGTAGCCACGCCGCGCACCAGGTCCTCATGCAATGACGGCACCCAGTGTAGGCCATCGCGCTCGGCCAGGCGCGCGGCCTCGGCACGGGCTTCGTCGAAATCGCGACCGTGTTCGATCACTTCGGCGCCGAGGGCGCGCATCGCTGCGTTCTTCTCGCGGGCGTTGCCGTGTGGCACCAGGATGCGGATCGCCAGGCCGGCCTGACGCGCGGCCAGCGCCAGGCTTTGGCCGTGGTTGCCGCGGGTGGCGGTGACCAAACCACGTACCTGTGGCTCGCGTCGCAGCAGGGCGTCGATATAGACCAGCCCGCCGCGCACCTTGAAGGCAGCGGTGGGGGCGTGGTTCTCGTGCTTGACCCACAGCTCGCAACCCGTGCGCTCGCACAGTAGCGGCCAACTCAACTGTGGCGTGGGGGCCATGTGGCGGTGAACCAGTTCAGCGCTCTGGCGCAGTTGGGCGAGGTCGAACATGGCGGGCACTCCGAGTGGTGTTGACCCGGATGCTAGTGCGGCGCATTGTATGGGTAAATCTTTATATTGCATGGCAAGCAATGTGGCTCCCTGATCTGCAGCACAGTGCATTACCCACTTACCTCGCCCTGGTCGAGGCCATCGCCACGGCCATCGGCTGCGGTGAGCTCAAACCCGGGGAGCGCCTGCCGCCGCAGCGCCGCCTGGCCTGGACGCTGGGCATCAACCCGAGCACGGTGATGCTCGCCTATCGCGAGGCAGCGCGTCGCCATCTGGTGTCCGGCGAGGTCGGGCGCGGCACCTACGTGCTCGCCGGCAGCCGTGAGGCGAGCTTGTTCCGCCTCAAGCAGCCGGCCGCGCAGGGCGAACTGATCGACCTGTCGACCAACGTGCCGGTGCATGACCCGGATAACCGCGACCTGTCCGCCAGCCTCGCTGCGCTGGCGGCGCGTGGCGAGTTGGACGCGCTGCAGGCCTACCCGTCGGCAGCACTGGTCGAGCGCGCGCACCTGGCTGGAGCCACCTGGCTGCGCCGCCGTGGCCTGGAGCTGGCGCCGGGTGGCCTGCTGCTCTGTGCCGGCGCCCAGCAGGGCGTTTCGGCGGCGTTGCTGGCGTTGTGCGAGGCGGGCGAGCCGATTCTGGTGGAGCGTTACACCGCACCGGGGATCAAGGCCGCCGCGCGCCAGTTGCGCCTGCCGCTGCACGGTGTGGCGATGGATGAGCGCGGTATCCTGCCCGATGACCTCGACCGCCAGGCGCGCGCCACCGGTGCTCGTGTCGCGGTACTCACGCCCTGCCTGCAGAACCCCACCGGCGCCAGCCTGGATGCCGAGCGCCGCGCCGCCATTGCCGAGGTGGCGCGGCGTCGTGGGTTGTGGATCGTCGAGGACGACGTCTACGGTGTGCTTGGCAGCGAGGCGCCGCTGGCCGTTGAGATTCCCGAGCGCTGCCTGCTGATCAGCAGCCTGTCCAAGAGCGTCGCGCCAGGGTTGCGCCTGGGCTTTATCGCTGGCGCCCCGGAACTGCTCGAACGCATCGACCCCGAGGCGCAGGCCACACGATGGGCCGTAACACCGCTGAGCCTGGCGTTGGCCTGCGAATGGGTCGAAAGCGGCGTCGCCGAACAGCGCCTGGCCTGGCAGATCGACGAGCTGCAGCAGCGTTGGCGCCTGGCCGCGCGCGTGCTCGGGCCGCGCATGCAGCAGGGCAGAGCGGTGGCGCCGCATCTGTGGCTGGACGGTGCACCGCCTGCCGGCCTGGCCGAGGCCTGTCGGCAAAACGGCGTGGAAGTGGTGCCGGCCGAGGTGTTCGCGGTGGAGGCCAATCCGGGGCACGCGGTGCGCGTCAGCCTTGCCGCGGCCGCCAGCCGGGTCGAACTCAAGTGCGCGCTGGAGGGGATCGTCGCGGCCTGGCCCGTTTAGCCAAGCGACATATGCAGAATCGGAAAGGGCCGCCCGCCGCCATCGAGGCGTGAGCGATCGGTCACGACGAAGCCCAGGTGCTGGTAGAAACCCACCGCCTGCGGATTCTGTTCGTTGACGTCGACCCGCGTGGCGCCCAGCTCGTCGATGGCGTGGCGCATCAGTCGCTTGCCCACGCCCTGGCCGTGGCAGCTGGGGTCGACAAAGAGCATTTCCACCATGCCTTCTGCGCTACCGAGAAAACCCAGGATTCGCCCCGATTCGTCTCGTGCGCAGGTCAACTGCACAGCCGGAAAATACTGTTCGCGCAGCAATGGTTTGATCACCTGCAGATCGCTTTCCGGCAGGAAGTGGTGGGTGGCACGCACGGCGGCCTCCCAGATTTCCACCAGGGTGGGCAGGTCGGCATCGGTGGGTGTATCGAGCATCAGTGGCATGGCGGCAGGTATCTTGGGTGGCGCGGGGCGCAGAGCATGCCAGCTCTGCGCCCGTGCTGTCATTTGCTGGCGTCGAGTACCACGCGGTAGCGCGCCTTGCCGCTGCGCAGGTGGTCGATGGCCGCGTTCACCTGGCTCATGGGGAATTGCTCGACCTGCGGCAGAATCTGATGGCGCGCGCAGAATTCGAGCATGGTCGCCATGGTTTTCGGCGAGCCCACCGGTGAACCGGACAGGCTCTTCTGCTGCGGGATCAGGTTGAACACATGCACCGGGATGGCGCTGGGCACGATGCCGACAAAGTGCAGGCGGCCCTTGCCGCGCAGGGTGGCGATCAGTGCCTGCCAGTCGAGGTCGGCGCTGGCGGTGACCAGAAGAAAATCCAGGCTGCCGGCAATCGCCTTCATCGCCGCGCTGTCGGTGGAGGCCACCACCTTATGCGCGCCCAGACGCTTGGCTTCGTCCTGCTTGTTCAGCGATGAAGTAAAGGCTGTTACCTCGCAGCCCCAGGCGTTGAGAAAGCGCAGCGCCAGGTGGCCGAGGCCGCCAATACCGACCACGCCGACGCGGTCGGTGGGTTTGATGTCGTATTCCAGCAGCGGGCTGAACACCGTCGAGCCAGCGCAGAACAGTGGGCCGACCAGGGCCGGATCGAGGCCTTCGGGCAGCGGTACGGCCCAGGCCCAGTGCGAGCGCAGGCGGTCAGCGAACCCACCGTGGCTGCCGACGATGGTCGGCTTCACCGAGCGGCACAGTTGGTGCGAGCCTTCCATGCACGAGCCGCAGTGCATGCAACTGCCCTTGTACCAACCGATGCCGACGCGCTGACCCAGCTCGAGGCCGCGCGCCTGCTCGCCGAGGCGGACGATGGTGCCGACCACTTCATGACCGGGGATGAAGGGGTAGCGCGCATTGCCCCACTCGTTGTCGATCATCGACTGGTCGGAGTGGCAGATGCCGCAGTATTCCACTGCCACTTCCACCTCTTCGGCGCCGAGCGGCCCGGGGTCGTAGCTCAGGGGCTCCAATGGTGCCTTGGGCGTCGTGGCGGCCCAGCCGGTGAAGGTGGCGAGTTCGGCGTTGTTGCTCATCGGTGGCTCCTGAATGCAGGGGATGAATCAGCAGCTTAGTCGGTCTGGCTGGGCGTGGAAGCACCATCAGCGTCGCTTATCGTGAGTTACACTGCGCGGCCCAGTTCCACCGAAGCTCGTCGTATGTCACGCCCTCGTACTCCCGCCAATCGCCGCCCTGCCTCCCCCCGTCGCGTGGCCAAGGCGCCGCCTGCGCAGCCGCTCCTGCTGGTATTGAACAAGCCGTTCGACGTGCTCACCCAGTTCAACGATGACCAGGGCCGTGCCACGCTCAAGGATTTCGTCGACGTGCCTGGCGTCTATCCGGCCGGGCGCCTGGATCGCGACAGCGAGGGGCTATTGCTGCTGACCAACGATGGCCGCCTGCAGGCGCGCATCGCCGACCCCAAACACAAGTTGCCGAAGACCTACTGGGTGCAGGTGGAAGGTGAGCCGAGCGACGAGCAGCTAAGGCAGTTGCGCGATGGCGTGACGCTCAATGACGGCCCGACCCTGCCGGCCGAGGCGCGGCGCCTGGACGAGCCCGAGCTATGGGAACGCAACCCGCCGGTACGCTTTCGCAAGAGCGTGCCGACGGCCTGGCTGGAGCTGGTGATTCGCGAGGGGCGCAATCGTCAGGTACGGCGCATGACCGCCGCGGTCGGCTTGCCGACCCTGCGTCTGGTGCGCGTGGCTATCGGCCCCTGGACGTTGGATGGTCTGCAACCAGGGCAGTGGCGCGAGGTGCCGGCGCTTTTGCCATAGGGGGGCGTCGTCGCTGGCGAAGTTGGTGCGCACCCTACGGCCGGCGGTCTCCCTGTAGGGTGCGCCGCGCGCACCAGGGTTACGCCGGTCGCCGGACGGGTATAGGGGGGAGAACGGCGACGGTCGCAGTGATCGGTGAGGCGGACCACGCAGCGGGCGATTTGTCGCAGGGCCGGAGCCCTGGCGACATGACCTGAATCAATAACCGGCCTTGATCACGGCGATACCTTTGTTCAGCACTTCACGCCAGGCCTGGCGCACATCTGTGTCGCACTCCTTGTCGTGTTCGCTGATGGTCAGCAGCAGCGCGTCGAGCCACAGGTCGTAGAGTTCGGGACGAATGTCCAGGTGCTGACGCGAGTGTGATTCACCGAGGGCCCGCAGCTTGGTGTCGGGCATGCCACGGGCGTGCATCACCAGGTTGAGAATGCCCTGGCGCAGCAGCTGCTTTTGCGCGCCCATGTCGGTGTCGACGAACTTCTCGCGGATCAGCGGCGAGCTGGCGAGGAAGTGGCGGTAGAAACTGTCGAAGAAATCCGGGCTGGCACAGCAGCGTCCATAGCTCTGCATCACCAGATTGGCAGCGCTCATGTGTAACTCCTTGAGTAGGCGGCAGGTCGCATCGAGACGATGGTCTGGAGGCGGTCAGATGTAGCGCAGGCTACTGCGGTCATTCAACCATGAATGCCGCGCGCGGTCTCGATGATGTAAGTGATGATCGGCTTGGCGAGGAAGGCGAACAGGCACAGACCCAGGCCGAGGAACAGGATGGCGGTGCCGAGGCGACCCGCCTTGGACTTCTTCGCCAGGTCCCAGATGATGAAGAACATGAACAGCATCAGGCCGCCCACCAGGACGTACATCATCAGGGCTTCGAATTGTTCGGTTTCCATGGTGCCTCGTTGATTCGCAGGGAAAACGCAGGGCGAAAATTATACGCGCCCTGACTTGGGCCGCGGCATGATCCGTTTCGCCCTGCGACTTTCAGTCGCGCAGGTGCTGCAACGGCAGTTGCGTGCTGGAGAGAATCTGCTGCAGCACGAAGCTCGAACGCACGCTGGAAACACCGTCGATACGGGTCAGGGTGCCGAGCAGCAGCTTCTGGTAATGATCCATGTCCGGCACCACCACCTTGAGCTGGTAGTCGGCGTCCATCCCGGTCACCAGGCAGCACTCCAGCACTTCGGGACATTTGCGGATCTCGTCCTGGAAGTGCTCGAAGCGCTCGGGTGTATGCCGGTCCATGCCGATCAGCACGTAGGCGGTCAGGCTCAGGCCAAGCTTCTTGCGGTCGAGCAGGGCGACCTGGCCGGTGATGTAGCCGTCGTCTTCCAGCTGCTTGACCCGACGTGAGCAGGGTGATGGCGACAGGCCGATACGTTCGGCGAGCTCCTGGTTGGACAGGGCAGCGTTGCGCTGCAATTCGGCAAGAATGTTCAGGTCGTAACGGTCGAGTTTGTCCATTTTTTTACTGGCTCATTATTTGATTGCGCTGAATAGTGCTCCTTTAGCTGTAAATTGCGCAATTGGTAAATTTGTAAGCAATATTAGCAATCTTATTTCGGTGCGCCAGGCGTAAGCTTTCTCTCAGTTTCACGGCCCGGACGACAAGTCCTACCGGCCTCGCCCAACCAGGTGAGCCGGCGCCGACGGTCCTACCGGATCGCCCCGGCACCCGGGTCCGCACTGCCCAACCAGGCGGGCGACGAAAGCGGCGACAACATCGCCAGCACCGGACAGATTTCCCGAGGGGGCCGCAAGGCCCCTTTTTTCGTGGTGGCGTTTTCTCGCGGCGGTCTGCCTCAGATAGGGTCGCTGCGTTGTGCCCAGTACGGGGCCTATACAGTGATCGCGCCTGACACTCGTGCTGCCGGCATGATTGCCCTTTACGCCTCATTTACACAGGGCTGACAGCTCCTGACAGCGGCCTGTAGATACTGCGAATCTGGTTGAACCACTGGAGTCGCATCGATGTACAAACGCAATGTCTGGACCGAGATCACCGCGCTGCTTCTACTGGGCTTGAGCCCACTGGTCATCGCCGCGCCACCCGGTGGGCCGGGCATGCACCCTGCGCCGCCCGCTGCCATGCAGCAACGAATTTCCTATCAGGGGCAGGAATACGTGTTCTCCGGGGGGCGCTGGTACCGCCCGCATGGTGCCCAGCTCAAGCCGATAGCGCCGCCGCCGGGTCTGCGTGTTCACGCCCTGCCAGGTGATGCGCGGGAGATCTGGGTCGGTAGTGTGCTTTATCACCTGGCGGCCGGTACCTATTACTTGTGGCGTGCCGAAAGCCGTGAGTATGAGGTGGTCAATCCGCCAGTGGTTGCTGCCCAGGCCACGCGATATGACGTGATCGCCTATCCGGCGCGCGGCCAGAACGAGGAGCAGCAAGGGCGAGATCGCTACGAATGCCACCGTTGGGCGGTGACGCAGTCCGGCTTCGATCCTTCGGCGGCCAGCTCGGCGCCGGCCACCGAGGTCGGTGGGCTCTACCAGCGGGCGCTGGGAGCGTGCCTGAGCGGACGCGGTTACAGCATCAACTGAGTCAATGCTTGAGTACTTCCGGTGGGTCGGCGTGCACCAGCACTTCGGCGCGTGGATAGTGTTCATGGATTGCCTGCTCCACGGCCACGCAATGCTTGTGCGCCTCTGACAGGCTCATCTCGCCAGGCAACTCCAGGTGCAACTGGACGAACCAACGTGTGCCGGAGACGCGAGTGCGCAGGTCGTGCGCGCCGAGCACGCCCGGCACCGAGGTGGCCAGTTGGTACATATGCTGAGTGGTTTCGCTGGGTAGTTCCTCGTCCATCAGTACGCCGATTGCGCCGCGCACGATGCTGATGGCGCTCCAGAAGATATAGAAGGCGATGCCGATGGCGAAGATCGCATCCATCTGCAGCCAGCCGAAGCGGGTCAGCAGCAGTGCGAGCAGGATGCTGCTGTTTAGCAGGATGTCGGAGCGGTAGTGCAGCGAATCCGCATGAATCGCTGTGGAGCCGGTTTCGCGCACCACCTTGCGCTGGAATATCAGCAGGGCGACGGTCAGCGCCAGCGACAGCAGCATCACCGCGATGCCGAGGCCTTCGGCTTCCAACGGCTGCGGTGACTGCAGGCGCTCGATGCCCTGCAGGCCGATGAGCACGGCACTTACGCCGATGAACAGCGACTGGCCGAGCCCGGCAAGGGCTTCGGCCTTACCGTGGCCGTAGCGGTGATCTTCGTCCGCAGGGCGCAGGGCGAAGTGCACGGCGATCAGGTTGATCAGCGAGGCGGCGCTATCGAGCAGCGAGTCGGTGAGGCCGGCCAGCAGGCTGACCGAACCGCTCAACCACCAGGCAATCGCCTTGGCCAACACCAGGGTCAGCGCTATCGCGAGCGCTGCCCGGGTGGCCAGGCGCATCAGCCTGGCGTGCTGCGGGTCATGCATGGATTCAGGCAGCCGGACGCAGGCCGTAGGCAGCCAGTTGCTCGGCGCTGCCGCTGTGTTGAATCAGGCGCGGATCGTCCAGCGGCAACTGATGGCCGGTGCTGGTTTCGATCAGCGTTTTAAGCGCGTACTGGTCGACCTTGCCGTCTTCGCCGATCAGCTGCTTGAGTTGCTGCGGATCGACCTGAACGGTCTGGCCTTCCGGCAGGTAGATGGCGCCGGTGGCGAAATCGATGGCGAAGGCGATCAGGCCAGGGATCACGTAGAACAGGATGCCGATGGCGTTGGCCCCGGCGATCACCGGGTCGATCCGGCCTTCGATCTGGCCACGGCGATCCGGGTAGAAGATCGAGCCGCAAGCGGTCAGCTGAGTGAACAGGGTTGCGGCGACAACGCCGACGATAACTCGGGATTTCGTGCGCATCGAGCACCTCCATGGAAAAAAGTGGCGCAACTATAGCAAGGGGATGATTGCAAAACTGCTGTCCGCTGCTTATGACTCGCGGGGCCTCTGGCAGTTCGCCGTTATAATCGCCGGCTTGTTGTGGAGATACCATGAACGACCTGCCGATCGACGCCCTGTTACCCGCCCTGCGCGATGCCTTGAGCGCCCGCCACGAAGTGGTGCTGGAGGCGCCGCCCGGCGCCGGCAAGACCACCCGCGTACCGCTGGCATTGCTCGATTCGCCCTGGCTGGCCGGGCAGAGCATCCTCATGCTCGAGCCGCGCCGTCTGGCCGCCCGTGCCGCGGCCGAGCGTCTGGCCAGCGAGCTGGGTGAGCGGGTCGGCGAAACGGTTGGCTATCGCATTCGCCTGGACAGCAAGGTGGGGCCGAACACGCGCATCGAGGTGGTCACCGAAGGCATTCTCGCCCGCCGCCTGCAGGACGACCCCATGCTCGATGGTGTCGGCCTGGTGATCTTCGATGAATTCCATGAAAGAAGTCTGGACGCCGATCTGGCCCTGGCGCTGACGCTCAACGGCCGCGCCATGTTTCGCGGTGCGGACAGTGGCGAGGCGCCGCTCAAGGTGCTGCTGATGTCGGCGACCCTCGAAGGCGAACGTCTGGCCTCGCTGCTTGGCGAGGCGCCGGTGCTGCGCAGTGAAGGGCGCATGTTCCCGGTGGATATCCGCTGGGGAGCGCCGTTCCAGGCGGGTGAGTGGATCGAGCCGCGTGTGCTGCAGACGGTGCAGCAGGCGCTGGCCGACGAGCCCGGCAGCCTGCTGGTGTTCCTGCCCGGGCAGGCCGAGATTCGCCGAGTGGCCGAGCAACTGGGCGAGGCACTGGCCGGCAGCGACGACATCCTGCTCTGCCCACTGCATGGCGAACTCGATCTGGCTACCCAGCGCGCGGCCATCGAACCGGCGCCGGCGGGCAAGCGCAAGGTGGTGCTGGCCACCAATATCGCCGAGACCAGCCTGACCATCGACGGCGTGCGTGTGGTGATCGATGCCGGCCTGGCGCGGGTGCCGCGCTTCGATCCGGCCAGCGGCATGACGCGGCTGGATACACAGCGCATCTCCCGTGCTTCTGCCACCCAGCGTGCTGGCCGGGCGGGGCGTCTGCAGCCGGGCGCCTGTTACCGGCTGTGGTCGCAGGCGCAGCACGAGCAGCTCAGCGCTTACTCCTGCGCGGAAATCCTCCAGGCGGATCTCGCCGGGTTGGCCCTGCAACTGCTGCGTTGGGGCGTTACGCCGCAGGAACTGAGCTGGCTCGATGTGCCTCCGCCCGCCGCCTACGGCCAGGCGCTGGATCTGCTTGATCGACTCGGCGCCCTCGATGAACGTGGTGCGCTAAATGCCCATGGCCAGGCCATGGCCGAGCTGCCGAGCCACCCGCGCATCGCCCATCTGCTGTTGCGTGGTCAGGCGCTGGGGCTGGGCTCCCTGGCTTGCGACCTGGCGGCGTTGTTGTCCGAGCGCGATATTCTTCGTGGTGGCGGCGCCGATCTGCATAGCCGCCTGGCTCTGCTTAGCGGCGAAAGCCGTGCCGAGCGTAGCGCTCAGGGTGGTGTCCAGCGGGCGCGGCAGTTGGCGAAGCAGTTCCAGGGCCTGCTCAAGGGCCGGCCGGTGACCCAGGCGGTGAGCGACCCCGAGCACCCGCGCTGGCTCGGTTGCCTGCTGGCTTTCGCCTACCCGGATCGTATCGCCCAGCAGCGCCGCGCTGGCGGTGCCGACTACCGCCTGGCCAATGGACGCGCTGCGCAGTTTGCGGAAAGCGATGCACTGATGAAGCACGAATGGCTGGTGGTGGCCGACCTGGGCAGCCGCCAGGGCCAGCGCGAGGAACGCATCTATCTCGCCGCCGACCTCGAGCCGGCGTTGTTCGAAAACGAGCTGGCCGAGCAGGTCAAGGTGCTGGACGTGCTTGACTGGGACGAACGCGAAGGCGTGTTGCGCGCCGAGCGCCAACGCAAGGTCGGCGAGCTGGTGCTGGAACGCCAGGCACTGGCTGCGTTGGACGAGCAGGCGCGCTGCCGTGCGCTGGTCGGCCTGGTGCGACGCAAGGGCCTGGAGCTGCTGCCCTGGACGCCTGAGCTGCGCCAGTGGCAGGCGCGGGTGGCACTGCTGCGTGCACTGGACATGCAACAGCAGGGGCAGAGCGAATGGCCGGACCTGTCCGATGCCGCGCTGCTGGCCAGCCTCGAACAGTGGTTGGCGCCATACCTTGGCAAGGTCAATCGCCTCAGCCACTTTGCCAACCTCGATTTGCCATCGATCCTGCAGACCCTGTTGCCCTGGCCGCTGCCACAGCGGCTGGATGAGCTGGCGCCGCGCACGCTGAGCGTGCCGTCCGGCTCGCGCATCGCCATCGACTACACGGAACACCCGCCGGTGCTTGCCGTGCGCCTGCAGGAGCTATTCGGCCTGGCCGCCACACCGCGCATCGCCGGCGGCCGCCTTGGCCTCAAACTGCACCTGTTATCGCCGGCGCGTCGCCCGGTGCAGGTGACGCAGGACCTGGCCAGTTTCTGGGCCAATACCTACCTGGATGTAAAGAAGGATCTCAAGGGGCGTTATCCCAAGCATTATTGGCCGGACGACCCGCTGATTGCCGAACCCACCGCGCGGGCCAAACCGAGAAAATGAGAAGTCGATGCTGACCCTGGACGTCGGGCCGCTGGCCCTTGGTGTATCCCATGTGCTGCTGTTTGGCAGCCTGCTGCTGGCGACCTTGGTCGGCTGGCTGATCGGTCGTCGTCACGGCTGCAATCCGGAAAGTCAGTTGTTTCGCATGCTCATGCTGGGACTGCTGGTGGCGCGGCTGGCGTTCGTGCTGGTGTATGCCGAGTACTACCGCGCCGAGCCGTGGGGAGTGGTGGATATCCGCGATGGCGGCTTCATCGCCTGGCCGGGTTTGCTCGCGGGGCTTGCGCTGGGCGCCTGGTATCTCTGGCGCCAGGCGCCACTGCGGCGACCGTTGGGTGTGGCGATGGGCGTCGGCCTGGCGCTGTGGCTGGGCGGCAGTCTGCTGTTGCATGCGCTGGAGCAAGGCACGCGGTTGCCTGATCTGCAGGTGCGCGACATGCAGGGCAAGCCGGTGAACCTGCGTGACTACGCGGGCCAGCCGCTGGTGATCAACCTGTGGGCCACCTGGTGCCCGCCGTGTCGGCGCGAGATGCCGGTGCTGATGCAGGCGCAGCAGCGCGAAGCCGGGATTACCATTTTGTTCATCAATCAGGGAGAAAGTGCTGCGCTGATCCGCGATTTCCTCGTGGCGCAGCAACTGAGTCTGGACAACCTGCTGCTGGACGAGCAGGTGCAACTGGGTCAGTTGGTGGGCTCGCGGGCGTTACCCACTACTCTTTTTTACGACGCCGAGGGCCGGCAGGTCGGTAGTCATCTCGGCGAGCTGTCGCATGCCAGCCTGGAACGAGCGCTGGCCCGACTGCGGGGCGATTGATGCGTCAGTACAGCCACAGTTCCTCACCAGCATCCTGCAGCTGCTGATAGACCCGATCCAGATCATCGCGCAGGCGCTCGGTATCAGGCGCGTGGCGGGAGTAGATCAGCCGCAGCGGCAGGCGCTGCACTTCGACGAAGGGCAGTTCGCCCATGCCCAGCGTGCGCATGGCCTGCTCGACGGGGGCGCGATAGTCCAGCAGGTAGTCGGCGCGCCGACGCTGGAGCATTTCCAGAGCCGAGGTGTGGCTGCGGGTGCGGTGATGGATGATGTTGCGCGCCGGATCCTCCAGCCATTGATTGACGTCCTGCCAGTAGCTGTAGCCGGTGATCAGGATCACTCCGCGATCATGCAGGTCGTCTGGAATGATCGGGGCTGGGGTGTCGAGACGGAAGTACAGGTTGAGGGTGATCTCGCCCAGCAGATGCCTGCCTTCGAGGGTGTGCTCGGCCAGCTCCGGCTTGCCTGAGGCGCCGGCCCAGATCTGTATGCTGCCGTCGAGCAGGCCGCTATAGAGGCGGGCACCAGGGTAGGAGCGGAAGTCTGCCTGGTATCCCGCCTCGTCGAGCAAGCGTGCGGTCAGCTCCAGGCCCGAGCCACTGGGCTGACCTTGTGCGTCGGTATAGGAATAGGGCGGAAACTCGTAGTAACCCACGTGAACGCGTTGCCTGGCTTCGGCAGCATGGGCGGCGTGCAGCCAGAGCAGGGCGATGAATATCAGGCAGAAGCGTCTTGGCATCCGGGTATCGCGGCTCTTCGCCGTCTTTTCGTTTTTATCGAGTGGTGCCCGCCGAGCATGGACAAGTCGCGGTGGACTTGTCCAGCCCTGCCCCGGTTATTCCTCGCTGGGTAGAAAGAAGCGACCTATGACCGGCAGGTGGTCGGAGATGGCCAAGGTATCGCGTTGGCGAACCTGGCTGGCGAGTGGGGTCAGGCGTGGGCTGTAGAACAGGTAGTCGAGGGTGCGGTCCGGGCCGCTGGCGGCCGGATCATTGGGGTAATGGGTGTACCACCTGGCCTGGTCGTCACCACTGGCCTGCTGCAGGCTGGGGATCATCGGGTAGCGACGGGCCAGGTCCTGCAGTTCGCTGTCGGCGGCGTACCAGCTACGTTGATCCTCCGGCAGATGCTGAAACTGACCGGGTGGCAGCAGATTGAGATCGCCGCCCAGCACCCAGGTCTTGCCACCGTTCTGCAGTTGCTGGAGCAGACCGTCGGTCATTTGCACCTGACGCTGCATGGTGTCCGCGCCCTGAGCGAAGGCATCGAAATGGGTGTTGATCGCCACCAACTCTTCACCACCACGAATCGGCAGATAGCTCACCAGCAGCGCGCGCTTGAGCTGGAACTGACGGCTCACCAGATCACTTTCGAGCATGGGCAGTTGCAGGCGCTCCGCTCGGGCAATCTGGAAGCGACTAAGGGTACCGAGTTTCATGCCGACGCTGCCGAGAATGCGCGGATGTGGAACGAAGCCGGCCTTCCAGTAGAACGCCTGGGTGCTGCAGGGGTAAAGGTCGCTCAGGCGCGCCTGCAGCAGGGCCAGCTGATCCTGGTAGTCGCTGGCCTTGGCGTTGTCGTGCAGCTCCTGCAGCAGCACCAGGTCCGGTTGCTCGTCACGCAGCACGCGCACCACTTCGTCCAGGGTCACGGCCAGATCGGCGCTGCTCGGGCGTTCGTCCGGACCATCGCCGCCGGGCAGGTCGTACCAGAACACATAGCGCTTGCCAGCCAGGTACTGCACGTTCCAGGTCATCACCTTGAGCGCCTGGCCGGGCTGCAGCTGCGCCGCCTGCCCGCTGCAGGACACGGCTGCCTCCTCATGGGGGAGCGGGCGCCAGGTCAGGCTGTACACCAGCGCAATCAGCACAGCGAGCAATGGCAGCGCAATGAGCAGGAGCAGACGAAGCGGGCGGGGCAGGGACATGGCGAAACGGGCGACTATGCTGGAAGGAGGCGAGGATACCTGACTGCGGCCTGTCGGCCCAGGCATGCGGGATCCTGTCGGGAGGTTGTGATGAACCAGCCGCTGATCGCCCAGCGTGGCCCCAGCGAGATGGCAGCCACAAGGGCAGCGGGCTGACGCCACAGAAGTACCATACCGAGTGCGCCGAGCGGATATTTTTCTGTGGCTGCAAGCACACAGCCACGCCGCCCTGTTGCGATGGCCGCCATAACAGGTTGTAGTGTCGGCGAGGCCAGGGCAGTGGGAGCAACGCATGTATCGCAAGGTATTCGCCAACAAGGTGTTCGACCGCAAGGTCGTACTCATCACGGGAGGTTGTGCCGGCATCGGTCGCGCCCTGGCGATGCGCCTGGCCCAGGCTGGGGCGCGCCTGGTGATTCTCGATCTGCAGCAGGCAGCGCTGGACAGCCTGGTGCAGCACTTGGCTGATCATCACAACGCCGAGGCCTTGGGGCTGGTGTGCGACGTCGCCGATGCCGAGGCGGTGCAGCGCGCGGTGGCGCTGGCGGTGGAGCGTTTCGGTGGTATCGATGTGCTGGTCAACAATGCCGGCATCACCCATCGCAGCACCTTCGCCGAGACCAGCCTGGAAGTCTTCCAGCGGGTCATGGCGGTCAACTATTTCGGCGCGCTCTACTGCACCCAGGCCGCGCTGCCCAGCCTGATTGCCCGCAGCGGGCAGATCATCGTACTCAGCTCACTGTCGGGCATCGCACCGTTGCTCTATCGCAGCGCTTACAACGCCAGCAAGCACGCGCTGCATGGCTTGTTCGAGACGCTGCGCTATGAACTCAAGGGCTCGGGCGTGAACGTGATGCTGGTGTGCCCTGGTTTTACCGCGACCGATCTGCGCAAGAACGCCCTGGTCGGTGACGGCTCGGTGGCCGCCCAGCCACCCCTGGCGATGGGCAAGGTGGCCTCGCCGCAGGACGTCGCCAATGCCATCTATCAGGGCGCGCTCAAGCGTCGGCGTCTGCTGGTGTTGTCCAACGTCGACTGGCGCGCGCGGGTACTGGCGCGCTTTTTCCCGAGAATCTTCGAGCGTGTGCTGTTGCCGCGCCTGTCCGGCCTCAAGCCACGAGATGCACAGAGCCGCTGATACGTCCGAACCTGGATTTCGTGCCGCGCAGGCGGCGCCTCAATCGCCGGCCAGCATCAGCGCCATGTCCCAGAACGCTGCTTCGATCTTGTGGCCGTCGAGATCGCGCACGAAACAGCCATAGTACGGTTCGCCATAATCCGGGCGCGGTCCCGGCTGACCTTCGTCGGTTGCTCCGGCTTCCAGCGCAGCCTGGTGAAAGGCGTGCACCGACTCCTTGTCCGGGGCGACGAAGCCGAAATGGCTGCCGTTGCCGAGGGTGGCCGGTTGGCCGTTGATCGGCGTCTGCACCCAGAACTCCGGATACTCGCGACCGAATGCCACGGCGCCGGGGTGGCGCATGATTTCCTTGCAGCCCAGGGTGGCCAGCACCTTGGCGTAGAAGGTGCTGGCGGCGTCGAAGTCGTTGGTGCCGATGGACACGTGGGACAGGATGCTGGGGTTGGTTTCGCTCATGGCGCGCTCTCCTTGGTGGGCCAAAACAGCAAGCCTAGTCGGTGTTTTCATCGGTCGCCTGCTGCGGCTCGAGCAGCATGAACAGGCGGAACAGCACCACGATGGCGAACAGTTGCAGGAAGCCGTTGCCGGCCTGATGCAGCACCCACAGCAGGGTGTCGCTCGGGTTCGGCTGCGTCCACCAGTCGAGCAGCCACAACGGCACCAGTACGTTGGCCAGGCAGGCGAACACCGGCCAGAAACGACCTTCGGTCATGCTGAAGCTGGCCTGCAGCGCGCGTAGCGGCGGCTCCTGGCGCAGCACCAGGATCAGCTCGGAGAAGGCCAGACGCATCATGATCCAGATGCCCGGCACGATGAACAGCGACAGACCGAGCATGATCGCCAGCGTGCTCAGCCCCGCCAGCAGGGCGAAGGTCGGCCACAACTGCAGGCCGGCGGCGAACAGCTGCGCGTTGCCAGGCGTCTGCCCGATGCTGCGGGCATGCAGGAAGAGAATCAGCGGCGCGGCGTACAACGGATAGAAAAGAATGCCGAGCAGTACGCCATAGGCGGGGTTGGCTTCTTCGCCGAGCTGAGCAGCCAGAAGCGTCTGGGCGATGGCTTCGAGCAGCAACAGTGGCAGGGTCAGGCGGGCAATGGCCGCCAGGTTGTGGCTGGAGAAGAACCAGGCGTCGCGCAGGATGGAAAGAGGACTCATCGGCAGATTACCAAGTGTAGGGGCGCGGGCTCTGTGGCCATGCGCCAGGGCAGTCGAATGGGTTCAAGGGTACTCCAGCTGCGCATTGGGTAGCGCGGCGAGCAGACGCGCTAGTTCGCCGCCGGGCACTTCCAGGGTCAGCTCGGGTGGGCCAGGTGAATACAGCAGGAAGTCGCAGGCCAGCACCGCGCGGTCGATCAGCAGGGTGATGCGGGCGTCATGGCCGAACGGGCAGGCGCACATCGGTACGCAACCGGTGTGTTCGATCAGTTCCTCGTTGCTGGCGATGCGCGGGCGGCTGCCGAGCAGCGCTTTGAGCCCGTTCCAGTCGGCGCGAGCGCCTTCGAGGGTGACCAGCATGGCGCAGCGCTCGGCGCCGAAGCACAGGAATAGGCTCTTGCTCTCCACGCCGCGCAGGCCGAAACGCTGGCGCACGGCGTGGGCGGTGGGGTAATCCAGCACCGGCTCGTGCTCGACCAGACGATGGGCGATATCCAGGCGTTGCAGCAGTTCGAGATTGCGCTGGCAAAGCTGTTGTAGAGGCGTCATGGCGGCAAGGATAGGGTTTGCGCCGCGCCCGGGCCAGCCCCGCCCGCATGCTCTGCCCAGCTCTGGCATACTGGCGCCTTCGTTGACCCCCCGAGGACTCCCGGTGAAGAAGATCGCCGTATTCGCCGATGTGCAGAACCTCTACTACACGGTGCGCCAGGTCTATGGCTGCCATTTCGACTACAGCGTGCTGTGGGCCGAGGTCAGCCGCCGTGGTGTGATCACCGAGGCGTACGCCTATGCCATCGACCGTGGTGACGCCAAGCAGCAGCAGTTCCAGCAGATCCTGCGCAAGCTGGGCTTCACCGTGAAGCTCAAACCCTATATCCAGCGCAGCGACGGTTCGGCCAAGGGCGACTGGGACGTGGGCATCACCATCGACGTGCTCGATGTCGCTGAGCGCGTCGACGAGATCGTTCTGGCCTCCGGCGATGGCGATTTCGATCTGTTGCTCGAGCGCGTGCGCAGCCGGGGCGTCGAGGCCATCGCCTATGGCGCGCCCGGGCTGACGGCGCAATCGCTGATCCGCGCTGCCAGCCTGTATGTGCCCATTGAGGGCGATCTGCTGTTGCGCAATTTCTGAGGCTTTACGTGGAATCCATTGCAGTAATCGACTTCGAAACCACCGGCGTGTCGCCAAGCCAGGCGCGCGCCACCGAGATCGGTGTGGCGATCATCGAAGGCGGGCGCATCGTCGACCGCTACCAGAGCCTGATGAACAGCGGCGCCTGGGTACCGCCGTTCATCGAGCAGCTCACCGGCATCAGCAACGCCATGTTGCGCAAGGCGCCGCCGTCGGATCAGGTGATGAACGAGGTCGCCGACTTCATCGGCGAGCGGCCGCTGCTGGCGCACAACGCGTCCTTCGATCAGAAGTTCTGGGACGCCGAGCTGGCCCGCGTGCGCCGGCGTCGCGCGCAGCCCTTCGCCTGTTCACTGCTGCTCTCGCGCCGTCTGCTGCCCGAGGCGCCGAGCCACAAGCTGGGCAACCTCAACGCCTGGGCCGGGCTGCCGGATACCGGCCGCGCTCACCGCGCCCTGGCCGACGCCGAAATGGCGGCGAACCTGACGTTGCACCTGTTCGGCCTGTTGCGTGAACGCCATGGCCGGCGCCAGGCCGATCATGCCTTCCTCTGCCAGTTGCAGAGCCTCTCCGCCGCCAAGGTTCGAGCATTGCTGGCCGCTGCCAGCTGAGTTTGCCTCATACCTGTAGGAGCGGCTTCAGCCGCGATAAAAGCTCGCGGCTGAAGCCGCTCCTACGGTTTGGTGGTTTGCCGTCGGAATTTCGCGGCTGAAACGCAATGCCGCCCAGCCGCACCTACAGATGGTGCGAACGGGTAAACTACGCGCCAGTTTTCCTACTTCCTGCGGTTACCTCCATGACCTTCGCTTCCCTCGGTTTGATCGAGCCGCTGCTGCACACCCTCGCCGACCTCGATTACCAGACCCCGACCCCGGTGCAGACTCAGGCCATTCCCGCCGTGCTCAAGGGCCGTGACCTGATGGCTGCGGCGCAGACTGGTACCGGCAAGACCGCCGGTTTCGCCCTGCCGCTGCTGCAACGCCTGACCCTTGAAGGGCCGCAGGTAGCGAGTAACGCCGTGCGCGCGCTAGTGCTGGTGCCGACTCGCGAGCTGGCCGAGCAGGTGCTGCAGAGCTTCCTGACCTACGGCCAGAACCTGCCGTTGAGCAGCTATGCGGTTTACGGCGGGGTCAGCATCAACCCGCAGATGATGAAGCTGCGCAAGGGCGTCGACGTGCTGGTGGCCACGCCGGGGCGGTTGCTCGACCTGTACCGGCAGAACGCGGTGAAGTTCGCCCAGTTGCAGACCCTGGTGCTGGATGAAGCCGACCGCATGCTCGACCTGGGGTTTGCCCGCGAGCTGGACGAGCTGTTCAGCGCACTGCCGAAAAAGCGCCAGACCCTGCTGTTCTCCGCCACCTTCTCCGACGTCATTCGGCAGATGGCCGGCGAGCTGCTGCGCGACCCGCTGTCGGTGGAAGTCAGCCCGCGCAACGCCGCGGCCAAGAGCGTCAAGCAGTGGCTGATCCCGGTGGACAAGAAGCGCAAGAGCGAGCTGTTCCTGCATCTGCTGCAGGAAAATCGCTGGGGCCAGGTGCTGGTGTTCGCCAAGACCCGCAAGGGCGTCGATCAACTTGAAGGCGAGCTGCTGGCGCTGGGCGTGTCCGCCGACTCGATCCACGGCGACAAGCCGCAGCCGACCCGTCTGCGCGCCCTGGAGCGTTTCAAGGCCGGCGAGGTGCAGGTGCTGGTGGCCACCGACGTGGCCGCGCGCGGGCTGGATATCCATGACCTGCCGCTGGTAGTCAACTTCGACCTGCCCATCGTCGCCGAAGACTACGTACACCGCATCGGCCGCACCGGCCGCGCCGGCGCAACGGGTGAGGCGGTATCGCTGGTCTGTGCCGATGAGGTGGATCAGCTAGCGGCCATCGAGAACCTGATCCAGCAGTTGATCAAGCGTGTCGACGAGCCGGACTTCATTCCCGACCACCGTGTACCGCTGACGGCGGTTGGCGGCCAGGTGCTGAAGAAACCCAAGAAGCCCAAGCAGAAACTGGTGCCCGGCGCCGCCAAACCGGCTGGCAAGGGCAATATCCATCTCGGCCGCTGGTTCGAGGACGACGACGCCAAACCCAAGGCCAAGGCCGTGCGCAAGGTGCCGAGTTTCGGCAGCAAGCCCAAGGGCGGCAAGAAGTAGGGGCTCTTGCCATGTGGGAGGGGCTTTAGCAGGCCGTTGAAAAACTACCTGCGTTGCCATTGCTGCGTTAAAAACAGCCTCGCGTGCGAGCCCAGTCAAAATGCTCATTTACAACACGTAAACCCGAGTGCGGGCCCAGTGCTTTTTTCGGCTGTTTTTGCGGGGCCGCCACCGGTATTGCACTGGCTGCCTCGCCTGCGTTTTTCAACGGCCTGCTAGCCGCGACAATGCGTAGGGCGGACAGCGCGAAGCTGGTCCGCCAATGAGGCTCAGATGTTCTGGCCGATGCGCCAGAGCACGCCGCTAGGGTCGATTACCACGAAGTCGCGCATGCCCCAGGGTTGGTCCTGCGGTGCAATCAGCCGTGAGCCGAACCGCTCGTCCAGGCGCTCCGCCTGAATTTGTGCCCACCAGACATCGGCATCTTCCACCAGCAGGTGCATGACGAAGTTCTCCGCCTGTTCCTTCACGTAGAAGTTCTGCAGGAGAAAGGCGCAATGCTCGCCATGGCTGAAGTAGGCCAGCTGTGCATCGGACCAGCCGGGCTTGAAGCCCATCGCCTGGTAGAAGTCCTTGCTCAGCTCGAAGTCCCGTGCCGGGACGAAGGTTTTCAGTTCGACGCTACGCAGCATGTACATTCCTTTTCGTTGGGGCCGTAGCCCGGATGCAATCCGGGAACATCTTGCGCCAGCCCCGGATTGCATCCGGGCTACCGCGTTGTCATCGAGTCGGTTGTGTCTGTGCCGCCACCGCCGCGGCCGTCATGTCGTAGATCACCAGACACACGTGCTCCACTGGCTGGCCAGCCAGCGGCAGCAGGGTGATGTTCTGGTACATGAAATCGGCCTGGCCGGTGATCGGTTGGTAGCTCTTGAAGCGCATCAGGTATGGGCGTTGCTGCCACAGACTGAAGGCGCGGGTGCCCAATTGCACCACGCTTTCGACCTTGCGCTCCAGCCAGGGGCGGTCGATATCCGGGAACAGCTCGAACAGCGAACGCCCCTGCACCTGATCGGGGCCCAGCCCGGAGTGGTTTTCCATGAAAGCGTTCCACACTTCGACGCGGTACTGGCGGTCGAGCACCACCACGCCGACGTCGATGCACTGCACGATGTCGAGCAGCCAGTGAACTTCCTTGATATCGATCTGTGCAGGCATCCTCTACTCCATCAGGTAGCTGATCTTGTCGGTCAGGCGTTTGATCGAATCTTCGGTGAACAACAGCAGCAGGTCGAAGTGGATGTCATGGTCTTCCAGGCTGTAGCTGATCTCCACGGCCAAGGTCTTGCGCCAGCGCTTGCTGTTGACCTGCACGAGTTGGTCGAGGCTGGCATGCTGGCCGAGCAGTTGCGGATGACCCTGGGAGAAGCGCAGGTCGAGCTGTTCGGCAACGCCGGCCAGGCAGGCACCGATCAGGATGCTGGCAAGGTCCAGCAGCATTTCCGAGGTTTCTGCTTCGCTCTTCGGCTGCCAGCCAAGCAGGCGCGCCATGTCATTCACTTCCGAATCATGGAACAGCAAAAGCGCCTCGCCAGCGATGGCCTCGCCGATGAAGCCCTGACAGATGGCGCTGAAACGCTCGCCACGCTGGGCATCGACCAGGGTCATGTGCAGCTCGCTGACCTCGAAGATGTTCACCTGGGGTACTGGCAGCTGTACGAAAACACCCAGCACCTTGGCCAGCAGCGCGGCGGCACGGCCCATGGCGACGTTGGTCACCTCGCGCAGCGCATCGCGGAAGCTGACCTTCAGCTCTGACAGCGCCGCCGCCTGTGCCTGTGCGGTCAGAGTGGCCTGAGGGTCGAACAGTTTCAGCTCGATCAACGTCTGGCGCAGAATCTCGGGGTCGGCGGGTTTCTTGATGAAGGCCAGGGCGCCGAGCTCACGTACGCGGCGCACGGCTTCTTCCTGCACGTCGCCGGAAACCACGATGACCTTGCTAGTGAGGCCTTCTGCGCGTAGCGCAGCCAGGGTCTGGTAGCCATCGAGCACCGGCATGGTCAGGTCGAGCAGCATGACCTGGCCCAGGCCCTGGCGGATCAAGGCAAGCGCCTCCTCGCCGTTGGTGGCTTGGCTGAGGGAAACCGGCCATTCCGGCGGCAGGGCGCGGATCAGTTGCTTGCGCGCCATATTGGAGTCGTCGCAGACCAACAGTGGGATCACGGCGGGGAATTACCTGTGTGGGAAGCGGCAATTCTGAGCATAGCCTCAGCTCGTAAGGCGTCACGACGGTTTCGGCGCTTTTTTCAGCTGTAGCCCGGATGCAATCCGGGGCATTGCGCCGCTAGCCCCCGGATTGCATCCGGGCTACGAGCGTGCGGTGACCTGCAGCCACTCCAGCATGCCTCGCGCCGCCACTCGCCCGCTGGCGAAGCAGGCGGTAAGCAGGTAGCCGCCTGTGGGGGCTTCCCAGTCGAGCATCTCGCCGGCGCAGAACACGCCGGGCAGGGCCTTGAGCATCAGGCCTTTGTCCAGCGCCTCGAAGGGCACGCCACCGGCACTGCTGATCGCTTCATCCAGCGGCCGGGTGCGCAGCAGGGTGATCGGTAGCGCCTTGATCCAGGGCGCCAGATCGGCCGGCTCGGCGAAGGCGGCGGCCGGCGCCAGCTCGCGCAGCAGGGCCGCCTTTACTCCGTCCAGCCCGACCTGACGGTGCAGATGCTTGGCCAGCGAATGCTTGCCGCGTGGCTTGGCCAGCGCCTGTTGCAGCTTGGCCAGCGGCATTTGCGGCAGCAGGTCGAGGTGGATCAGCGCCTGGCCCTCTGCCTCGATCTGCCGACGAATGGCAGCGGAAAAGGCGTATACCAGACTGCCCTCGATACCGCCTGCGGTGAGTACGAACTCACCGATGCGAGGCGCCTGGTCGGGCAGGCTCAGCGCTACGTTCTTCAGCGGCGCACCGGCGAACTTGTCTCGCAGATACTCGCTCCAGCCCTCTACCTCGAAACCGCAATTGCTCGGCTTCAGTGCCTTCACCTCGATGCCGCGCGCCTGCAGCAGGGGCACCCAGGCGCCGTCGGAACCCAGTCGCGCCCAACTGCCGCCGCCGAGCGCCAGCAGGCAGGCATCGGCGGTCAGTGCACGCTCGCCGTCAGGGCCGGCGATACGCAGGCTGCCGTCCGCGTTCCAGCCCAGCCAGCGGCTGCGCGTGTGGATCGTCACGCCCAGTTCGCGCAGACGCCGCAGCCAGGCGCGCAGCAGTGGCGCGGCCTTCATGTCGCTGGGGAAAACGCGGCCGGAGGTACCGACGAAGGTGTCGATGCCCAGACCATGGATCCAGGCGCGCAGGGCGTCGGCGTCGAAGTCCCGCAGTAGCGCCGCGATTTCGGCTTGGCGCTCGCCATAACGGCCGACGAAGGCGTCCTTGGGCTCGGAGTGGGTGATGTTCATGCCGCCCACCCCGGCCAGCAGGAACTTGCGCCCCACCGAGGGCATGGCGTCGAACAGCTCCACGCGTATGCCGCCCTGTGCCAGCACTTCGGCAGCCATCAGCCCGGCGGGGCCACCCCCGATGATGGCGACGTGATGAGCGATGGGCTGGGCGGCTGTGGTCATGGCGGTGAGCAGGCAGAAGAAAGGCTGCGCATTCTACCCGAGTGCTCCGCGGCCTTGTCATTTGCGCGGGCTTGGGGCAGGTTCTGAGCATACCTTTCCGGCTGGAGCCCGTTATGTCCCAGATCTGCCCCGACATCGATCCCGATGGCCTGCTCGAATATTCGGTGGTCTACACCGACCGCTCGCTGAACCACATGTCGCAGTCGTTCCAGGGCGTGATGCGCGATATTTCGTCCACCCTGAAACAGGTCTACAACGCCCATGCCGTGGCCGTCGTGCCCGGCAGCGGCACCTACGGCATGGAGGCCGTGGCGCGCCAGCTGGCGACAGATCAGAAGTGCCTGGTGATCCGCAATGGCTGGTTCAGCTACCGCTGGACGCAGATCTTCGAGATGTGCCGGATACCCGCCGAGGCCCACGTGCTCAAGGCGCATCCACTGACCGAGGGCCGTCAGGCCGCCTATGCGCCGCCGCCGTTGGTCGACGTGTTGGCCACCATCGCCGCCGAGAAGCCGCAGGTGGTGTTTGCCCCGCATGTGGAAACTTCCTCGGGGATGATCCTGCCGGATGGTTATCTGCGCGCCGTCAGCGATGCCGTGCATGCCGTCGGCGGCCTGTTGGTGCTCGACTGCATCGCCTCCGGCACGCTCTGGGTGGACATGCAGGCTTGCGGCGTCGATGTGCTGATCAGCGCGCCGCAGAAGGGCTGGAGTGCCTCACCTTGTTGCGCCCTCGTGATGATGAGCGAGGCGGCTCAGGCGCGCGTCGAAGCGACTCAGAGCACCAGCTTCGCCTGTGATCTGAAAAAGTGGCTGCAGATCTTGCAGGCCTACGAGCAGGGCGGCCACGCCTATCATGCCACCATGCCCAGCGATGCCCTGGCGCGTTTCCGCGATGCCATGCTGGAAGCCAAGACGCTCGGTTTCGACCGCGTACGTCAGCAACAGCAGGAACTCGGCGAGCGTGTGCGCGCATTGCTGGCGGCGCGTGGCTTCAAGAGCGTCGCGGCCGAGGGCTTCGAGGCGCCGGGTGTGGTGGTCTGCTACACCGACGACGCGCAGATCAAGACCGGCGCCAAGTTCGCCGCCGTCGGCCTGCAGATCGCCGCCGGCGTGCCGCTGCAATGCGATGAACCGGCGGATTTCCAGACCTTCCGCCTCGGCCTGTTCGGGTTGGACAAGCTGGGCAATATCGAACGTACCGTGGCGACGCTGGAGCAGGCGTTGGACAAGGTGCTGGGCTGATACTCAGCCCATGCCACGCGCTGCCCAGACTCGGGCGGCGCTGTGATGCAGGATGCCGTGGCGACGGGCGAGGGCGGCTTGGTCCTTGGAGTAGCCGCCGCCGATCACGCCCAGCACCGGGATGTCACGGCCCAGGCAGTGCTGCAGCACGGCCTCGTCGCGGGCGGCCAGGCCGGCGTCGGTGAGCTGTAGATAACCCAGGGCATCGTCCTTGTGCACGTCGACGCCAGCGTCGTAGAGCACCAGATCCGGCTGGTAGAGCGGCAGCAGGTAGTTCAGCGTGTCATCCACCACCTTCAGATAATCCGCATCGCCCATGCCGCGTGGCAGGGGGATGTCCCAGTCGCTTTCGGCCTTGCGCGCCGGGAAGTTCTGTTCGCAATGCAGTGACACGGTGACGGCATCCGGCACATCGGCCAGCAGACGCGCGGTGCCGTCGCCCTGATGCACATCGCAGTCGAAGATCAGCACACGATGCACGCGGCCGGCTTCGAGCAGGTAGCGGGCGATCACCGCCAGGTCGTTGAAGATGCAGAAGCCTGACGGAAAATCGTAGTGCGCATGGTGCGTGCCGCCGGCCAGGTGACAAGCCATGCCATGGCGCAGCGCCAGCTCGGCGGTCAGCAGCGAGCCGCCCACGGCACGCACCGTGCGCCGCGCCAGGGCATCGCTCCAAGGCAGGCCGAGGCGGCGCTGGTCTTCGTATGACAGCTCGCCAGCCATGTAACGGGCGATATAGTCCGGGCAATGCACCAGGGCGAGAATCTCCGCCGGGCACAATTCGGGGCGTTGCAGCTCCGCATCGGTGGTCAGGCCGCTATCGACCAGGTGATCGCGCAGCAGGCGGAACTTCTCCATGGGAAAACGATGCCCGGCCGGGAAGGGCGGGCTGTAATCCTCGTGGTAGACCAGTGGTAGCGGCATATATGGGGCTCATCGAATCGACGGCCTATGGTCGCAGCCCATCGAGGCAATCACCAGGCCGTCGCCTTTTCGCCGGACAACCTCGTGGCCATGGCCTGGCGTTGCAACCGGCGATCCAATTGATATGCCCCGTCAGGGCATGGATGGTGCGGGCGTCCTGCAATCGACGGAAGAAAGTCGTCACAGCACGTAGAACAGAATCGCCACGAAGTGCAGCAGGCTGCCAGCCATGACGAACAGGTGCCAGATGCCATGCCAATGGCGAAAGCGGCTGTCGTAAGCGAAGAAGATGATGCCCACGGTGTAGAGCACGCCGCCAGCCGCCAGCCATTTGAAACCGGTCATGCCCAGGGCGGCGATCAGGGGTTTTACCGCCACCAGCACGATCCAGCCCATCACCGCGTAGATGATCAACGACAGTACGCGTGCTTCGGAGCGGGGTTTGATTTCCTGCAGCATGCCGATCACCGCAAGGCCCCATACGATGCCGAACAAGGTCCAGCCCCAGGGACCACGCAGGGTTATCAGGCAGAAGGGGGTGTAACTGCCGGCGATCAGCAGGTAGATCGACAGGTGATCGAGTTTTTGCATCACTCGTTTCGCCGGGCCGCGCATGCTGTGGTAGAGGGTGGAGATGCTGTACAGCAATATCAGGGTGACGCCGTAGATGGCCACGGCGACGATTTTCCAGACGTCGCCGGTGGAGCTGGCCAGTGCCAGTAGCCATATGGCACCGATGGCAGCCAGAACTGCGCCGATCAGGTGGCTCCAGGCGTTGAATTTTTCTCCGTGGTACATGCTGTTTGCCGTCTTCCGTTACGCCTGGCTTTACCAGGTCTTTTCTGCGCGGGTTCTCGTATGACAGCTCGTCAGCCATGTAGCAAGCGATGTAGTCGGAGGGCGATGACCTCCGCTGGAGACCGTTCGGGACGATGCTGATCGGCATCGCTGGTCAGGTAGCTGTCGATCAGATGATCGCGCAGCAGGCGGAATTTCTCCATGGCGAAACGATGCCTGCCGCAAAGGGCAGGGTGTAAGCGGCATACAATAAGAGCTCATCGAGTCGACGCTATATGGTCGCAGCCAATCGAGACAATCGCCATGCCCCTGATCGAAACCTCCACCGAGCGGCTGTTGCTACGTGCCTGGCGCGACAGTGACCTGTCGGCGCTGGTCGCACTCAATGCTGATGCCGAGGTAATGCGTCATTTCCCTGCGCCTATGGATGCCGCGCAGAGCGCGCAATTGTTGGCGCGCATACGTGCGCATTTCGCTGAGCACGGTTTTGGCTTCTGGGCGCTGGAGCGGCGCGACACTGGCGAGCTGATCGGAGTCACAGGCCTGGCCCGGGTCGGTTTCGAGGCGCCGTTCGTGCCGGCCGTGGAGATCGGATGGCGCCTGGCGCGTGCCCATTGGCGTCAGGGTTATGCCAGCGAGGCGGCGCGTGCTGCCCTGGCCGTGGCTTTCGAGCGGCTTGCGTTGGACGAGGTGCTGAGCTTCACCGTGCCGGCCAATCTGCCGTCGCAGGCGGTGATGCGCACTATCGGCATGCAGCGTGACGACGCCGCCGATTTTCTCCACCCGCGAGTGTCGGACGGTCATCCGCTGCAACTGCACGTGCTCTATCGCATTCGCCGCGAGCAGTGGGAGGCCGGGCGATGAAGGATGTACTGGCCTACCACCAGCTCAGCAAACACGCGCCAGAACGCTTCGCGCCGGGCCCGGGGCAGCTGGACTGGGCGACCCAGCCGGCGCCGTTTCGTCGCTACGATGGCGTCCGTCTGATCGAGCTGTATCACCGCCCGTTGGAAGAGGGATCAGCCTACGACGCGGCATTCGCCGGACCGCAGACGCCGCCCGCGCCGCTGGATCGCGCCAGCGTCTCGCAACTGCTCTACGACAGCCTGGCCATTTCTGCCTGGAAGGAGGCCGGTGGCAGCCGCTGGGCGCTGCGGGTCAACCCGTCATCCGGCAACCTGCACCCGACCGAGGCTTATCTGTTGCTGCCGCCGGGTGTCGTGGATGAGGGCGGTGTGCTGGCCCACTACGCGCCGGATGTCCATGCCCTGGAGGTGCGCAGCGAGCTGATGCCGCCGCTCGGTCAGCAACTCGCCAACAATCTGCCACCCGGCGGTTTTCTCCTCGGCCTGAGCAGCATCGCCTGGCGCGAGGCCTGGAAATACGGCGAGCGCGCCTACCGCTATTGCCAGCACGACCTGGGGCACGCCCTGGCGGCGCTGGCCATCGCCGCCAGCGTGCAGGGCTGGCAGGTGCGCATGCTGCGTGGCGTGGCCGAAGTGCGTCTGGACGGCCTGCTGGGGCTGGAGGATGAGGGCTTTCACGAGGCCGAACACGGCGACTGTCTGCTGTGGATCGGCCCGGCGCAGACGATGGAGTTCGCGCTGCCCGAGGCCCTGCTGACGGCATTGGCGCAGCTTGAGCGGACCGGTGTGCCCAATCGTCTGTCCCGTGAGTATCGTCACTGGCCCGAGCTGCAGCGCGTACACGGGCTGTGCCGTGCGCCGGCTCGTCCTCACGCTCCATGGAATGTGGATGGCGCCAGCGTTCGTGCGGATAATCCTGGCCTGCCGCTCAGGCCGATTCTGCATCGCCGGCGCAGCGCGCAGGCCATGGACGGTCGCAGCGGCATCCAGGCTGCACTGCTGCTGGCCTGGCTGCGCCGCCTGCTGCCGGAGGAGTCGCCGGTGCCGTTCGCCGTGACTGGCGAGCCGAGCGAGATCGATCTGCTGCTGTTCGTCCATCGCGTGCAGGGGCTGGCACCGGGGATGTACTGGCTGGATCGCACAGCTAGCGGTGTGCAGCCGCTGCGCGAGGATTACCTGTGGCAGCGGGTGGACGAGGAGCTGCCGCTGTACCGCCTGCTCGAAGGCGATGCCCGTGGCCTGGCGGGCTTTCTCAGCTGTGGCCAGGACATCGCCGCTGACGGCTGTGTCGCCTTGGCCATGCTGGCGCGGGTGGAGCGCGCGGTGGCGGGTGGCGCCTGGCGCTATCCCAGGCTCTACTGGGAGTGTGGCCAGATTGGTCAGTTGCTCTATCTGGAAGCCGAAGCGGCTGGGCTTTCCGGTACTGGCATCGGTTGCTATTTCGACGATGCTTTGCGGGAATTGCTCGGCGATGCCGACAGCGGACTGCAAAGTCTTTACCATTTCACTCTTGGCCGCGCTGTATGGGACGAGCGCCTGACATCGCTGCCGGCCTACCCGCAATCGCGTATACCCCCGTGCAAGGAGACGATACCCCATGACTCAGGTTCTCGATGATCTGGTGGCGCTGCTCAGCCTGGAGCAGATCGAGGAAAACCTGTTCCGTGGCCGCAGCCAGGATCTCGGTTTTCGCCAGCTGTTCGGCGGCCAGGTGCTTGGCCAGTGCATCTCCGCTGCCAGCCAGACGGTCGAGGAGGCGCGCCACGTGCACTCCATGCATGGCTACTTCCTGCGCCCTGGCGATGCCAGCCTGCCGGTGGTCTATCAGGTCGAGCGCACCCGCGATGGTGGCAGCTTCAGCACCCGTCGCGTGGTGGCGGTGCAGAAGGGTCAGCCGATCTTTTTCTGTAGTGCATCCTTCCAGTACGACGAGGAAGGCTTTCACCACCAGAGCGAGATGCCGGACGTCCCCGGCCCCGAGGATCTGAAATCGGAAACCGAGCTGGCACGCATGGTTGCGCCGATGATTCCCGAGCGCATGCGTGAGCGGTTGATCAGCGACAAACCCATCGAGATCCGCCCGGTCACCCTGATCAACCCCTTCGCGCCGCAGCCCTGCGAGCCGGTCAAGTACGTGTGGTTTCGCGCCGCCGGCGAGCTGCCGGACGACCCGCAGCTGCACAAGTACCTGCTGGCCTACGCCAGCGATTTCAACCTGCTGACCACCTCGATGCAGCCCCATGGCGTGTCGGTTTTCCAGAAATTCATGCAGGTGGCCAGCCTCGACCATTCGCTGTGGTTCCACCGCAACCTGCGCATGGACGACTGGCTGCTTTACGCCATGGACAGCCCATGGGCCGGCAATGCACGCGGCTTCTCCCGCGCCAGCATCTACAACCGCCAGGGCGAACTGGTGGCGTCAGCCGCCCAGGAAGGTCTGACCCGCGTGCGTGAGGACTGGAAGTGAAGGCACTGCGCGAAGCACGTCACTGGGTGTTCGACATGGACGGCACCCTGACCCTGGCGGTGCATGATTTCCCGGCGATCAAGCGGGCGCTGGGCATTCCTGAGGAAGACGACATCCTCCATCACCTGGCGGCGCTACCGGCAGAAGAGGCCGCGGCCAAGCATGCCTGGCTGCTGGAGCACGAGCGCGAACTGGCGGTGGCCTCACGCCCGGCGCCGGGTGCCATCGAACTGGTGCGCGCCCTGTGCGAGCGCGGCTGCCAGCTCGGCATCCTTACCCGCAATGCCCATGCATTGGCCCTGCTGACGTTGCAGGCCATCGGCCTGGATGACTGTTTTGCTACGGCGGATATTCTTGGACGTGACGAGGCTCCACCCAAACCGCATCCGGGCGGCTTGCTGCATCTGGCCGAGCGCTGGAGCGTTACGCCGCGTGAGCTGGTAATGGTCGGCGACTACCGCTTCGATCTGGAATGCGCCCAGGCCGCCGGTGCGCGCAGCGTGCTGGTCAACCTGCCGGACAACCCCTGGCCGGAGCTGACCGAGCTGCATGCGCAGGACTGCACGCAGTTGCTGGCCGGGCTGAGCTGAGCTGCGAAGCATCACCAATCCTGCTGTGCTGACACCTAGGCAACGCCAAGGCCCCGGATTTCATCCGGGCTACGGTAGGCCGGAAACCGTCAGTACCGAAAAAATGCACCGCAAAACGGCGGGGAGGGCGCGTGTACAGGTTCTTCCTTGATGCGGGTGCGCGCGATCACCCTTGTGGGGCATTGATCCCCGTATTGCTCAAGCCATTACCCAGAGGCTTGCTGGCGCTGCTATTCGCCGCAGATGGCACCTGTCGCGAGTCTTTGCTGGATACGCTGGTGGAGCCGCTGCTGCTTCGTGTCGGTCTAGGCACGAAGCAGTCATGATAGGAGGTCGGTCCTCACGGACCGGCTTATTCTGGGGGCGACTGGCTCTACGCGGCGGCTAGTAGCGGTAGGTGCCAGCGAGGATCGTGGCGTGCAGTTCGTGGGTCAGCGGGACATAGCTCTCGGTGCCAGGCAGCCAGGCATAAAGCGGGTCGCTGCAGCATTGTGGGTCGAATCCCTGCTCCTTGAGTGGTGCCTTCTTGTGCTTGAAGGTGCCGGTAGTCTCCATCTGCGCACTCAGGCGCAGGAAGAGTGGGATGGCGTAGGTCGGCAGTGCCTGGCGCAGTTGCCCGAGCAGGGCGTGGAAGTCGAAATCCGCTGCATTGCATTCCAGGCGCAGACAGGCCATGCCGGCTCGGCCGTTGGTTCCGGGTATTTCCACGCCGTAGACCACCGTTTCGCTGATGTGCGCGATGCCGTCGAGCACGGCCTCGACCTGGGTGGTGGAGACGTTCTCACCCTTCCAGCGGAAGGTATCGCCGAGACGGTCGACGAACTGCGCGTGGCGGAAGCCCATGTCGCGCATCAGGTCGCCTGTATTGAACCAGGCGTCGCCTGGCTCGAATACGTTGCGCAGGATGCAACGCTCTGTGTCACGCGCGTTGGTATAGCCGTGGAAGGGCGTCTTGTCGGTGATCTTGCCCAGCAGTAGTCCGGTTTCGCCCTTTGCTACGCGCTGTAGGCAGCCATTATCGCGCAGCGGAGCCTCGTGTTCCTGGTCGTAGCGGACGATGGCGTAGGGGTAGGGCGAAAAGCCAACCGTGTTGTCCAGGTTGAGCAGGTTCGTGAAACCGACATTACCCTCGCTGGAGGCATACAGTTCGATGACTCGCTCGACCGCGAAGCGCTGCTTGAATGCCTGCCAGAGGCTTGGACGCAGGCCGTTGCCTACCATTACCTGGATCGGGTTATTTGCATCCCCGGGACGCGGCGGCTGGTCTAGCAGGTAGCGACACAGCTCGCCGACATAGCCGAAGGCGGTTGCCCGATGCTGCCTCACCTCCTCCCAGAAACGGCTGGCGCTGAACTTGCGCACCATGATCAGCGCTGACTGGCCTGCCAACACCGAGCCCCAGCACACCACCATGGCGGTGCCATGGTAGAACGGCAGGCTGACGTACATGCGGTCCGTGCGGCCCAGGCGCACGGCGGCGAAACCGAAGGCGCCGTAACCCTTGAGGAAGCGCCCGTGGTTGAACACCACGGCCTTGGGCAGACCGGTAGTGCCTGAGGTATAGATGAAAAAGCACGGGTCGTCGGCCCGCACGGCGCGCTCCAGCACTGGCGTCTCAACAGGGTATTCCTGCAGCGACGCGGCCGGATGCAGCCAACCTCTCGGCGCTTCGCCCGGGTCGCGCCAGGTCGGGCGGTCGGCGAAGTAGAGGCGGGCGTCGGCGGGCAGCGCCGTGGCGCCTGCCACTTCGTTGAAGGCCTCAAGCAGTTCTTCGCCAACCAGCGCCATGCGCGGCGCCACCAGGCCGATGCTGTGTGCCAGCACGTGGCCGCGCTGGCTGCTGTTGATCAGTGCGCTGACCGCACCGAGCTTGGCGCAGGCGATGACTGCTGCGAGTAGCTCGAAGCGGTTCTCGAACATCAGCGCTGCGCTGTCGCCCTGGCACAGGCCATGGGCGCGCAGGTAGTGCGCCAATTGGTTGCTCCAGCGATCGAGCTCGGCGTAGCTGAGCTGCTCGTCGCCCTGGATCAAGGCTACGCCCTCGGGGTTTTCTCGCGCGGCCGTCTCGACGCAGCGGGCCAGGCTGGCGGGGTAAGCCCCACGGCTGCGATTGCCAATGTGCAGGCCTTTGACGATGCTGGGCAGGTCTACGAGCAGACGCGGTAGTCGGGACAGCAGACGGGGCAGGGTGATCAGGTCGGCGTGGCTCATTCGGGCGGGACTCCAGTTGGTGCGAGGCACTCGGTCTTGTTGTTTTTCGGTCAATCTAGTCAGTCAGCGTCCCGCTGTTGATAGCCAGGGGTTGCACGAAACTGGCAATTGGTCTCATGGACGGCGCACAATCGACCTCCCACGATTGGCGCAAGGAGCATTCCATGTCGTTGGTGAACAACCCCAGTCCCAGCGCTACCGCTTCACTGCTGCTGGATCTGTATCTGTCGCTGCAAGGGCTTGGGCTAGTTGGTTCGACGGATCTGCAGGTGCTGGGCATCGAGCTGGAACAGCTGAGGAACCTGGAGATGCGGGTGCCGGTGCGCTGGGCTGTGCATCTCTGGGACCATGCCGCCAGTCGCGGGGCCCCACCGGAGATTGGTCTGCTGGTCGGCCAGCGGCGCGGCCTGCATACCCGTGGACCGGTCGCCCACCTAGCAGCGCAGAGCGCTACTCTGGGCGAGGCGCTGGAGTTGTTTCGTCGCTACATCCCGGTTATGAGCGAGGGCGAGAGCCTGCGGGTCGAGGTGCTCGGCACGCGCGTTCGCATTCACTTTCTGTTCCATGCGCCGTTGCTCGGTCACCCCGTGGCCTGCGAGCACAGTCTCAGCTCGGCGCTGTGCTGGGCGCGCCAGCTCACTGGGGTGCGCCTGGTGCCACAGGCGGTGGGCTTTCGTCATGCGCCACTGGCGGCACCGGTGGTCTATCGCCAGGTGTTCGGCGTGGCGGTGCGTTTCGGCGAGGAGGCGGACTATCTTGAGTTTCTGGCGAGTGATTTGCAGTTGCCGGTGACAAGTGCAAACCCCTATCTCAAGGGGTTGATGCAGCAGCGGGTGAGCGACATGCAGGCGCAGCTACCAGCACAGCACAGCTTGCGCGCACAGGTGCAACAGCAGATCGAGTATGGCTTGTCGAGCGGCGAGCTGTCGGTACAGCGAGTGGCGGGACGCCTGGGGATCAGTCGGCAGACCCTTCACCGCCGCCTACGCGTGGAGCAGTGCAGCTTTTCCGAATTGCTGGTCGAGGTACGCCGTAACTACGCGGTGCAGCGTCTGGCGCAGCCGGGGTGTCGAGTCGAACAGCTCAGTCGCGAGTTGGGTTTTGCCGAGGCGAGCGCTTTCTACAAGGCATTCAAGTCCTGGTTCGGCGTGTCTCCCAAAGCTTACCGGGTTGGCCAGGACGCATAGAATCTCGCCGCCGTGAAGGTACCGCGTCGCCCCGACTGGCCGCTGTCGAAGACCCATGCCAAACCAGCGCACTTGCTGCGCCGCGCAACTTGTGGGGGGCTTCTTGAAAGACTGGCGTCGCTCACACAGACATGGCCTGGGCTCAGGTACGGCGGAGTGTCGAATCGATAAAGAAACGCCCCCGCAAAGACTGCGGGGGCGGCGCGTTGGGTAAGGTCGTCCTTGAAGCGGGTTACGCGCGGTCAACCTTGTGGGGCGTTGCTCCCCGTATTGCTCCAGCCACCACCCAGGGCCTTGTACAGCTCGACTTCGCTGCTGAGCTGGGCCAGGCGGTCGGCGATCAGTTGCTGGCGCACGCTGAACAGCTGACGTTGGGCGTCGAGCAGGGTCAGGTAGCTGTCCACGCCGGTGCGGTAACGGCGTTCGGCCAGGTCGTAATAGGTTTCGGTGGTTTCCAGCAGGGCGCGCTGGGCGTCCAGTTGCTGGCGGTAGGTGGTGCGCGCGGCGAGGCGGTCGGCGACTTCCTGGAAGGCGGTCTGGATGGCCTTCTCGTACTGCGCGACCTGAATATCGCTTTGCAGTTCGGCATAGTCGAGGTTGGCGCGCAGGCGGCCGGCGTTGAAGATCGGCAGGCTGATCTGCGGCTGGAACAGCCAGGTACCCGAGCCGCTGTCGAACAGACCGGACAACTGGCTGCTGGCGGTACCGGCATTGGCGGTCAGGCTGATGCTGGGGAAGAACGCCGCACGCGCCGCGCCGATATTGGCGTTGGCGGCCTTGAGCTGGTACTCGGCCTGGAGCAGGTCGGGGCGACGCTGCAGCAGGTCGGCGGGTAGGCCGGCGGGTACCTGCTCCAGCAGTTCGGCGTTCAATGCCAGCCCCTGCGGCAGATCGGCGGGCAGGCCGGTACCAAGCAGTTGGGTCAGGGCGTTGCGGTCCTGAGCGACCAGACGCTGGTACTGCGCCAGGCTGACGCGCGCGCTGTCCACTGCGCTACGGGCCTGGCTCAGGGCCAGTGCATCGGCGACGCCAACGTCGAAGCTGCGCTGGGTCAGACGGTAGCTTTCCTCGAAGGTCTTCAGGGTGTCCTGGGTCAGTTGCAGCAGCGCCTGATCCGCCTGCCATTGCAGGTAGGCGTTGGCGATGCTGGCGACCAGGCTGATCTGCGTGCTGCGTGCGGCCTGTTCGGTGGCCAGGTACTGCTGCAGGGCCTGTTCGCTGAGGCTGCGGATACGGCCGAAGAAGTCCAGCTCCCAGGCATTGACGCCCAGGGTTGCGCTGTACTGACCACTGGTGCGGGCTTCACCGGTCTGGGTCAGATCGCCGGGCAGGCGCTGGCGGGTGCCGGCGCCGTCGGCGGAAACCGAGGGCAGCAGATCGGTGCGCTGAATGCGGTACAGCGCGCGGTAGGCTTCGACGTTCAGCGCGGCGACACGCAGGTCACGGTTGTTTTCCAGCGCCACCTGCACCAGTTGCTGCAGTGCCGGGTCGCGGAAGAACTCGCGCCATTGCAGGTCGGCTGCGGCGCGGCTGCCTTCGCGGGCAGCGCTGCCATAGGCCTCGCCTTGCGGCCAGTCTGCAGCCACTGGCGCGTCCGGGCGTTCATAGTCGGGGATCAGGCTGCAGCCGCTGAGCAGAGCGGCGGCCACGGCCAGGGACAACAGGGACTGCCTCATTGCAGCACCTCCTTTTCGGTTTCGCTGGCCGGCTCGGGGCGCTTCTTCTCGAACAGCGAGCAGACCACTACGTAGAACAGCGGAATCCAGAAGATCGCCAGGATCATCGCGCTGAGCATGCCGCCAATCACCCCGGTACCGATGGCGTGCTTGCTGCCCGCGCCGGCACCGCTGGCGATGGCCAGTGGCAGACAGCCGAGGACGAATGCCAGCGAGGTCATGATGATCGGGCGCAGGCGCATGCGGCAGGCTTCGATGGCCGCATCGGCGATGCTCATGCCCTGTTCGTACTGGGCCTTGGCGAACTCGACGATGAGAATCGCGTTGCGCGCCGACAGGCCGATGGTGGTGAGCAGCCCGACCTTGAAGAACACGTCGTTGGACAGGCCCCGCAGTTCGGTGAACATCAAGGCGCCGATGATCCCCAGCGGCACCACCAGCATCACCGAGAAGGGGATCGACCAGCTCTCGTACAGCGCTGCCAGGCAGAGGAACACGACGATGGCGGAGATCACGAACAGCGCAAGCGTCTGCGAGCCCGCCAGGCGCTCCTCATAGGACAGGCCGGTCCACGAATAGCCCACGCCCTGTGGTAGCTGCTTGGCGATTTCCTCGACGGCGGCCATGGCATCACCGGTGCTGTAGCCGGGCGCTGGTGCACCGAGGATTTCCACCGCCGATACGCCGTTGTAGCGCGCCAGCTTCGGCGCGCCGTAGGTCCACTCGCCGCTGGCGAAGGCACTGAACGGCACCATGCGGCCCTGGTCGTTGCGCACGTACCACTTGTTCAGGTCTTCCGGGCTCATGCGCGCTTCGGACACGCCTTGCAGGTAGACCTTCTTCACCCGACCGCGGTCGATGAAGTCGTTGACGTAGCTGGCGCCCCAGGCAATCGACAGGGTGCTGTTGATGTCCGACAGCGACAGGCCGAGGGTGCGGGCGCGCTCGTCATCGATCAGCAACTGGTACTGCGCCTCGTCGCGCAGACCGTTGGCCCGCACGCTGTCGAGCACCGGGTGCTGGTTGGCCAGCTGGAGGAACTTGTCGCGTGCCTCGTTCATCACCTCGTGGCCAACACCCGCCTGATCCTGCAGGAAGAAGTTGAAGCCAGTGGCGTTACCCATCTCCATCACCGCCGGCGGGGCGAAGGCGAACACCATCGCATCGCGGAAGCTGAAGAAGTGCATCTGCGCACGTTGCGCCAGCGCGGCTACGCCATTCTCGGCACCGGGACGTTCGCCCCAGGGCTTGAGCATGATGAAGGCCATACCGGAGCTCTGGCCGCGGCCGGCGAAGTTGAATCCGGTGACGGTGAACACCGATTTGACCGTGCTGGCTTCGTCTTCCAGCAGGTACTGGCGCATTTCATCGACCACCACCTGGGTACGCTCGGCACTGGAGCCCGAGGGCGTTTGCACCTGGGCGAACAGCACGCCCTGGTCTTCCTCGGGGAGGAAGGCGGTGGGGATGCGGGTGAACATCCACGCCATGATGACGACGATCACCAGATACAGCAGCAGGTACGGCGTCTTGCGCTTGATCATGCCCGCAACGCCGCGCTGATAGGCATTGCTGCCACGTTCGAAGCTGCGGTTGAACCAGCCGAAGAAGCCGCGTTTGGCCTCGTGGTGGTCGCCGTCGATAGGTTTGAGCAGGGTGGCGCACAGCGCAGGGGTGAAGATCAGTGCCACCAGCACCGACAGGGTCATGGCCGAGACGATGGTGATGGAGAACTGTCGGTAGATCACCCCGGTGGAGCCGCCGAAGAAGGCCATGGGCAGGAATACCGCCGACAGTACCAGGGCGATACCGATCAGCGCGCCCTGGATCTGACCCATGGATTTGCGCGTCGCTTCCTTGGGCGACAGCCCTTCTTCACGCATCACCCGTTCGACGTTCTCCACCACCACGATGGCGTCGTCCACCAGCAGGCCGATGGCCAGGACCATTGCGAACATGGTCAGGGTATTGATGGAGAAACCGAAGGCGGCAAGTATGCCGAAGGTGCCGAGCAGCACCACCGGCACCGCCATGGTCGGGATGATGGTGGCGCGCAGGTTCTGCAGGAACAGGAACATCACCAGGAACACCAGTACGATGGCCTCGAACAGGGTGTGCACCACCCCTTCGATGGAGGCCGAGATCACCGGCGTGGTGTCGTATGGGAAGACCACTTCCATGCCGGCCGGGAAGAACGGCTCGAGATTGGAGATGGTTTCGCGTACCGCCTTGGCGGTGTCCAGGGCGTTGGCACCGGTGGCCAGGCGAATCGCCAGGCCCGAGGCCGGCAGGCCGTTGAACTGCGCGTTGATGGCGTAGTTCTCGCCGCCCAGCTCGACCTTGGCGATATCACCCAGACGCACCTGGGAGCCATCGGGCTGAACCTTGAGCAGAATCTTGCGGAACTCTTCCGGGGTCTGCAGGCGCGTCTTGCCGATGATGGTGGCGTTGAGCTGATTGCCCGGCGCCGCAGGCAGGCCGCCGAACTGGCCGGAGGAAATCTGCACGTTCTGCGCCTGGATGGCGCTGCGCACGTCGACCGGAGTCAGCTGGAAGCTGTTGAGCTTGGCCGGGTCGAGCCAGATACGCATCGCGTACTGCGCGCCGAACACCTGGAAGTCGCCGACGCCCTTGGTCCGTGAGATCGGGTCCTGCAGGTTGGAGACGATGTAGTCCGACAGGTCTTCACGGGTCATGCTGCCGTCTTTCGACACCACGCCGATGACCATCAGGAAGTTGCGCACCGACTTGGTCACGCGGATGCCCTGTTGCTGGACTTCCTGTGGCAGCAGCGGGGTGGCCAGCTGCAGCTTGTTCTGCACCTGGACCTGGGCGATATCCGGGTTCACCCCCTGCTCGAAGGTAACGATGATCTCCATGCTGCCGTCGGAGTTGCTCGATGAACTGACGTAGCGCAGGCCGTCGATACCGTTGAGCTGCTGCTCGATCACCTGAACCACGGTGTCCTGCACCGTCTGCGCGGAGGCTCCCGGGTAGCTGACCTGGATGGACACGGCAGGCGGCGCGATGCTCGGGTACTGGTTGATCGGAAGCTTGAGGATGGACAGGCCACCCGCCAGCATGATCACTAGGGCGATCACCCAGGCGAAGATCGGCCGGTCGATAAAGAATCTGGACATTCAGTGCTTCTCCGTTAGTCCTGGCCGTTGGCTTGTGCGGCGTCTTGGGCAGGCTGTTCGGTCTTGACGTTGCTCGCCGGCACGGCCTTGACCTCCGCGCCAGGCTGCACGAACTGCAGGCCCTCGGTGATCAGGCGGTCGCCTTCGCTCAGGCCTTCCTCGACCAACCAGGCGCTGCCAGCGGTGCGATCAGCCTTGAGCACGCGCAGCTCAACCTTGTTGTCGGCACCCACCACCATCGCCGTCGGCTCGCCACGCTGGTTGCGGGTCACGCCCTGCTGCGGTGCGAGGATGGCGTTTTGCCTGACCCCGGAAAGCAGCTCGGCATGCACGAACATGCCCGGCAGCAGCAGATGATCGGGGTTGGGGAACACGGCGCGCAGGGTCACCGAGCCGGTGCTTTCGTCCACCGCGACCTCGGAGAACTCCAGGGTGCCTTCATGGGCGTAACGGCTGCCGTCTTCCAGTTTCAGCGCGACCTTGGCGGCGCTGTCGCTGGCCTTCTGCAGACGGCCCTCGGCCATGTCACGGCGCAGGCGCAGCAGCTCCTTGCTCGACTGGGTGACGTCGACGTAGATCGGATCGAGCTGTTGAATGGTGGCCATGGCGTTGGCTTGACCGTTGCTGACCAGTGCACCTTCGGTCACCGCGGAACGGCCGATGCGGCCGCTGATCGGCGCCATCACCTTGGTGTAGCGCAGGTCGATGCGCGCCTGTTCCAGCGCGGCATCGGCCTGCAGGCCGGCTGCGCGGGCTTCGTCATAGGCCTGTTGGCTGACGGCCTTGTCGGCCACCAGCAGCTTGTAGCGATCAGCCAGGGACTTGGCGGAAAGCTGCGTGGCCTGAGCGCTCTTGAACGCGGCTTCGTAGGTGGCCGGGTCGATCTGGTACAGCTGCTGACCTGCCTTGACCTCGCTGCCCTCGGTGAACAGGCGCTTCTGAATGATGCCGTTGACCTGTGGGCGTACCTCGGCGATGCGATAGGCGCTGGTGCGGCCCGGCACCTCGCTGGTCAGTGCAAAGGGTTTGGCTTCGAGCGTGACCACTCCAACTTGCGGCGTTTGCTGGGTCTGTGGGGCGCTGGATTCCTGACAGCCGGTGAGACTGAGCATTGCCACGGCGATGGCGGAAACCAAAACAGCGAGGGCTGGCTTCGAGTGCATCTGAGAACCTCGTTTTTGTCGAATCATGGCCCCAAGGGGCGAAGGGGACGAAGGCAGGGGAAAAATCGATGGAGGAATATACTTACATACGTGAATGTTTGTAAATGCCTAAAGCTGCCTGCATACTCTCGCCCGTCCTCCCTTACCGGAGGATTACGGCAACGCGAAATGAGGTAGACAGATGGCCAGAAGAACCAAAGAGGAAGCGCAGGCGACGCGGGTGCAGATACTCGATGCCGCCGAGCGGGTGTTCCACGCCCAGGGTGTTTCCCGTGCGTCTCTGGCTGAAGTGGCGAAAGAGGCTGGCGTCAGCCGTGGCGCCATCTATTGGCATTTCGAGAACAAGATCGACCTGTTCCAGGCCATGCTCGAACGCCTGCGCCTGCCGCTCGAGGAACTGGCGCGTGCCAGCGAGAGCGAGGACGAGCCAGACCCGCTGGGCTGCATGCGTGAACTGCTGATCAAGGCGCTGACACGCCTGGCCTGCGAGCCGCAGACTCATCGCACCCACGACATCCTGCGTTACAAGTGCGAATACACCGGTGAGCTGCTCGGTCTGCGCGAGCGCATGCAGGCGCTTAGCCTGGAATGCGATCAACGCATCGCCAAGGCGCTCAGCAATTCGGTCAGCAAGGGGCAGTTGCCAAGTGACCTGGATTGCGCACGCGCGGCTGTCTGCCTGCATGCCTACATGGAAGGCATTGAGGCCAAATGGCTACTGGTGCCCAACTTCGACCTGGCGCAGCAGGCGCCTGCGCTGGTCGATAGCTTGCTGGATATGCTGCGTAGCCCGGCGTTGCGTCAGGTCTGAGCGTCAGCTCGCGCGGCGCTGTTCGGGCAGTTCCGGCAAGCGGTGTGGTGCGCGCAGTCGGGACTCCAGTCTGGCGACGAACTGGCGTGCCTCTTCTTCGCTGTGAAAACTGACGCAATGCTGATCCAGACGGACCTGCCACAGACATTCACCGCCTTGATTGTGCGGTTGGACGATAATCTTCATGCTGACCACCTCCTTGAGCTGCGACGAGTCGTCGGCGCTACTTGGGACAGTCAGGATAGTCCGCTTACATGACCATTTTCTGATCTGGGTCAAACAGCCGACCAGGGTGATGGCCGCTTTGCGATAAGCGGTACCGCGTCGGAAACGTGGCTGGGCCGGGCGGCGATCCGCTTCAGCCTCCCGTTGCACCAACCCAGCCCACTATCGCCCTCAAAATCCTTCGAGCACGATCTTGCCCTTGGCCTTGCCACTCTCCAGCAGCGCATGGGCACGACGCAGGTTGGCGGCATTGATGGTGCCGAAATGCTCGCCCAGGGTGGTCCTGAGCACGCCGCTGTCGACCAGCTCCGACACCCGCTGCAGAAGACGATGCTGCTCGATCATGTCGTCGGTCTGGTAGAGCGAACGGGTGAACATAAGCTCCCAGTGCAGCGACAGGCTCTTGCGCTTGAGCTGCATGACATCCAGCGGTTGCCGTGGGTCATCGATCAACGCCAGACGCCCCTGCGGCTGCAGGCATTCGATCAGTTGCGTGAAATGTTGGTCGGTCTGCGTCAGGCTGGCGACATGGGTGACCTGGCCGATGCCAATGCGTGCCAGTTCCTCGCTCAGCGGCTTGCTGTGATCGATCACATGATGCGCGCCCAGCTCGCGGACCCAGGCCTGGGTTTGCGGACGCGAGGCTGTACCGATCACGGTCAGGCCGGTCAGGCGCCGCGCCAGTTGGGTGAGGATCGAGCCGACGCCGCCAGCGGCACCGACGATCAGCAGGCTCTGGCCTTGATCGGTCGAGCCTTCGGCGATATGCAGGCGCTCGAACAGCAGCTCCCAGGCGGTGATCGCGGTCAGTGGCAGGGCAGCAGCCTCGGCGAACGACAAGCTGCCCGGCATATGGCCGACGATACGCTCATCGACCAGATGCAGCTCGCTGTTGGCCCCGGCGCGGTCGAGGGCACCGGCGTAGAACACCCGGTCGCCGGGCTGAAACAGGCTGACTTCGCTGCCCACGGCCTTGACGACGCCGGCTGCGTCCCAGCCCAGCACCTTGGCCGCGCCATTTTCGGGGGCGACGCCTTTGCGGATCTTGGTATCGACCGGGTTGACCGAGATGGCGCTCACCTCCACCAGCAGGTCATGCGGGCCGGGTGAGGGAGCGTCCAGTTGTGCGTCCTGCAGGGATTGCGGATGGTCGATGGGGAGGGATTGGTAGTAGGCGACGGCTTTCATGGCGTGGCTCCGATGCATTGCAAACAGTTGATGGCGTGCATGTTCATCGGTTCTTCTGGTTGAAAAAAGTGGCTAGAGATAGAGTCTCTTTCAATATTTTTTTGAGAGTGAGCGGCCATGCTGCGCTTCGACGACCTGCAACTCTTCGTGCGTACTGCCGAAACCGGCAGCCTTTCTGCCGCCGCGCGGCTGCTTGATGTATCGCCGGCAGTGGCCAGCGCCGCGCTCAAACGACTAGAGCAGCAGTTGCAGGTGCGCCTGCTGGCGCGCTCGACACGTAGCCTGCGCCTGACGCCCGAGGGCGAGCTGTATCTGGAGCACGCCCGCCTGGCCTTGCAGAGCCTGGAGGAGGGGCGCCAGCAACTGGCAGGCAGCCAGGACGGCATTCGTGGTGCGCTGCAGCTGTCGGCTCCCTCGGACTTCGGCCGCAACACCCTGTTGCCTTGGCTCGATGAATTCCAGGGCGAGCATCCGCAACTGCAGTTGCGCCTGCTGCTGGCCGATCGCGTCGCCGATCTGTTCCGTGAGCCGGTGGACATCGCCCTGCGCTATGGCGCGCCGGAAGATTCCAGCCTGGTGGCCCTGCCGGTGGCGCCGGACAATCGTCGGGTGCTGTGCGCCGCGCCCGCCTATATCGCCCGACATGGCGTGCCACAGAGTGCCGAAGATCTGCGCCAGCACAACTGCCTGCTCTACATGCTGCATGGTCGTGTGCATGACCGTTGGCGCTTTCAGGATGGCAAGCGTGAGATCGTCATGAGTGTTGGCGGCAATCGGATTTGCGACGATGCCGATGTCACCCGGCGTTGGGCCGTGGCCGGGCAGGGCGTGGTGTACAAGTCGTGGCTGGATGTCGCCGATGACGTGCGTGAAGGCCGTCTGCAGGTACTGTTACCGGGCTGGCAGGGAGAAGCCACGCCGCTGTATCTGGTCTGTGCGCACCGTGCCCAACTGAGTAAGGCGGTGCATCTGCTGCGTGAGTTCGTGCAGCTGCGCTGCCAGCGTTTGCTGGACGCTGCACCGTGGTGTTAGCACACAACGCGATAAAGCCAGCAAGCCCTGCTAGACTCTCGCACACGACGCCTGCGGCAATGCACCGCAGTGCTGCGCTACCAACCTCTGTTTAGAGTCGCGCCTCATGAAACTGGCCCGCAAAGAACGCTCACTGACCGCCTGGTTGCTGTACTTCAGCATCCTGTTCAGTGCGTTCGTCTGCGCGATCAGCCACGGTCAGATGGCCGGCATGCAGCTTAGTGGTCTGGACGGTCAGTATTGCTCGTTCGACGGCAACTTCGGCGCCGGTGCTGACCTCAACGGTTCCGGCATCGTCGCACCGAACCCGGCCACCGGTACGGGCTGCGCCCTGGCCAGTCTGTTCAGCGCGATCATCCTGGCGGCGTTCTTCGGCCTGCTCGGTTTGCTCGCTGCCGAGCGTGTGCGCCCGCTGCCAGCCCTGCATATCCCTCGTCTTGCCCGCTATCGCTGGCCTCCCGCCAACCCTCGCGCTTCTCCCTTTTTCGCCTGATCCGTCCGCCCGTTTGGGCGTCCCTATCATGCGTATGCCTTGCCGCACGTTCACGCCTGCGGCTGGCTGGAGAAAGCTTCATGGCGTCTTCCCCCAACAGCACCGCACCTGCTCGTGAGCGTGCGGCGCCGTCCTTCTACAACCTGGCCTGGCGCTGGCACTTCTATGCCGGGCTGTTCGTCATCCCGTTCATGATCCTGCTGTCGGTCACCGGGATGATCTACCTGTTCAAACCGCAGCTCGATGCGTGGATGTACGCCGACCTGATGCAGGTGCCGGTCGCCGAGCAGCGTCTGAGCGCCGATCAGCAACTGGCCATCGTCCGCGAGGCATACCCGCAGGCCGCTGTCAGCAAATACCTGCCGCCTGCTGCGCCTGATCGTAGCGCGCAGTTCGTGATCAATCAGGATGGACGCGATCTGAACCTGTTCGTCGATCCCTACAGCGGCAGCATTCTCGGCACCCAGGATGCGCTGTGGAATTTGCAGGCTGCCGCGCGCAAGCTCCACGGCGATCTGCTGATCGGCACCGTCGGTGACCGCCTGATCGAGCTGGCCGCTGGTTGGGGCATCGTGCTGGTGGTCTCCGGCCTGTACCTGTGGTGGCCGCGCGGCAGCAGCGGGGCGGGTGTGCTGTGGCCGCGCCTGAGCGCACGCGGGCGTCTGTGGTGGCGCGACCTGCATGCGGTGACCGGCTTCTGGGGCAGTGCGCTGCTGTTGTTCATGCTGCTCACTGGCATGACCTGGACAGGCTACTGGGGCGCGCAGTTCGCCGGCGCCTGGAACCACTTCCCCGCTGCCATGTGGGATGACGTGCCCAAGTCCGGGCAATTGACTGGCAGCCTCAACAGCAGCAGCCAGCAGACTGTGGCCTGGGCGGTGGAGGTCACGCCGCTGCCCGCTTCTGACCCGCATGCGGCGCACCTGGGCCATGCCGGGCATAGCGCCCCGGCAACTTCCGCGAGCCTGCTGCAGCATGTCGTCGACACGGCGGCTGAGCGTGGCGTGCAGCCGGGCTACAGCATCAGCCTGCCCAAGGGCGAGCAGGGCGTTTACACCGTTGCGCTGTTCGCCGATGACCCGCGCAACGACGCCACCCTGCACTTCGACCAGTACAGCGGCGCGGTACTCGCCGACGTGCGCTGGCAGGACTACGGCCTGGTGGCGAAAACCGTGGAAACCGGGGTGATGCTGCACGAGGGCAAGCTGTTCGGCCTGGCCAACCAACTGCTGATGGCGGCGGTGTGCCTGCTGATCATCTTCAGCTCGGTGAGCGGCCTGGTGATCTGGTGGAAACGCCGCCCGGCTGGACGCCTCGGTGTGCCGCCGCTGCGCCACGACCTGCCGCGCTGGAAGACCGCCATCGGCGTGATGATCGCGCTCGGCGTGATTTTTCCACTGGTCGGCGCTTCGCTGCTGCTGGTTTGGGCGCTGGATGTGCTGCTGGGCCTGTGGCGCCGGCAGTTCGCGGCCAATACCCGATCTGCCTGATTTATGGATACCTGGCAGCCTTGCTCTGTCAGGTCAGCATTCATGTGGCGGCGCATGCGCCGTAACGTTGGAACTTTAGGATATGACTCATTCATTCAACCCGCTGGCCCGCGCTGTTCAACTCGCCCTCCTGGCCATCGGCGTGCAGGCTTTGCCGGCACTGGCCGACAGCACCCTGGCATTGGGCACCGTGACCGTCACCGGTGAAGAAAAAGGCCCGCTGTCGAGCCACAACATCCTCAGTTCGGTGGATTACGTCGGCAGCGACGTGCTGGAAAAACAACCCGTGCAATACAGCTGGGAGCTGTTTAGCCGCGTGCCGGGGGTGATGCTCACCCAGTTCAACCAGGGCACCACCTCCGGCAAGTTGTCCTTCCGTGGCTTCAATGGCGAAGGCGAGGTGAATGCGGTGAAGCTGTTGATCGACGGCATCCCGAGCAACACCAATGATGGCAACATGCCGTTCATCGACATGGTCTTCCCGCTGGATATTGAAGACATCGAAGTGGTGCGCGGCACCAACGATCCGCGCTACGGCCTGCACAACATTGCTGGCAACGCCAGCATCAACACTCGCATCGGCGGCAACGAGGGCAAGCTGCGCCTGCGCAGCGGCAGCTTCGATACCCAGGAGCTGCAACTGGTCAAGGGCATCGAGTCGGGCAACTGGTCGCAGAACTACTTCGTCGCCTACCAGAAGAGCGGCGGCTATCGCGATCATGCCGATGCCGAGCGGCAAAGCTTCGCCGGCAAGTGGTTCTACACCGCCGATGCCGGCTGGCGTGCCGGCCTGATCGTCCGGCATTACCAGGCCGATGCCAAGGAGGCCGGTTACCTGACACGCAACGATGCCCGTGACGATCCGCGCCAGTCCTACGCCAACAATGCCTTCGATGAAGGCGAGCGCAGCATGGACCAGCTCAGCCTGCACCTGGACACCGATATCGCCGAGGATCTGGCCTGGTCGAGCAAGGTCTACTACAACCGTTTCGAGGATCGTCGCTGGACCAAATACTGGATCACCTCGTCTCAGCAGGAACGCTTAAACGATGAAGACCAGTACGGCGCCATCAGTAGCCTGACCTGGCGCCCGCAGGTCAGTGGTCTTTACGACTTCGCCCTGGAAGGCGGGGCGGATATCCAGCGTCAGGAGGTGATCAGCGAGCGCTATCGCACGACCAAGCAGGTACGCACTGCACAGACCCGTGACCAGGCCTTCGACCTTACCACCAAGGGGGTCTATGTGCAGGCGGTGATCGAACCCTGGGAAAGCCTCAAGCTGATTCCCGCCTACCGCATCGATCAGGTCGAAGGTGACTATCGCAACGAACTGACCGGCGAGCGGGCCCGCGCCAACGACTACGGCAATATCCGCCAGCCGAAATTCAGCCTGGTCTATTCCCCCTGGAAGCAAGCCAGCTTCTACGCCAACTGGGGGCGCACCTTCCAGGTTGGCGTCGGCTCTGGCGCCTACAAGCTGGCGGGCCAGGCCGATGACCTCAAGCCCTCGATCAACGAGGGGTGGGAAACCGGCATCAAGTTCAGCCCGGTGGCCTGGCTCGACGGGCGCGTGGCCTACTGGGAACAGCACGCTACCGACGAGGTGCAGCGCAAGCTCAACGATGCCGTTGGCGACTCGGAGAACGTCGGTGAAACCCTGCGCCGTGGTTACGACGTACAGCTCAACCTGTACCCGAACGATCTGGCGCGTGTCTGGCTGTCCTACTCGCGGCAGTTCTCCGAGATTCTCGAGCCGAGCCCCAACCTGCCGGCCAGCAAGGGCAAGGAGATGGATCACGTACCGCATCATCTCTACGCCCTGGGTGCCGATTACCAGGCCACTGACAAACTCAAGCTCAGCGCCTGGGTCAATGGTCAGAGCGACTACTACCTGGAGCGCACCAACAGTACCGGCCAATATGGCGGTTACACCTTGCTCAACCTCGGTGCGGAGTATCGTCTCAGCGAGACGGTCAGCGTCGACGTGCAGATGAAAAACGTCACCAACCGCTACTACGAGTACGTGTGGTACGACCCGGACGGTGCTCAGGATTCGCTGCACGCCCCCGGCGATGGCCGCGCGCTATATGCCGGTTTGACCCTGGATTTCTGATTTTTCGTTTTCCCCAAAGGAGGCAACACCCATGACCCTGAAGAAAACCCTGCTTGGCCTCACCCTGCTGCTGCCGACGCTGTTGGTGCAGGCCCACGAGTACGATGCCGGCCAACTGCATATCGACCACCCCTGGTCGCGCGAGATGCCGCCAGTGGCGCCGACAGCCGCCGCCTACTTCGTTATCCACAACAAGGGCAGCGAAGCCGATCGCCTGCTCAGCGCCAGCACGCCGGTGGCCGGCAAGGCCGAGCTGCATGAGCATGTGCATGCCGGCGGCGTGATGAAGATGCAGCAGGTGCAGGACGTGGTCATCCCGGCTGGCGGCGAGGTGAAGTTCGAGCCCATGGGCTACCACGTCATGCTGCTGGACGTGAAACAGCAGGCCAAGGATGGTGAGCGCTTTCCGCTGACCCTGACTTTCGAGAAGGCCGGCAAGGTCGAGGTGGACGTCGCAGTGCAGAAGGAAGCGCCAGCAGGCCACGATCACGGCACTGATCACGGCGAACACAAGCACTGATGACCTTCACGGCACGCAGGCGATTGCTTGGCGCCCAGCTTGGGCTGCTGGCGCTCGTTCTGATCGCCCTGGCGCCGCTGGCTTCGCAGCTACGCGGCGAAGCACGGGACTGGTCGTGGCTGGCTGAACTGGCTTGCCACGATGGCCCCGCGCAGGCGCCTGCCGTACCGGTGCCGCAGGCATTCGCTGTGGATGCCTGCGCCTACTGCTCGCTGCTGATCAATAGCCCGGCATTGGGCAGCCTGGACTGGGCGCTGCTGGACCTGGCTGTACTGTTTACCCCACCTCTCGCATTGCGCTGGCAAGCGCCGCCCGCGCCGCGCCTGCCCACGGCGCAATCACGCGCGCCACCCCCGTTCGCCGGATAACCCTCTGGTGGAGCTCATCGAGCTCCCGTTGCCTCGCCAGTCGAGGCTGAACACGAACAGGAGGCTGAACCCATGCGTTCATCTCATCTCAAGGCCATGTCGCCGCGTCGGCGTACATCTGGCGATTCGTTGTTTCCCGATTACCCGAGCAATGCGCGCTCCTTCATTGCCCTGGACGCCAAGCTGTTGCCCTACTGGCATCTGCTCTACGACCTGTGCCCCAGCTTGCTCAAGCTCGACCCGCCGGAAGGCCTGAATCTGTTTCGCAGTTTCATGACCTGGGCCTACCGCCACCAGCCGGCGCAGGACTGGACCTTTCACATCAGCGTCTGCCGCTGGTTGCTGGCCTCCGACTATGCGCCACGGGTCACCACCGCGCAGGTCGAGAGCCTGCTCTCGGCTGCTGCCGCGCGCTGGGTCATTCGTGATACCAGCCTGGCGCAAGGCATCCTGCTGGCCTGCAGTGTTCGCCCGCTGACGCTGATCGACTGGAAGAACCGGGAAGCGGCGCAGGATGACGACATTCAGGTACTGCCACCGGCGCGTTACGACTTTGCCTGGTCGCCTCTGAGCCGGGCGGGCGTAGCAGGGTTTCACCGTTGGCTGCGGATTGCCGAATAGAACGCTGCGACAAACCACCACAGCTTGAGCAGAGCGCCATGAGCACGGGTTTCCCGGGCGCTGTGTGGCGGCTTGTCGCAGTTGAGAGGGCAGGGATGGCCCCATAGCATGTGTGTGCTTCGGGTTGGAATATGTCTTGTCTGGGCATCCACGGTTAAGCCTGAAGCCCCTTTATCGACGGTGTTCGGTCGCCGGCTCTCCCGCAAGGGAGAGCCCGCTTTTTTGCGTCTGGCACAGCAGTTCCCGTCACCAGAACAACAGCTACAAACCGATGAGACCTGAACCATGAACAAACCTGTTCTGCTTGCCCTGACGTTGAGCCTGGCTGGGCTGGCCAACGCTGCGCAGGATCCCGAGGCGGTGTTCAACCGCTCCTGTGGCGTGTGCCATAACGGTCAGTTACCGACCGCGCCCAAAAAAGGCGATGCCGCTGCCTGGCAAGCGCGCCAGGCGCTGGGTATGGAAACGCTGGTCAAGCACGTCACCGAGGGTTTCAACGCCATGCCGCCGCGCGGTCTGTGCATGGATTGCTCGGCTGAGGATTACCAGGCCGTGATTGGTTGGATGTCCAAGTAACCAAGCTGCAGTCCACTCTTGGGTCAGACGCCATCGATTGTCCGGCCCGCTTTTTTTGAGGCGAGGCATAGCTGTGAGATGTGCTGCTAAAGGCGTTATATGGGGATTGCTCGTACTGCTCTGTGCCTGTCAGGATCAGAAGCGGCAGGCCGACGTCGAACCGGGTGAATCGAGGCCGAGCGGGGCTACGACCACGAAGGTAGTGGGCAGCAACGCATTCTCGATGCCCGGCAGCAATCTGACGCCCATGCAGCGCATGGACTTCTCCGTTGGCAATGCCTTCTTTCGCAATGCCTGGGTCGCGGCAGGGCAGTCGCCAGCCAATCGCAGTGGTGTCGGGCCGCTGCTCAATACCGATTCCTGCCAGAGTTGCCATATCAAGGACGGGCGCGGGCATCCGCCACGCGAAGGTGTACTGGAGCCTGCTCTGTCGTCGCTGGTGAGGTTGTCGATACCGGCCAGCGAAGCCGATGCCGCTATCGTGCAACGCGCTGGCAGCGTTGCGGAGCCGACCTATGGCGGGCAACTGCAAGACAACGCCATCGCGGGGCATGCTGCGGAGGGACGCGTATGGCTGCGTTACGAGACGCAGTCGGTGCAACTGGCCGATGGCACGCAGGTGGAGTTGCGCAAACCCGTTTTCGAGATTCGTGAACTGGGCTATGGCGCGTTGCATCCAGAAACCCTGATGTCTCTGCGCGTAGCGCCGCCGATGATCGGGCTCGGCCTGCTGGAGGCCATCGACGAGGCGGATCTGCATGCCAACGTCGAGCAGCAGCGCCAGGGGGAGGTCAGTGGCCGCCTCAATCGGGTCTGGGATGCGGCACAGAACCAGACGGTGGTCGGTCGTTTCGGCTGGAAGGCCGGCCAACCTACTATCAACCAGCAGAATGCCAGCGCTTTTGCCGGTGATATGGGCCTGACCAGCACGTTGCATCCCCAGGATGACTGCACGGCCCGGCAACCGAGTTGCCTGAGCGCGCCGCAGGGCGGGCAGCCCGAGGTCAGCGATGCGATCATGGCCAGCGTGCTGTTCTACACGCGTAATCTCGCCGTGCCTGCTCGTCGTGATCACGACAAGCCCGAGGTGCTGCGCGGCAAGGCGCTATTTCAGGATGTTGGCTGCAGCGCCTGCCACCGTCCTTCATACGTCACGGGGCGTGTCGAGCAGGCCGGGCTGTCCGAGCAGACCATCTATCCCTACACCGACCTGCTGCTGCATGACATGGGCGATGGCCTGGCCGATGGTCGCCCGGAGTTTCTCGCCGACGGCCGCGAGTGGCGAACACCACCCTTGTGGGGGATTGGTCTGACCCAGGCGGTCAACGGGCATACCCAGTACCTGCATGACGGTCGGGCGCGCAACCTGCTCGAGGCCATTCTCTGGCACGGGGGCGAGGCTCGGCCTGCGCGTGACCGGGTCGTCGCGCTGGATGCCGACAGTCGGCAGGCATTGCTGCGTTTTCTAGAGTCGCTTTGAGCGGAGTGCGTATGCCTGTTTCACGGAAATGGCTGTTATGGGTATTGGCCCTGTGCCTGCTTGGCGCTGGTGGTTTCTGGCTGATCCAGCCCAGGGCCGTACTGGGCTCGGCACAGCTGACCCAAGCCGGGATCATCCTGCTGCCACAGGCGCGGGCGCTACCTGATGCCGCCCTCGGCACGGCCGATGGGCAGCCCTTCGGCGCGGATTTTTTCAAGGGGCGCTGGACGCTGGTGCTGTTCGGCTACACCTTCTGCCCGGATATCTGCCCCACCGCGCTCAGTGAGTTGCGCCGGATTCGCGCGGCATTGCCTGCTGAGGTTCGCGATCGTCTGGGTGTGACCATGGTCAGTGTCGACCCTCAGCGCGACAGTCCCGAGCGTATGCAGCAGTACGTGACCTATTTCGACCCGACCTTCATCGGTATGACCGGCGAGATGCAGGAGATACAGAAGGCGTCTGCTGCCATGGGCTTGCCTTTCGTCCCAGGCGATACGAGCAAGGAGTATTACAGCGTTGATCACAGCGGCCATCTGGGTTTGATCGACCCACAGGGGCGACAGGTCGGCTATGTACGCGGGCCATTGCGTGAGGCGCAGTTGATTGAGCAACTGCCTGCATTGCTAAGACTCGATAGCGTTCCATGAGGCTTGGCACATGGCGCAGGTGCGACATTCTGCCTCAGGCGCCCTGCAGAGCTTGGAGTGAGCGGGATTCCTGCTTCGGTGTGTGGCGGATTGTCGCACTGCGCTTGCCTCGGTTCAGGTTGCTAGGATCGCCGATAGAGGTAAAGGCACCCTTTCAATAGGGGCTTTCGCGTTATCCCGACCGCCAGCAGCTATGAAGTTGCTGTTCAGGAAGATCGAAAAGGCTAGGGAAGAGCGGGTCGACGCTCGGCATTTCTCGATTGTGGTCGGTGGTTTTGCGCCTCCTGTCTGCCGATAACAACGAGAAGGAATGCACCGTAATGTCCGATTTTCCCCCTTTTTCCAGCGCTCAGCGCAAGCCATTGGCTTGGGCCATCCGGCGCGCGCTCGTGCTACCCGCGTTGTGCTGCGGTGTGGTGCAGGCCGCTGAAACGGCCAATGCGCCTCTGCTACTCGATAGCACTACCGTGACCGCCACGCGCACCAGCAACAGCACCTTCGAGCTGCCGGCTTCGGTGTCCACCGTGACCCGTGAGCAACTCGATGATGTCCAGGCCGACACGCTGTCGCGGGTATTACGTAACGTCCCTGGGGTGAATTACGGCGGCGGCCCGCGCCCAGCGGCGCAGAGCCCGGCCATTCGCGGCCTGCAGGGGCCTCGGGTGATCCTGACGGTCGACGGCGCGCGGCGTAACAACGAAGGCGGGGTCAATTCTCCGCTGTTGCTCGACCCGGATTTCATCCGCCAGGTCGACGTGGTGCGTGGGCCGATGTCGGCTGCCTATGGCAGTGGTGGCCTGGGTGGCGTGATGGCTTTCGAGACCATTCGTGCCGAGGATTTCGTCGAGCCCGGCGAGGTGTTCGGTGGACGCCTCAAGGCGGGATACCGCAGCGCCACCGAGGCCTTTTCCAGCAACCTGACGGCTGCCGCAATGGGCGCGCGTGCGGACGTGCTGGCCAGTGTCACCTACCGCAATTACGACAGCATCCACACCGGCAAGGGCGGCGAACATGCCGAATACCCCAATGACGGCGATCTGCAGAGCGCGCTGTTCAAAACCGGCTTCAATCTCAATGAGTTCAATCGCTTCGATCTGGCCTATCAGAGCTTCGATGACGAGTTCGTCGGGCCGACCAACCCCGGTGGCAACCTGCTGTTCCCGTTCGACCAGGAGCTGCGCCGCCGCCAGGAGCAGTACAGCGGCAGTTGGAGCTTTCAGGATGCCGAGCAGGCACTCATCGACGGCAAGCTGAGTCTGTACAAGACGCGCTTCAAGCTCGATGGCGAGAGCCGTTCCGTACCTCGCCAGGCCGATACCACGACCATGACCGAGACGGTCGGCGGCAGTCTGCAGAACAGCAGCCGCTTCGCCATGGGCGACTGGGCGCAGCACCGCTTCACCTATGGTGTGGACTTCTACAAGGACACCAGCGAGAACACCTCTGCGGGTCAGGGAAACTCGGTGCTGCCGGATGGCGAGTTGCGCTCGCTAGGCGGCTTCGTGCAGGACGAAATCAGCGTCCTGGAAAAATGGACATTGATCGGCGCGTTGCGCCACGACGATTACCAACTGACTTCGCCGGGGCAGAGCAGCAGCAGTCACAACCGGCTGTCGCCGAAGGTTGCATTGAAGTACCAGCCTTGGGTGCCGTTCGGCGTGTTCATCAGTTATGGCGAGGCCTTCCGCGCGCCGATCCTGACCGAGATGTTCGGCAATCTCAATACCAACCAGGCGCTGTTCAACTTCCGCGCCAACCCGGATCTCAAGCCAGAACTGAGCCGAACCAAGGAAGTGGGCTTCACCCTCGACCTGGCCAACCTGCTGGCAGCGGGTGATCAACTGCGCTTCAAGGCCACTTACTTCGATGAAAAGGTCAAGAACCTGATCGACCAGCAGGTAGTGGGCACCTATATACGCCAGGCACCGTTCTCGGGACTTGGCCTGGTCTTCCAGCGGCGCAACGTGGCCGAAGCCGAGCGCCATGGCGGCGAGATCGAAGCCGCCTACCAGTACGAGCGGCTGTCGGTGGGGCTCGGCTATTCGCGCATGCGTTCGCGCAATGCCGAGACCCATGATCACCTCTACTCGCCGCCGGACAAGCTGACCCTGGCCATGCAGTACCGCCTGGATGACAACTGGTCGCTGAACTACCAGGGGCAATTCGTTCAGGCCCAGGACTATGACTCGACCGAACTGCGGCAGCGTGCCGGCTACGGCCTGCACGATATCGGCGTGGCGTACGAGACACGGCAGTACCGCGTCGACCTGGGCGTGAGCAACCTGTTCGACAAGGCCTACGCGACCTATCAGCAATCTCAGGCCAACACCTTCAGCTACGAGGAAGGCCGTAGCGTCAACCTCGCGTTGAGTACGCGTTTCTAGGAGGTGGGCATGAACATATCGACGCGTTTTGGCTTGCTCGCTTCTGCTGTTCTGCTGGGGGCGTGCAGCCATCCAGTCACGCACGAGGCACAAGCGCTGAGCATCGCCTTCGAGCTGCTGGCCAATGGGCAGCCGGCGCGCTGCTCTGCGCCGCTTGGGCCGTTGGGCCGCGATCAAATCCCGGCGCAGTTGCACGACGCACGTTTCTACGTGCAGGACGTCGCGCTGATCGCGAAAGATGGCCGCCACGTGCCGCTGCAACTGACAACCAATGATTGGCAGAACACCAATGTGGCGTTGCTCGACTTCGAGGATGGCAGTGGCCAGTGTGTGGGTGGCACGCCGGCGACCAATCATGAGGTGCGTGGCAGCATCCCGCCTGGCGACTATGTGGGCCTGGCGCTGAGCCTTGGCGTACCACCGGCGCTCAATCACACCAGCACCGAGCTGGAGCCGCCGCCGCTGGATATCGCCGCCATGGGCTGGAGCTGGCAGGCCGGACGCAAGTTCGCCAAGCTCGAGGTCGATCCGCAGGGCGGGGTGGCCAAGGCTGACGGCTCGCGTTCGGCGACCTGGTACGTGCACCTGGGATCCACGGGCTGCACGGGCAATCCGGTTACGGGAGAGACAGTCAGTTGCCAGCGTGCCAATCGCTTGCCGCTGCAGTTCGAGCGTTTCGATTCTCGGCGAGATGTGGTCGTGATCGATCTGTCCGCATTGCTGGCCGGCAGCGACATCGGTCGTGATCAGGGCATGGCGGTGGGCTGCATGAGCGGCCCGGACGACCCCGAGTGCGGCCCGGTATTCGAGCGCCTGGGGCTGAGCTTGCAGAGCGGCGAGCCGCTGCAGCCTGGGCATTCACCGAGTATTTCGCGCGGGGCGCGGCCATGACGCTGGGGCGGATCTGCTGTGGCCTGGCTGGTCTGCTCCTGAGTCTGTCGGGCATGGCTGCCGAGGACTGGGATTGGCAGTTGCCCTCGCACGTGCCAGCGCCGCGTGTGCCGCAGGACAACCCCATGAGCGCAGCGAAAGTCGAGTTGGGCCGGCACCTGTTCTATGACACGCGATTGTCCGGCAATGGCACCCAGTCCTGCGCTACCTGCCATGTGCAGGAACAAGCTTTCAGCGATGGCAAGGCGCTTTCCACCGGCAGTACGGGTGGCACTACCCACCGCAATGCCCCAGGGCTGGCCAACGTGGCCTGGCATGCCACCTACAACTGGGCCAATCCGGCCATCGTGACCCTGGAACGGCAGATGGAGGTGCCGTTGTTCGGTGATGACCCGGTAGAAATGGGCATCACCGATGGCAACCGGGCCCAGGTGCTGCAGCGCTTGCGTGACGAGCCGCGCTACCCCCCTTTGTTCGCGGCGGCTTTCCCGGAGCAACACGAGCCGCTGAGCATGGGCTCGGTGATCAAGGCGATTGCCGCCTTCGAGCGCAGCCTGGTCGCAGTCGATAGCCGCTATGACCGTTATCTGCAAGGGCAGGGCGAACTGAGCGCTGCCGAGCTGCGCGGCAAGGATCTGTTCTTCGGCGAAAAGGCCGAGTGTCACCACTGCCATGGCAGCTTCAACTTCAACGATCAGGTGGTGCACGTCCGTTCGCGCCAGGTGGAGACGCCCTTTCACAACACCGGCTTGTACAACCTCGATGGTCAGGGCGCTTATCCCTTCCCCAATCGCGGCGTCTTTGAGCTCAGTGGCGAGCCGCGCGACATGGGCGCTTTCCGCGCGCCCAGCCTGCGTAACGTGGCGTTGACCGCACCCTATTTTCATGACGGCAGCGCAGCCACTTTGCGCGAGGTGCTGGGCTTCTACTCGCAGGGCGGGCGCAACCTCGAGCATGGCCCCTGGCGTGGCGATGGTCGGCTCAACCCGTACAAGAGCGGGTTGATCGTGCGTGTCGGTTTCAGCGAACAGGAAATCGATGACCTGCTGGCCTTTCTCCACAGCCTGACCGATGAATCGCTGCTGCGTGACCCTACTCGTTCAGACCCCTGGCGAGCGGATTTGCGATTGACGTCCACACCCTGAAAGGAGGCTGCCTATCGAAATGAACGTTACCCGTCGTCATGCAAGACCTGACGGCTCGACCGTCCAATCATTCATCGAACGTTATGGAGAACTCACCATGAAGATCAAGATCACCAGTAAGCAAACCATCGTTGTAGCCGGACGTGCAGGCGCATGCTGTGGCGCGTGCTGTGCGCCGATCGGCGCGTAATGCGGTACTGAATGCCTATGCCAGCGTTGCGACGCTGGCGTAGGTCTCGCTCAAGGAGGGCCTATGCGACTTGGATTCAACTTCACGTTGGGTGAAACCGCACCGCTGGTTCGCCAACTGCTGGCCGATGGCGCCATCGATTACGTGGAACTGTTGATCGACAACTTTCTCGCCGTCGACCCGGATGAGCTGGCAGATGCCTTCCATGCTCCCGTCGGCTTTCACATCATGTTTTCCAAGTTCATCGAAGGTGACGCGGCCGAGTTGCGTGATCTGGGTCAGCGCTTGCGTCTGCTGATCGACAGGCTACAGCCGCTTTACGTTTCTGACCATGTGGCGCGCTTCACCCATGAGGGGCGCCAGCTCTATCACCTGGCTGAGATCGACTATCGCGCCGATTACGAGCAGGTGCGTAGGCGCGTGGAAACCTGGCAGCAGTATCTGGGGCGGCGACTGTTGCTGGAGAACTATCCATCGATCATGCCCGGAGGGCACGATGCGCCGGCATTCTTCGAGCGTCTGTCGCGCGATACCGGCGCTGGCGTGCTGTTCGACGTGTCCAATGCCGTCTGCTCGCACCTCAACTGCGGCCTTGAGCTAGAGGCCTGGTTGCCGGTGATCGAGGCATCCGAACACTTTCATGTGGCCGGCTATAACCTGTCGATCCTGCAGCCGCATCTGGTGCTCGATACCCATGACCGGCCGCTGTCCGATACCACGTTGGATTTTCTTCAGCGCTATTGGCCCAGCTTCGACGGAGCCGACGCGACCCTGACCTATGAACGCGACGATGCCTTCGACGAGGCCGAAATTCGTGCCGATCTGGCGCGTCTGCGGGGGCTAGCGGAGGGAAGGACGCATGCCAATGTTTGATACTCCACGTACCGATAGAGCTCTGCTCGATGCACTCAGCGTGCCTGCACGTCAGGTGGACTACCCTCGTGATTCAAAGGCGTTCGTACGCATTGATACCAGCCTGCGGGTCTACTGGCACAGCCTGTTCGATATCTGCCCTGGATTGTTGCGATTGTCAGGGCCTGATGGCCTGGCCATCTTTCGCCCGTTCATGGCCTGGGCCGACGAGCAGCGGTTGTCATTGAACTGGACGTACTACTTGTGGGTGGATGTCTGGTTGCGGCAGTCGTCGTTCCGCGATTGTCTCGATACCGATCTGCGCTACGAGTTGATGGCGGCCTCTGCAGCTCGCTGGGCCACCAGTGACCGCTCCAGATCGCCAGGAATCATATTGGGCGCTGCAGGCCTTGCCGACCTGATCTGCGCCTGGAAGACCCGTTCGGTCGACACCGGACGACAGGTCGAACGCTTGGCTCTGGAGGAGCCTTTGCCGATGTCAGGTCAGGATCTCGGTTACTTCGTCCTGGCTTCGGACACCTTTCCCGACGCGTTCCCGGGCTGGCAAGAGATACCGCGTTGACTTGGATGTTGCCTACCGATTTCTGGCGTGGATTCTGCGCGCTGGTACTGAGCTTCGTGGTGGCGCAACTAGCCGCCCAAGTCGACTTAGCCATGCTGGCGCGAGTCGGGCAGGGGTTGCCAGGGCTCTATGTGCTGACGACGCGAATGGCTCTGTTTGAGTTCGTCGTCGCGATGGCCTTGGGCACCACGCTGTCTGTTGCTGTGGCTCAGGCTGCGCGCCAGGAGCAGGCACCCCGTGTCACGCGGCAGGCGCTGGTGCTGACGGCAATTGTCGGAGGCCTGTTGGGGCTGTTGGCTGTTCTCACCTATCCGTGGCTCCTGTCATGGATGCTCGAGGATGACCCCGAACTAGCCGAGGTGGGCTGCTCGGCGCTGTTCTGGTTCATCCTGGCCGTACCTTTTCGCCTGCTCAACGGGGTGACTGCGTTCATTCTGCACGCGCGTGGCGAGGGGGCTCTGGTGGTGCGTTGGAAGTTGCTGGAGTTGGGCGCACGTATCGGCTTGCTGTGGGTCTTGCTGGAAGGTTTTCAGACCGGGCTCTGGGGCTGTTTTCTCACCGGGTTGTTACTGAATCTGGGTTCAACAGTCTGGGCTGTGTGGTGGTTGACTCGGCGTGACGCAGGTGTGCCCTGGCTGCCTTCACTGGCGTGGATGGTCGAGGTGTTGCGCAGTACGTCCTGGGAGGGGCAGCGGGTACTGGCCATGCAGCTCTTCGGTTTTACTGCGGTGGCCTTGTTTGCCGCCTGGGGTTCGGATACTGACCGGGTGCGGCTCGACGCCTTCTCGGCAGGGATGACCCTGATGCTGCTGGCTTTCGCGCCGCTCAACGCCTTGTTGCGCTTTCTCTCGATGCGCTTTGCTCGGCTCTGCGCGCACGAGTTACACGCCTGCATTCCCATCCTGGTCGGCAAATGCCTGCCGTTCGCCCTAGGGGCTGCGGTGCTGCTGGCCTTGGGGGCGCAATGGCTTGGCAGACTCTATGGCCAACAGAGTGAATGGTGGATCGTCTACCTCTGGCTGCTGGCCGCCTCTCTGCCGTTGCGCGTGATCGGCAATTGCCTGCGGGCTGCCAGGCAGAGCCAGGGGGACTTTTCATTGATTGCCAGAATCGACAGCCTGGGCCTTTGGCTGATAGGTCTGCCCACCTTGATTCTGGGTTTGTATCTGGCGCTGCCGTGGCTGGCTTACCTCTATCTGCTGCTGCCGGAGCTGCTGCTGGTTTCACTGCTACTGCGGCGCTACGTCGCTGGTCGTTGAGCATTCAATGGCGCTAAGGTTGCGTCCCATGAAATCGATCCGTCGCCACCGTTCACTGATCGCCTGGGTGCTGTATTTCAGCGTCCTGTTCGCAGCGTTCGCCTGCGCGATCAGTCATGGGCAGATGGCCGGGATGCAGCTCAGTGGGCTGGATGCACAGTACTGCTCGTTCGACGGCAATTTCGGTGCCGGGGCCGATCTCGACGGTTCCGGCGTGGTGCCGCCAGCGCTGTTCGGCAGTGGCGGTTGCGCCATGAGTTCCAGCTTCAGCGCCATCATCCTGGCGGCGTTCTTCGGCCTGTTCGGCTTGCTGCTCAGCGAGACGATACGCCCGCTAACCCGCGTCAGCCCCGTATCGCGTAGCCGCTTGCAGTGGCCATCGCTCAACCCCAGAGCTTCCCCGCGTACCTGAGCACGGCCTTCAAAGCAGGGCTCCGTCGAGCCCGACACCTAATAAAAGCTGCCAACTTTCAGGTATTCGCATGTCCGTTTTCGCTATTCGGGGCCACGGCTCCGCTTCGTTCCGTTTTGCCCTGTCCACCCGCAACCTGCGCTGGCGCCACGCCTTTGCCGTGGCCTGCGGCCTGTGCTCCATCACGGCCCTGCAGGCTGCCGAAGAGCCTGTCCACGAACTGCCGCCCACGGTGGTCACGGCAATCCAGCAAAGCTCACCGTTGACCGTGGTGGCCGACCCCAAGGATCCGCGCCAGCCGGTGCCGGCCAGTGATGCGGCGGATTATCTGAAGACCATTCCCGGTTTCTCGGCGATTCGCAGCGGCGGTAGCAACAGTGATCCGGTGCTGCGCGGGATGTTCGGCTCACGCTTGCTGCTGCTCACCGATGGCGGCCAGATGATCGGTGCCTGCCCGGGGCGGATGGATGCACCCAGTTCCTACATTTCGCCGGAAACCTATGACCTGCTGACCGTTACCAAGGGCCCGCAAACCGTGATCTGGGGCCCCGGTGCCTCGGCCGGCGTGGTGCGCTTCGAGCGCGAGCCGGAGCGCTTCGGCGAGCTCGGCGCGCGCTTGCATGCCAGCGTACTGGCTGGTTCCAACGGCCGCTTCGACCGCCTGCTCGACGGCGCCGTGGGCGGTGAGCAGGGCTATCTGCGGGTGATGGCCAACCGTTCGCATTCGGATGATTACGACAACGGTGACGGCGACACCATCGCCTCGCGCTGGGACAAGTGGAACGGCGACGTGGCCCTGGGCTGGACGCCGGATGCCGACACCCTGATCGAACTCACGGCTGGCCGTGGCGATGGTGAGGCGCGCTACGCCGGTCGCGGCATGGACGGCACCCAGTTCAAGCGCGAAAGCCTGGGCTTGCGCGTGGAGCGCAGCAACCTCGGCGGCGTGCTGGATAAGGTCGAGGCCAAGGTCTACTACAACTACGCCGACCACATCATGGACAACTTCCGCCTGCGCGTGCCGAACCCGACCAGCATGATGGCCATGCCCATGGCCTCGCAGGTCGACCGGCGTACCCTCGGTGCCCGGCTGGCGGCGACCTGGAAGTGGGACGACGTCGAGCTGATCACCGGCATCGATGCACAGCGTAGCGAGCACCGTGCCCGCCGCTCCACCTACAGCATGATGACGGGCTATACGGACGCCGATCGCTTCCCCTGGAACCAGGACGCGCTGATGCACAACTACGGCGCCTTCGCCGAAGCCACCTGGAGCCTGGCCGAGCGTGATCGGCTGGTCTCCGGGGCGCGGGTGGATCGCGCCTCGGCCAAGGATTACCGGCAGAGTTTCCGCAGCATGATGGGCATGGCGCGGCCCAACCCAACGGCGGGCGAAACGCGCGCCGAGACCCTGCCCAGCGGCTTCGTGCGTTATGAGCACGACCTGTCCGGCTCGCCGACCACCGTCTATGCCGGTATCGGCCATGTGCAGCGTTTCCCCGACTACTGGGAGCTGTTCTCGGCGGGGCTGAACGGCCCCGCCGGCTCGCGCAACGCCTTCGATGGCATCAAGCCGGAGAAGACCACCCAGCTCGATATCGGTATCCAGTATCAGGACGACAAGCTGCAGGCCTGGGCCTCGGCCTATGCCGGGCAGATCCGTGATTACATCCTCTTCGACTACCGTGGCATGAGCACCCAGGCCGACAATGTCGACGCGCGCATCATGGGTGGTGAGCTGGGTGTGGCTTATGCCCTCGACTCCAACTGGAAGGCCGATGCCACACTGGCCTACGCCTGGGGCAAGAACAGCTCGGACGGCGAAGCACTACCGCAGATGCCGCCGCTGGAGGCGCGCCTGGGCCTGACCTATGCGCGCGATGACTGGAGCGTCGGCGCCCTGTGGCGTGTGGTCGATGGGCAGGGCCGCACCGCCGACGGGCGCGGCAACGTGGTGGGGCAGGACTTCGGTGACAGCGCCGGCTTCGGCGTGCTCTCGCTCAATGGCGCCTACCGCCTCAGCCGGCAGGTCAAGCTCAGCGCCGGTGTGGATAACCTGCTCGACAAGCGCTACGCCGAGCACCTCAACCGGTCCGGCGACGCCGGCTTCGGTTTCCCGGCCGAAACGCGCATCGACGAGCCAGGTCGCACCCTCTGGGCCAAGGTCGATTTCGACTTCTGACGTTTCAGTGCTGTTGCTCCCCTCTCCCATTCATGGGAGAGGGGCGAGGGGACTTATCGTGTTTGAGCGCTTCTTATGCGAACAGCGCCGTAGCCCGGATGCAATCCGGGAGCTGCCCAGCCAACCTCCCCGGATTGCATCCAGGCTACGATTTTGCGTGCGCTGCTTCGCAGGCCGCCGTATCACCGCGCCCTTGGGCGCGCTGGTGATGACGCTGGTGGGCTTGCACATCGCCGCCGCCTTGTTCGAGAGCTATCGGCTGCGCGAGAACTTGCCGCTGTCGATGGTGACCGGCAAGCGGCGCAAGTTTCAGGAACATTGAGGCTGTAGCTGTTCGGCGGACGTCGCGGCTAAAGCCCCTCCCACAGTGCACACGCTCCGTGGGAGGGGCTTTGGCCGCGATGGCCTTGCTCAGGCCAGGCGCGCGTCCAGGCTGTTCTGCGCCAGGCGTTTGGCCTGGGCTTCGCTCATGCCCAGGTGTTCGTGCAGGGCGGCGAAGTTTTCGCCGACGTAGCCGCCGAAGTAGGCCGGGTCATCGGAGTTCACCGTCACCTTAACGCCGCGTTCGAGCATCTCGAGGATGTTGTGCTGGCTCATGTGCTCAAACACGCAGAGCTTGATGTTCGACAGCGGGCAGACGGTCAGCGGAATCTGCTCGTCGATGATGCGCTGCATCAGCCGCTCGTCTTCGATGGCGCGTACGCCATGGTCGATGCGCTTGATCTTGAGCAGGTCCAGCGCTTCCCAGATGTACTCGGGCGGGCCTTCCTCGCCAGCATGCGCAACCGCGTGCAGGCCTTCGCTGCGCGCCTTGGCGAACACCCGCTCGAACAGCCGGGGCGGGAAGCCCTTCTCGGAACTGTCGAGGCCGACGCCGATAAAGGCATCGCGGAATGGCATGGCCTGTTCCAGGGTCTTGAACGCTTCTTCCTCGGGCAGGTGACGCAGGAAGCTGAGGATCAGCCCATGGCTGATGCCCAGCTGCTTCTCGCCGTCGCGCAGCGCCTGCTGGATGCCGCTCAGCACCACCTCGAAGGGAATGCCCCGGTCGGTGTGGGTCTGTGGGTCGAAGAAGGGTTCGACGTGGATGACGTTCTGCGCTTTGCAGCGTTGCAGGTAGGCCCAGGTCAGGTCATAGAAATCCTGCTCGGTGCGTAGCACATTGGCGCCGGCGTAATACAGGTCGAGAAATTCCTGCAGGTTGTTGAAGGCATAGGCCGCGCGCAGGGTCTCGACATCGGCCCAGGGCAGGGCGATCTGGTTGCGTTCGGCGAGGGCGAACAGCAGTTCAGGCTCCAGCGAGCCTTCCAGATGCAGGTGCAGTTCGGCCTTGGGCAGGGCGTTGAGCCATTCGGGCATGGTCGGTTCTCGTTATCAGGCTTGGTTAGTCGCAAAGTTTAACCGTTGAGACAGGATTGTGCTGCGCCGGTGGGCATATCCGGCCAGTGTGGGATGGCCGTTTTGTCGCGGCTAAAGCCCCTCCCACCGATTCATTGATTCCCATATCGGATTGGCAGCGACAAGAATGGTGATTCGTTCGCCGGCATTCCGGGCCGCCCTACGCTGGGGTGACCTCCTCACGCCGATAGGCATAGGTATCGGCGAAGCGCGACAGCAGGTACTCGGCGCTGGTCACCGGCTGGTACTTGGCCGGGTTGTCCGGGCTGGAGCAATTCGGCAGGCAGTCGATCAGCGTATCGGGATGCGGTTCGGCGAAGAACGGCATGGAGTAGCGATCCACCCCCAGCGGGCTGATCACCCGATGCGGCGTCGAGGTGTAACGGTCGTTGCTCCAGCGCGCCAGCATATCGCCGATATTGACCACGAAGCTGCCGGCAATCGGTGGCGCATCGATCCACTCGCCACCCCGCGCACGTACCTGCAAGCCGCCGGCATCGTCCTGATAGAGCAGGGTGACGCAGCCGTAATCGGTATGCGCGCCAGCGCCCTGTTGCTCGCTGCTGCTGGCGGTGTGGCGCGGCGGATAGTGGATCATGCGCAGCACGCTGATCGGCTCATGAAAGCGCGCGTCGAAGAAGTCATGCTCGATATCCAGGGCCATGGCCATGGCGCGCAGCAGGGTCTTGGCCAGCGCCTGCATGTCGGCGTAATGCTGTTCCATCAGCTTGGCCCAGCCGGGTAGATCCGGGTGGCGATTGGGCCCGCGCAGCGGCTTGCCGGCCAGCACCTCGGGGTGATCGGCCGGCATATGGAAACCCATGTCGAAGGTTTCCTTGAGGTCGCTCGGCTTGCTCGGGTCGAGTTGCTCGGTGGCAATCGCCCCATAGCCGCGATGGTGGGCGGTTTGGGTGATATCGATTTTGAGTTTTTCCTCGGCCGGCAGGGCGAAGAAGGTCTTCGCCGCACTGAGCAGGGCGTCGATGCGTTCGGCGCCGATGGGGTGGCCGACGATATAGAAGAAGCCCCATTCGCGGCAGGCGCGGTCGATCTGCTCGGCCACGGCAGGCCAGGCCGAAGCGTCGTCAGCGTAGAGCGGGGCGATATCGATGATGGGCAATGCGTTCATGTTTAGCCTCGGGTGGGCGGTGCTGCGAGTCTTCTCGTACCCAGGGCAGCGGAAAGAGGTCTCGGATGAGATCCCCTTGATGCGGTTCTGCTGAGGTAAGCAGGGACGGCATCGGTAATTTCCAAATTATCGCGGCTGAAGCGGAATGCCGCCCAGCCGCTCCTACAGGTGTGGGAGCGGCTTCAGCCGCGATAGCCTGGGGCGTCAGCCGCAGGCTTTACCAATCTGCTTACTTCGGCATTTCGGCCTTCACGTTTTCCACGTAGTAGTTCATCGAGGCCAGCTCGGCGTTGGTCGCTGCGACGCCAGCCGGGATCTTCTCGACGCCACTCTGATCCTTGATCGGGCCGGTGAAGGGGTGGAACGTACCGCTGCGAATGTCGGCGATGATCTGCTCGGCTTCGGCTTTGACATCGGCCGGGACCAGGTCGCTGATCGGCAGCTCGATGGTGTCCTCGGCCAGGCCACCCCAGAAATCCTGCGGCTGCCAGGTGCCATCGATCACCGCCTGGGTGGACTTGACGTAGTGCGGGCCCCAGTCGTTGACGATGGAGGTGAGCACGGCCTTGGGCCCGAAGTGGGCCATGTCCGAGGCGTAACCGACGGCGTAGACGCCACGGCGCTCGGCGGTCTGGATCGGTGCCGGGCTGTCGGTGTGCTGGAACATCACATCCACGCCCTGGTCGATCAGCGCGTTGGCGGCGTCGGATTCCTTGCCCGGATCGAACCAGGTGTTGACCCACACCACCTTGATCTCGGTGCCGGGGTTGTACTTATCCAGGGCCAGTTGGATGGCGTTGATATCGCGGATCACCTCGGGGATCGGGAAGGAGGCGACGTAGCCGACCTTCTTGGTCTTGGTCATCTTCGCCGCAAGGAAGCCTCCGACGTAGCGGCCCTCATAAGAGCGCGACAGGTAGGTGCCGACGTTCTTGTCCTGCTTGTAGCCGGTGGCGTGCTCGAAGGTCACCTTGGGGAATTGCTTGGCCACCTTGATGGTCGGGTTCATGTAGCCGAAGGAGGTAGTGAAGATCAGGTCGAAGCCGCCCTTGGCCATGTTGCGGATGACGCGCTCGGCGTCGGCGCCTTCCGGCACGTTCTCGACGAAGCTGGTGGTGACCTTGTCGCCCAGTTCCTTGATCAGCATCTGCCGGCCCTGCTCGTGCTGGTAGGTCCAGCCGTGGTCGCCAATGGGGCCGATGTAGACGAAGCCGACCTTCAGCGGGTCGGCTGCCGAGGCGCTGAGCATGGCGCCAAAGCCCAGGGCGGCGACGAGGGTGCGCAGCAGCGGTTTATTGCTCTTCTTGTGCATGGTGGGTGCAGCTCCAGTCTTGGTGTTGGGATGGCCTTTGGTTGGCTGATCCCATGACTGCAAAAAGCTGACCAACAAGACAGATAGACGGGGCAGCGGCGTTCTGCCTGTGCGCCTGCTCAGGAGTTGGGGCGGTATTGGTGCGCGGCAGACTTGCATGGCGTGTTGTGGTGCGTCGTTCCTGGGCTGGTGCTGATGAAACGACGGTCGCGGCTGAAGCCCCTCCCACAGGTTGGCGCTGTTCTTGTGGGAGGGGCTTTTGTGGGAGGGGCTTCAGCCGCGACCCAGCCGGTAGGCTGGAAATCGCTGCGCTCGACCCAGCCTACGAAACAGATGTCAGCCTGCTATCAGTTCACGCGCGGCCTGACGGTGATCGGCGATCAGCTGCGCCACGTCCAGTCCTTCGATCTGCCCATCGATGACGCGCCAGGTGCCACCGATCATCATCCGGTCGGCGCGGTCGGCGCCGCACAACAGCAGTGCGGCGATGGGGTCGTGACTGCCCGAGAAGCGCAGCTCATCGAGCTTGAACAGGGCCAGGTCGGCCTGCCTGCCCACCGCCAGCTCGCCGATATCGCTACGTCCCAAGAGGCGCGCCGAACCACGCGTGGCCCAGCCGAGCACACGTTGCGGGGTGATCGCTTCGGCGCCGTAGCGCAGGCGTTGGATATACAGGGCCTGGCGCGCTTCGAGGATCATGTTCGAGGCATCGTTGGAGGCCGAGCCGTCGACGCCCAGGCCGACCGGTACGCCGGCCGCTTCCAGGTCGTGCACGGGGCAGATACCCGATGCCAGGCGCATGTTCGAGCAGGGGCAGTGGCAGACGCCGGTCCCCGCAGCGCCGAGGCGGGCGATTTCCTCGGGGTTGAAGTGGATGCCATGGGCCAGCCAGGTACGTGGTCCGAGCCAGCCGACGCTCTCCAGGTAATCCACGGTGCGCAGGCCGAACTGGCGCAGGCAGTAGTCTTCCTCGTCGAGGGTTTCGGCCAGGTGGGTGTGCAGGCGCACGTCGAGTTCGTCCGCCAGCTCGGCGCTGGCGCGCATGATCTCGCGCGTGACCGAGAAGGGCGAGCAGGGCGCCAGGGCGATCTGGATCTGCGCGCCATCGCCACGTTCATGGTATTGGCCGATCAGGCGCTGACTGTCGGCCAGGATCGTCTCGCCACTTTGCACCGTGTGTTGCGGCGGCAGGCCTCCGTCGTCTTCGCCCAGGCTCATCGAGCCACGGCTGAGCATGGCGCGCATGCCCAACTCGCGCACGGCCTCGACCTGCACATCGATGGCGTGCTCCAGACCGCCGGGGAACAGGTAATGGTGATCGGCGGCAGTGCTGCAGCCGGACAGCAACAGCTCGGCCAACGCCACCTTGCTGGCCAGGGCCAGTTTCTCCGGGGTGAGGCGTGCCCAGACAGGGTAGAGCGTCTTCAGCCAGGGGAACAGGGGCCGATTGACCACCGGCGCCCAGGCGCGGGTGAGGGTCTGGTAGAAATGATGATGGGTGTTGATCAGGCCCGGCAGCAGCACATGCTCGCGAGCATCGAAGGTTTGCTGGCAGGGTGCTGAAGGCTGCTGGCCGGCGCCGAGTATTTCGCTAATGCGGCCATCCTCGATCACCAGCCCGCCGGAAGCGTCCAGGTCGTTGGCGGTGAAGATGGCGAGGGGGTTCTTGATCCAGATGCGGGTAGCAGCCATGAGTGGCTCCTCTGAGGTTGATGTCAGGTAAGCCAGCTCAGTGTTGACCCTGTCTGCTGATCCAGGTTCGTCGGGAATGACGTGGGGCGAAGATAGCTGACTCTGGAGTCAGGGGCAACAAGCCTGTCGCGGCTGAAGCCCCTCCCACAAGAATGGCACTGGTCTGTGGGATCGGCTTTTGTGGGAGGGGCTTCAGCCGCGACTCTCACAAGGTCAGAGCCACACCGAATCCCACAGCGGGTAATCGCCCACCCGGTTGACCAAGCCAGCCCTCAGAGGATTGGCGACGATATAACGCGCGGCTGGCAGAACATCTTCTTCGCGGCGCAACGCTCGATCATGAAAACCATCCTGCCAGAGCTTTCCTTGGCGACCTGACAATGTGTTGATTCGTTTGGCGCTGCGTCCCTTGATGCGCCGCATCAATTCGCTGAGTGAGCCTTGCTGCAGTGCAATCAGCCAGTGCAGGTGATCGGGCATGAGTACCCAGGCCAGTGATTCGGCAAGGCCGTCTTGCTGGGCGGCTTTCAGTTCTGCGACGACGATTCGACCCACAGTGAAGTTCGAAAAAAGCGTTTCGCGGTTTTCGGTCGTAGCGGTGAGTAGGTAGATGCGCTGCGGCTCCGAGAAGCGACCGGCGCGCAAGCAGGCTGAGTGGGGCATTCCTTTGCCTCTCGATCAGGGTGTGACACAGGTATAGCTGAAAATCTCTTGTCGCGGCTAAAGCCCCTCCCACGGTGCCAGATGAAACCAGTGGCTGGGGGCTTCTGTGGGAGGGGCTTCAGCCGCGACTAATAACTGTCGAGCCTCAATGCCCCGGCTGCCACGGCTGGCCCAGCGATACCGGCGCATACAGTCGGGTCTTGATCGCATCACGCGAGAGCAGCACCAGCACCAGGATGGTGGCCACATAAGGCAGCATGGCCAGCAGGTTCGAGGGGATCGACAGGCCGATGCCCTGCGCCACCAGATGGAGGATGCTGGCCAGACCGAACAGGTAGGCGCCGAGCAGCACGCGCAGCACCCGCCAACTGGCGAACACCACCAGCGCCAGGGCGATCCAGCCGCGCCCGGCGGTCATGTTTTCCGCCCACATCGGCGTGTAGGCCAGCGACAGGTAGCCGCCCGCCAAACCGGCCATGGCGCCGCCGAACAGCACCGCCAGGGTGCGCACGCGCAGCACCGGCAGGCCCATGGCGCTGGCGGCATCCGGGTTCTCGCCGACGGCCTGGATGATCAGGCCGATGCGGCTTTTCAGCAGCACCCAGGCCACCAGGGCGAAGAGGGCGAAGGACAGGTAGATCAGCACGTCCTGGGCGAACAGCATGCGCCCGATCAGCGGGATGTCCGCCAGCAGCGGAATGACGATGAGCTCGAAACCGCTCAGCGGTTTGCCGACCCAGGCGGCGCCGACGAAGGTGGACAGGCCGACCCCGAAGATGGTCAGGGCCAGGCCGGTGGCCACCTGGTTGGCATTGAAGCCCAGCGCCACGGCGGCGAACAGCAGCGACAACAGCATGCCGGCGGCCATTGCCAGCAAAACACCGAGCCACAGGCTGCCGGTGCTGAAGGCGACGATGAAACCGATCACCGCGCCGAACAGCATCATGCCCTCCTGGCCGAGGTTGAGTACGCCGCTCTTCTCGCACACCAGCTCGCCCAGGGCCACCAGCAGCAGCGGCGTGCCGGTGCGCACCATGGCGTAGAAAATATTGGTCAACAGATCGAGATCCATGGGGGATTCCTTTGTATTCATGCTCGTTGTGGGAGGCGCTTCAGCGGCGAGCTTTTGTCGCGGCTAAAACGGAATGCCGCCCAGCCACTCCCACAGTCAGGTGGTCGCTTCAGCGAGGCGCTGGCGTTTCGCCCACTTCCACTTCAGCCGTGGCCGGTAGAGGATCAGCACGTCGCAGGCCAGCAGGTAGAACAGCATCATTCCCTGGAACAGCTGGGTGATTGCCTGCGGTAGGTTGAGGTTCATCTGCGCGTTCTCGCCGCCCAGGTACAGCAGCGCCATCAGCAGGCTGGCGGCGACGATACCGAGTGGGTTGAGGCGCCCGAGAAAGGCCACGGTGATCGCCGCGTAGCCGTAGCCGGGCGACACCTGCGGCACCAGTTGGCCGATGGGCCCGGCCACTTCGCCGACGCCGGCCATACCGGCCAGGGCGCCGCTGACCAGCAGGGCGAACCAGACCAGGCGTTTCTCGCGAAAGCCGACGAAACCGGCGGCGCGGCTGTCCAGGCCGAGTACCTTGATCTGGAAGCCGAGAAAGCTCTTGTGCAGCAGCACCCACACCGCCACCAGGGCCAGCAGCGCCAGGTACAGGCCGCCGTGCAAGCGCCCGTCCTCGCTGACCAGCGGCAGGCGGCTGGCATCGCCGAACATGGCCGACTCGGGGAAGTTGAATCCGGCCGGGTCCTTCAGCGGGCCATGCACGAAGAACAGCAGCAGGTTCAGCGCGATGTAGTTGAGCATGATGCTGGTGAGGATTTCGTTGGCATTGAACTGCGTGCGCAGCCAGGCGGTGAGCCCGGCCCAGGCCGCGCCCGCGCAGGTGCCGGCCAGCACTACCGCTGTCAGCGCCCAGCGGCTTTCCCAGTCGATCAGTTGCAGCGCCATGGCGCTTCCGGCCAGCGCGCCGAGCAGCAACTGGCCTTCGGCGCCGATATTCCAGATGCGCGCCTGGTAGGCCACCGCCAGGCCGAGCGCGCAGAGCAGGATCGGCAGCGCCTTGACCAGCAGTTCGGACACGCCGTACCAGTCGCTGACCGGGGCAATCAGCAGGGTGTGCAGGGTCTGCAGCGGGTCATGGCCGAGCAGGGTGAACAGCAGCACGCCGCTCACCAGGGTCAGTACGGCGGCCAGCAGCGGCGACAGCCAGAGCATGGGGCGCGATTGTTGGCCGCGCGGTTCCAAGGATAACAGCATGACGGGCTCCGTCAGCAGGCCGCAGCAGCGGCGGGTTGATCGAATTCACCGGCCATCCAGCGGCCGACTTCCACGGTGGGAACCTGCTCGGTGTCGACCAGCGGCGACAGCCGCCCGCTGCACAGCGCACCAATGCGGTCGCTGATCTGGAACAGCTCGTCGAGGTCTTCGGAGATCACCAGAATCGCCGCGCCGGCATCGCGCAGCGCGATCAGCGCGCGGTGGATGGCGGCAGCCGCGCCGACGTCCACGCCCCAGGTCGGGTGTGCGGCCACCAGTAGTTTCGGGTTTTGCAGAATCTCGCGGCCAAGGATGAATTTCTGCAGGTTGCCGCCGGACAGGCTGCGCGCGGCGGTGTCGGCATCCGGCGTCTTCACCGCGAAGCGGCGGATGATTTCTTCGGCCAGCGCGCGCACCTTGCCGCGCTGCACCAGGCCGCCCTTGACCAGGCCTTGGCCGAAGGCGGTGAGCAGGGCGTTGTCCACTAGGCTCATCTCCGGGACCGCGCCATGGCCGAGGCGCTCGGCGGGGACGAAGGCTAGGCCCAGCTGGCGCCGCGCATCCGGGTACAGGTTGGCTACCGGCGCCGCATCGAGGCTGACCCGCTCGCGTTCGCCACGCGGCAGGCGGACTTCGCCGCTGAGCAGGGCGAGCAATTCGTCCTGGCCATTGCCGGCGACCCCGGCGATGCCGACGATCTCGCCGCTGCGTACCTCCAGGCGAATACGCTCCAGTGAGCAGCCGAAGGGATCGGGGTTGTGCCAACTGAGGTCATCGACGCGCAGCCGTGGCAGGCCGCCGCTGACTTTCGGGTAACTGCTTTCCAGCCCCTCGGCATCGCCGACCATCAGCCGCGCCAGTTCCAAGTCCGAACACTCGGCCGGCACGCAGTGGCCGGACACCCGGCCGCCACGCAACACCGTGGCGCTCTGGCATAGCGCGCGCACTTCGCCGAGTTTGTGGCTGATAAACAGAATGCTGCAGCCCTCGGCAGCCAGGCGACGTAGGGTGACGAACAGCTCGTCGGCCTCCTGCGGGGTGAGTACCGAGGTCGGTTCGTCGAGAATCAAGAGTTTGATGTCCTGCATCAGGCAACGAACGATCTCCACCCGCTGCCGCTCGCCGATGGACAAGCTGTGCACCAGGCGCGTCGGCTCCAGCGCCATGCCATAACGCTGCGACACCTCGCGGATCTTCGGTTCCAACTGCTTCGGCGTGCCGGCGTCCGCGCCCATGGCCAGTGCGATGTTCTCGGCGACGGTGAGCGTCTCGAACAGGGAGAAGTGCTGGAACACCATGCCGATACCCAGGCCGCGCGCCATGGCCGGGTCGCGCATCGTCAGCCGCTCGCCCTGCCAGCGAATCTCACCGCTGCTGGGCTGGGTGACGCCGTAGATGATCTTCATCAGCGTGCTCTTGCCGGCGCCATTCTCGCCGAGCAGGGCGCGGATCTCGCCAGGGGCGATGGCAAGGTCGATACGGTCGTTGGCCAGACAGCCGGGGTATTGCTTGCTGATGGCGGTGAGCTGCAAACGGTGGGATTCGGGTGGGGCGGACATGTGGCACGCTCATAAAAAGAACTGAGCGGGGCTAAAGCAAAAAGCTGGCCACAGGGTCAGAAAATCCATTGCCTGGACTATCGCTCATGGGCGAGCGCATTTCCCTGCTCGACATTGGTGCGTGCTTCTCCGTGCGCAGCGCCCAATGCACCGCACTCGCGCGTTCGCGGCTAAAGCCCCTCCCACAAGGGCAGCACCAGCCTGTAGGAGGGACTTTAGCCGCGACCTGTAGCCCGGATGCAATCCGGGGTTCCCTGCTTGCTTGCTGGCGGCAGCGAACTGCAGCCGAATGCCGGTGGCGGCGCAGAGGGCTCTTACAGGTTCGTAATGCTGGAGCAAAAAGAAGAGGTCAAGCGAATACGTCGAGGTGCCGGAGGCATAGTGGTAAAACTACGATTGGGAAGGTTTTTAGCGCCAAGCGAAACGAGATGGTGCGGAGTTATGTGGAAGACACTACTATCGGACTAGTACGGCTGTTGGGCAATTGATGGAGTGACTTCAGTGCAAGGGAAATGTTTGTGCGGCCAAACGGTTTTTGAATTGAATGTGTCAAAAGTAAAGGCGTATCAATGTCATTGTTCTTTGTGTCGTATGCAAAGTGGAACCGCTTCCAATTTGGCTTCTATAGTTCCTGTGGAAAAATTCTCGTGGATTTCAAGTCGAAGTCACATTAAAAAGCTGGGTGAAGGAGTCGGGTTTTTCATCAGACTTCTGTAGCAATTGTGGTTCACCAGTTCCTAATAAGCTTCGTGAGGCAGCTTACTATTGGGTTCCCGTTGGTGCGCTTATAGATGCAGCGTCTGTCGAAATTGTTGCCCATCTTTGTACAAATTCAAAGGCAGCCTGGGATTCTATTTCGGATGATTCTGTGCAGTATGATGGTCTTCCCGATATAAAGGCGTTTATTAATGAGCTAAATGCAGGCTGAAACATGCCTAACAATACGCAGCGCTCGCTCCCGTTAGCCGCTGGTACGCCAACTCGCTGCGCGGCTCGTCGCCCGTGTGCTTTGCCTTAATAGCACCAAGGAATATTACGATGATTGAAAGAAAGCGCGGATTGTTCAACGGTCGAAACAAGTCTAGCGCATATAAAGATCTGGTTTTCACGGTTGCCACATCGCCAAATACTGCTTTAGGCACTGAAGAGCAAACCCGACTAGCCCTTGAGGTCATATCGCGTAATCTCGAAGAAATGGGTAGCGACAAGTCCCGTATTTTATCTGCGCAAGTTTTCATCGCCCGAATGGAAGAAAAGCCTCTTATGGATCGCGCTTGGTGCGAATGGATCGGCAAGGATTGGCTCTGCTGGCCGCAAAGAGCATGCCTTGGTGTGGTATTGGAAGGCGATGTATTGGTAGAAATCACGGTAACTGCAGTCCGGTAACGGGATGCTAACAAGGCCAAGCGCAGCGACGGCTTTTCCGTTGCGGCTTCGCCTCCGCTACACAGTTGCGCGTGTTGGTCGCGTTAAGCAAAGCAATGAGAGGAAGCGATGGACGATGACCTTGAGCAACTGTCACATGTGTTGTCCCTTCGGAGGAGGGGCAGCCTCTTCGTCGCTGCGCGCTTGCAAGCCCACGCCAAGACTGAGTGTTAGGTGTCTACACGCATGCTGAGAATAAGAGGACCATGGTTCCATGGGGCCCGATGTTGTTTCCGTGAATGGGGATGTCCTCCACTTGCATCATCTTCACAATCATTGATTCCGCACTCATTTATCTCGCTCAGCAGCAATCCAAAGTACGCCGAGCTGCATAAAGGCTTGCACGGTAGAATATGCACGGCAATGTTGTTGCCCGCTGCTAAGGTTTTAGATTTACGTATAAAGTCACCTGATTCATTTCTGCTCTACAAGAAAGTAAAGTCAACCCGGCTAGGCGCTAAGTATCATGGGTTGGCTTCTTATGCTAAGTGGCATGAAGCGTGTAGGGCTGGAAGTATTCTGCGGTTTGTTTTTCGTAGTGAAAAAGATCATCCGGAATTGTTTGTGCGGCAAGAGATAATAAGGTGTTCTGCCAATGACAGGGAGGTATCAGAAGCAGTGCTTTATACTCATAACTTTACTCGGGAGTGGATTGAGGCAGTAATTGGCCCTGCAAAAGAGATGGGCTACAATGCTGTGGTGTGTAATGAATTGGAAAAGACATTGAGTTCAATTGCGAGCACGCAGCTTTTCGTATTCAATCCGGAGTGCTTGTCCCCGCCGAACTGGGTGAACCCCCTGGAGCCTGGCCTGCTTGCAGAGTTCCAGTAAAAGTATATAGATTCTCCCCACAAGTAGTGGGTAGTAGCTCTTCGGCCCTGTCGTCAGTGTGACTATATTCATATATCCCACCTGTTCTGGGCTTTCCCATCCTGGCTATTCTGTAGTGCGCGTAGCGGGGTCAAGCGTTCAACCGATCACAGCAAGTATCTTGGGGTGAGCATAGCGATACCCAGGGCCAGGTCATGATGGGTTTCGCTGTGCTCAACCCATCCTGCAAGTGCGATGTCTGTGCCTGGGGGTTAGACGAAGAATGCACCCAGGAGGAACACCCACAACAATGCCCCGGGGGCCATGCACAGCACGTTGAGACCGCTGATAGCGGCGTTGCTCTGCCCATCGTCATCGCCGCTCGCCTGGTTGGCCTGTTGCTGGATCAGCGCCAGGGGCACGGCTGGCACCATGATGATGGCGAACAGCATTAGCCATTCAAGACCGCCGCCTGGGCCGTCGATTCGCGACAGGCGATTGGTGATGATGGTCAGCAGTACGTAGGCCCAGGCGGTGCCCGAGTAGTTCCAGGCCGCCTGACCCAGGCGCTGCTTGTGTTCGCTGATCAGACTGCATAACGAATGGGTGAAAAATATCTGAAAGATCGAGCGCGCCGCCGGCCAGATCTTTTTCGGCAGCATTGCGCTGCGCTGGCTGTCCCACTGCTTGTAGAACCAATAGAAGGAGTACAGGCTGAAGGTGGTGAAGTACAGCAGGTAGAGCTTTTTCTGCGAAGTGACGAAGAATGCGCTACGAGCTTGGGATTGTTCGTCGAGCAGCTCGGCTTTGGGGGGCTGATACAGGTTGTCCATTGACCTGGTTCCAATTAACGGTTGTGGAAGGCTCGCATCCTGCGAGTGTTCAGAGGGCGACAGAGTATATGAATGTCAGGATGTTTGCGGCGTGCGTTATGGCGCGAAATGGCTTGCTCGCACTCTTAGGCGAATCGCTCCCGCGCCGGAACGTGGGAGCAATTGTGCTTGGCCCGCAGGTGGCGGGCCGAACTCCAGCGATGATGCTCACCAGGGCAGGGGGTTGCCCTGGTAGTCGAGATAACGCAGGCCCGGCTGGCCGACGGCGGCGCTGATCTGTAGGACCATGCCCTTGCAACTGCTTTCGATGTCCAGCGGAGCGTCGGCGCCACCCATGTCGGTGCGTACCCAGCCCGGATGCATCAGCACTACGCCGAGTTTTGGGTTGTCCTGAGTGCGCACGAAGCACTGCACGAGGTGGTTGAGCGCAGCCTTGCTGGCGCCGTACAGCGGCATGCCCAGGCCTGCACCAGCCTCGATACTGCCAAGGATCGAACTCATGAACACGATCAGCCCCTGCTCGGCGGCAAGGTTTGGCAGCAGGCGCTCGGCCACGCGTAGCGGGGCGACGGCATTGGTCAGGAACAGTTGGCCCATTTCATCGGCGCTGGCCTGGGCGGTGCTGTGGTGTGCGGGGCCGGCAACCCCGGCGTTGACGAAGATGACGTCGAATTGCTGACCGCTCAGGCGGCCAGCCAACTGCTCGAGGCTCACCGGGTCGGTCATCTCCAGTTGCTCTACGCGCACGCCGGGCAGTGCCAGCAGCGGCGCTTGTTGCGCGGCGCTGCGCACGGTGGCGGTCACAGCCCAGCCCTGGGCGGCGAATTCACCGGCCAGACCAAGGCCGAGACCGCGTGAGGCACCGATGATCAGGATGGATCGGGAGGCAGTCATGTCAGGCTCCTTGGCGGATGAGAAGACGATCAGCATAGCGAATGCCGATCCGATAAGCCCGGCACGGCTGTAGGAGCCCCGCCTCGGGGCGAAGCTTTTCGAGTGCGTCCAGCCACGATTCGCGGCGGGGCGCCGCTCCTACATTTTTGCTGCAGTGTTATTCCGTCAGCCAGGCGCCCTGGCTACGACCGTGGCCGGTGTCGCGGTCGTAGCGGCGTTCCTGCTCGATGTGCCGTTGCAGGATGGCGTTGGCGCGCTGGTTGGCCTGTTTTTGTAGCTCGGCGCAGCTGGGGTATTCGGGCGTCTGCAGCAGCGCAGCGTCGATCTCGGCGGCGGCTGTCTGGCCGATGCGGTAATGGCCCAGCTCATGCTCGCGCAGTGCACCCAGGTACTGTTCGAAACGCTGGCGTTGCTGGGCGTCGCCGCCGCCGAGGCGGGGCAGGGTGATGGTGGCGTTCAACTGGGTGCGGGTGAGATCGATCTGGCAGCGACCGTCGCGTTGTTCGCGCCACCAGAAATTCCATTGCACCTGCCAGCTCGTGTAGGCGTGGTAGATCTGGCCGTTCTGGCGAATCGGCGAGGCCTGGTTGATGGCGCGGCTGAGGGACTCGCCGGACGCTACCTGCAGGTCGTAGTACTGCTCCTGCAAATGCTCCTGCACTTCGGCCTGGGCCGTCAGGGCCAGCCACAGCAGTAGAGGCAGAAGTGTAACGATCGTCCGCTTCATGGCTCCTTCAGGCTCTCGCGGCCTCGGCTGATATCGCCCAGCAGCCGCTCCAGTGCTGCGCGCTCGGTAGGGGCCACGGCCAGGTGCAGGCGGGCGCCGGTGGCGTCGTAGTCCTCGCTGTCGATCAGGCTGTCGAAGTCGTTCAGGCGCGCCTTGAATAGGGGCAGTTCGGCGAACTGCAAATGGCAGGTGAACGCCTGGCGCAGCACCAGTTCGCGCCGTTCGCCGGCCTGAAGGCATTTGGCTGCGCTACCGCCGTAGGCGCGGGCCAGCCCACCGGTGCCGAGCTGAATGCCGCCGTACCAGCGGATCACCAGCACCACCACCTGATCGCAGTCTTGCCCCTCGATGGCGGCGAGGATCGGCCTGCCAGCCGTGCCGCCCGGTTCGCCGTCGTCATTGAAGCGGTACTGATTGCCGACCTTCCACGCCCAGCAGTTGTGCGAGGCGGCCAGGTCGCTGTGGCTATCGATGAAGGCTTGCGCCTCGGCCGCGCTGGCAACCGGCGCGGCGAGGGCGATGAAGCGGCTCTTGCGAATCTCCTCGCGGTATTCGCAAGGGCCGAGCAGGGTGAACGCCATCAGGCTTTGGCGGCAGGTGTCAGGCCGCAGCCCTTGAGGATGATCTGCACCAGTTGTTCGGCGGCTTCCTCGAAGTCCTGCTTGGTCAGGCGCGAGCGACCGGTGACGCGGCAGATCTGCGAGGCGAAGTCGGCGTAGTGCTGGGTGCTGCTCCACAGCAGGAAGATCAGATGGGTCGGGTCAACCCGGTCCATCTTGCCGGCGGCTATCCAGCCTTCGAACACCGCGGCACGGCTGCGGAACCAGTCCAGGTAGTTCTGGTTGAAGTACTGCGACAGGCAGTCGCCACCGCTGATCACTTCCATGGCGAAGATGCGCGAGGCCTTCGGCTGGCGTCGGGAGAATTCCATCTTGGCGCGGATGTAACGCTCCAGCGCTTCGGCCGGGTCGTCATCGACGCTCAGATTATTGAAGGTGCTGTCCCACAGGTCGAGGATGTTGCTCAGCACCGCCAGGTACAGCCCCAGCTTGTTGTTGAAGTAGTAGTGCAGATTGGCCTTGGGCAGGCCAACGTTCTGCGCGATGGTATTCATGCTGGTGCCCTTGAAGCCGTGCCGGGCGAACTCTTCCTCGGCAGCCTTGATGATGGCTTCTTCATTCTTCTGGCGAATGCGCCCGGCGGGCTTGTCGTTGGCGCTGTGGGCGGGGACTTCGAAGGTCATGGGGCGATTCCGGGCTGATCTTGGGGCAGAGCGTTTGCACTGATACCCCAGCGCCGTCCGGGTGACAAGCGCAAGTCGCGGAAAAATGGCAGGAAATACCTTCACACTGGGCTTGTGCACCAGGGTTGTGCGCGGACAGGCCCCCTTGCACTCGGACACCTCAGGTTTCCTGCTCTTGTCCAGTTGTGCTCGCGCTGGCTGATTCCAGCGGCAACAGCAGGTTCATCAGGATGGCCGTCAGGCCGCCGCTGGTGATTGCCGAACCGAATACGTTCTGCACCAGCCTGGGCATCTGGCTCAGCAGGTCCGGCTGGCTGGAAACGCCGAGGCCGATGCCGAAACTGGTGGCCATGATCAGCAGGCTGCGCCGGTCCAGCGGCGCCTGGGCGAGAATGCGAATGCCGGCGGCGGCGACCGTGCCGAACATCACCAGGGTAGCGCCGCCCAGCACCGGCTTGGGAATCTGCTGGAGAATGGCGCCGAGTACCGGGAACAGGCCGAGGATCAGCAAAATAGCGCCGATGTAGTAGCCAACGTGGCGGCTGGCCACGCCGGAGAGCTGGATCACCCCGTTGTTCTGGCTGAAGGTGGTGTTGGGAAAGGTGTTGAACACCGCGGCGATCAGCGAGCTGACGCCATCGCCGAACACCCCGCCCTTGATCCGTTGCAGGTAGTGCGGGCCGTTGATCGGCTGTTTCGAGATCATGCAGTTGGCGGTCAGGTCGCCGGTGGTTTCGATGGCGGTGATCAGGTAGATCAGTGCCACCGGGACGAAGGCCATCCAGTCGAAATCGAAACCGTAGCGAAACGGAATCGGCAGGCTCACCAACGGCAGTTCGGGCAACGCCTTGGGTACCAGCACGCCGCTGAACCAGGCGGCCAGCGAGCCCACCAGCAGGCCGATGACGATCGCCGACAGGCGCAGCCAAGGGGTGCTCAGGCGGTTGAGCACGATGATGGTCAGCAGCACCAGAGCGCCCAGAGCCAGGTTGATCGGCGCGCCGAAGTTCTCCGCCTTGGCGCCGCCACCGACGTCGGTGATACCCACCTTGATCAGGCTGACGCCGATGATGGTGATGACGATACCGGTCACCAGCGGCGTGATGACGCGTTGCAGGCGACCGATGAAGCGGCTCAGCAGCATCTCGATGAAGGCGCCGAAGAAGCACACGCCGAAGATCATCGCCAGGATATCGTCCGGGCTGCCGCCGCGCGCCTTGACCATCAGGCCTGCCGCCAGCACGGCACTGAGGAAGGCGAAGCTGGTGCCCTGCACGCAGATCATCCCGGCACCGATGCCGAACGGGCGGCGTGCCTGGATCAGGGTACCGACGCCGGAGACCATCAGGCCCATGCTGATCAGGTAGGGCAACTGTTCATGCAGGCCGAGCACGCCGCCGATGATCAGGGTGGGTGTGACGATGCCGACGAAGCAGGCGAGCACATGCTGCAAGGCGGCGAAGAACGCCGGCAGCGGCGCAGGGCGGTCGTCCAGGCCGTAGAGCAGTTCGGACGATGTCGGTGATTCGATGGTCATGGCGAGTTCTCGCAGCAGAGGGCGCTCGCCCTGATGCAAGAAGCTGTCCATATGATCAGTTTTTAGAGGTTGTGCGCAGCAGCATGGTTTTCATTGGGTACAGATACCTGATCTGCTCGCATCCGGCGGTCTTGCCAGGCTGGCAATGCACCGTACTGGCTCGGCATGCGCGGCCATGGTGCGGGCTCAGGCTTCGGCCAGGGCGTCGAGAAAACTCTCCAGCACCAGGTGCGCGCGGCGGCCCTTGCGCGTCACCGCTGCCAGGTTGATGTCGTAGTAGCGGCTGCCAGCCTTGAGCGCGCGCAGGCGACCCTGCTGCACCCAGGCCTGGGCGTAGTGGTCGGGCAGGTAGCCGATATAGCGCCCGGTCAGAATAAGGAAGGCCATGCCCTCGCGGTCCGAGGCGCTGGCCGTGCAGTTCAGCGCCTGGTAGTGGTTCTGCACCTCGGGTGGCACGCGGAAGGTCGGGGCGATGGCCTCCTGAGCATTGAGTCGTTCGTCTTCAAGCTGCTGGTCGTCGACGTAGAACAACGGGTGGCCGACGGCGCAGTAAAGCAGCGAGCGCTCGTCATACAGCGCCTGGTATTCCAGGCCGGAGAGGGCGCCGACCTGCGGCACCACGCCGATATGCAGGCGGCCGTCGAGCACGCCCTGTTCCACTTCCGAGGGTGGCGTCATGCGGATGTGGATGCGTACATCCGGCCCCTGCACCTTCAAGCGCGCCAGGGCATTGGTAATGCGCATGTGCGGGATGGTCACCAGGTTGTCGGTCAGGCCGATGTTCAGTTCGCCACGCAGGTGCTGGTGCAGGCCGTTGACCTCGGTGCGAAAGCTCTCCAGCGCCGCAAGCAACTGCAGGGTGCTCTGGTACACCTCGCGACCTTCCTCGGTCAGGGCGAAGCCGGCGCGGCCGCGTTGGCACAGGCGTAGGCCGAGGCGTTGTTCGAGATCGCTCATCTGCTGGCTGATGGCCGAGCGGCCGATGCCCAATGCGCTTTCCGCTGCGGAAAAACCACCGCATTCCACCACGCTGCGAAACAGCTTGAGCAGGCGGATTTCAAAATCGCTGACCTGGGCCAGCGGATCGGGGCGGCGGCTGCTCATTTGTTTAGTAAACCTTGAACTGAAGATAAGAAGAGTGTTGTTTTACTGACTCTATGCCCGTGGCACCTTTGCTGGCAACTGATTCAATTCCCTTGTAGGAGCGGCTTCAGCCGCGATTGCTGTCGATCTTCGCGGTTAAAGCCCCTCCCACGACACCGTCCAGTGCGAGGCTCCTCCAATGAACATGCCGCAGACCGCAACCCCGTCCCTGGCCAGCCAGCTCAAGCTGGATGCGCACTGGATGCCGTTCTCCGCCAACCGCCAGTTCCAGCGCGACCCGCGCCTGATCGTGGCGGCCGAGGGCAACTGGCTGACCGACGACCAGGGCCGCAAGATCTACGACAGCCTGTCCGGCCTGTGGACCTGCGGTGCCGGCCACTCGCGCAAGGAAATCCAGGAAGCCGTGGCCAAGCAGCTCGGCACCCTCGACTATTCGCCGGGCTTCCAGTACGGCCATCCGCTGTCGTTCAAGCTGGCCGAGCAGGTCGCCGACCTCATGCCGGGCGAACTCAACCACGTGTTCTTCACCGGCTCCGGCTCCGAGTGCGCCGACACCGCGGTGAAGATGGCCAAGGCCTACTGGCGCCTGAAAGGCCAGGCGTCCAAGACCCGCTTCATCGGTCGTGCCCGTGGTTACCACGGCGTCAACATCGCCGGCACCGCCCTCGGCGGCATCGGCGGTAACCGCAAGATGTACGGCCAACTGATGGACGCCGACCACCTGCCACACACCCTGCAACCGGGCATGGCCTTCACCAAGGGCATGGCCGAGACCGGCGGCGTGGAGCTGGCCAACGAACTGCTCAAGCTGATCGAACTGCACGACGCTTCCAACATCGCTGCGGTGATCGTCGAGCCGATGTCCGGTTCGGCCGGTGCCATCGTGCCGCCGGTGGGCTACCTGCAGCGCCTGCGCGAGATCTGCACGCAGCACAACATCCTGCTGATCTTCGACGAAGTGATCACCGGCTTCGGCCGCATGGGCAAGTGGAGCGGCGCGGAGTTCTTCGGCGTGACCCCGGACCTGATGAACGTCGCCAAGCAGATCACCAACGGCGCCATCCCGCTGGGCGCAGTGGTCGCCAGCAGTGAGATCTACAACACCTTCATGCAGCAGCCGTCGCCGGAGCACATGATCGAGTTCACCCACGGCTACACTTACTCGGCGCACCCGGTGGCCTGCGCCGCTGGCCTGGCGACGCTGGAGCTGCTCAAGCGCGAGAACCTGATCCAGCAGTCCGCCGAGCTGGCGCCGAAGTTCGAGGCCGCGCTGCATGGTCTGAAGGGCACCAAGCACATCGTCGACATCCGCAACTGCGGCCTGGCGGGCGCCCTGCAGATCGCCCCGCGTGACGGTGATGCGGTAATCCGTCCGTTCGAGGCCGGCATGGCCCTGTGGAAGGCGGGTTTCTACGTGCGTTTCGGTGGCGACACCCTGCAGTTCGGCCCGACCTTCAACGCCAAGATGGAAGACCTCGACCGCGTCTTCAACGCCGTTGGCGATGTACTGAACAAACTCGACTGATTCCTGTGGGAGGGGCTTTAGCCGCGACGCTCATTCAGTCGCGGCTGAAGCCCCTCCCACCAACCCAGACTTTGGAGATTCCCATGAGCCATATCCCTCACCTGATCAACGGCGAGCGCGTTGCCGGCAACGGCCGCACCGCCCCGGTATTCAATCCGTCCACTGGCGATTCCACCAGCGCCGTCGGCCTGGCTGATCGCGCCACCATGCAACTGGCCATCGACGCCGCCAAGGCCGCCTTCCCGGCCTGGCGCAATACACCGCCGGCCAAGCGCGCGCAGATCATGTTCCGCTTCAAGCAACTGCTGGAGCAGAACGAGAACGAAATCGCCGCGCTGATCAGCGCCGAGCACGGCAAGACCCTCGAAGACGCCGTCGGTGAACTCAAGCGCGGCATCGAGAACGTCGAGTTCGCCTGCGCCGCCCCGGAAATCCTCAAGGGCGAGTACAGCCGCAACGTCGGCCCGAACATCGACGCCTGGACCGACCTGCAACCTATCGGTGTCGTGGCCGGCATCACCCCGTTCAACTTCCCAGCCATGGTGCCGCTGTGGATGTATCCGCTGGCCATCGTCTGCGGTAACTGCTTCATCCTCAAACCGTCCGAGCGCGATCCCAGCTCCACCCTGTTCATCGCCGAGCTGCTGAACCAGGCCGGCCTGCCCAAGGGCGTGTTGAACGTGGTCAACGGTGACAAGGATGCGGTCGATGCGCTGATCGAAGCGCCCGAGGTCAAGGCCCTGAGCTTCGTCGGCTCGACGCCGATCGCCGAGTACATCTACAGCGAAGGTACCAAGCGCGGCAAACGCGTACAGGCCCTGGGCGGCGCCAAGAACCACGCCGTGCTGATGCCCGACGCCGATCTGGACAATGCCGTCAGTGCGTTGATGGGCGCAGCCTACGGCTCCTGCGGCGAGCGCTGCATGGCCATCTCGGTGGCCGTGTGCGTGGGCGACCAGATCGCCGATGCGCTGGTCGAGAAGATCGTCCCACAGATCCAGGCGCTGAAGATCGGCGCCGGCACCTCCTGCGGCCTGGACATGGGCCCGCTGGTCACCGCCGCTGCGCGTGACAAGGTCAAGGGCTACATCGATGCTGGCGTGGCGCAGGGCGCCAAGCTGGTGGTCGACGGTCGCGGCCTGGTGGTACCGGGCAACGAGAATGGCTTCTTCGTCGGCGGCACCCTGTTCGACCAGGTGACCCCGGAAATGACCATCTACACCGACGAAATCTTCGGCCCGGTGCTGTGCATCGTCCGCGTCGGCAGCCTGGAACAAGCCATGCAACTGATCAACGATCACGAGTACGGCAACGGCACCTGCATCTTCACCCGTGACGGTGAAGCCGCGCGCCTGTTCTGCGACGAGATCGAAGTGGGCATGGTCGGCGTCAACGTACCGTTGCCGGTACCGGTGAGCTACCACAGCTTCGGCGGCTGGAAGCGTTCGCTGTTCGGCGACCTGCACGCCTACGGCCCGGATGGCGTGCGCTTCTACACCCGCAAGAAGGCCATCACCCAACGCTGGCCGGCGCGCAAGAGCCACGAGGCGGCGCAGTTCGCCTTCCCCAGCAATGGCTGAGTGAGATGCAGCGTTGAATGAAAGGCCGATCAGTAGATCGGCCTTTTCTTTGTGCTTCACCATGCACGGCCACATGCTGAGGCACCGCTGGAAGTCAGGGGACTCGAGCGGGCAGAACAAGGGAGCTGTCGGCTTGATGCCACTCAACTCAAATTCGATGCTCCGAACCTGTAGGAGCGGCGCCCCGCCGCGAACCCTGGCTGCGAGGCCTCGAAAAGCTTCGCCCCGGGGCGGGGCTCCTACGAAAGCGGCTGTGGAAGTCTTATCTGGTTAAACCCTCAGCGGGAGAGGCGATGGTTCTTCCGCAGGTCGATCAGATCCTGATGGGTGCAGGTCTGTGGCGCCGGGCCGGTCAGGTCGTAGCAACGCTGGCCGAAGCCCATCGGCCAATAGGCTATGCCGACTGGCGGCCAGAAGATCGAGGCGACGCGGAAGCGTGTTTTCAAACGACCACTCTGGATGACATGGGATTGCTTGTCTTCCAGGCGATAAGGCACGCCTGCTGCTGCACCCCACGAAAATGGGCGAGTCTTGATCAGGCCTTCTTTGTGAAGAGCCGGGCGCTCGTTGACGATGAGCGCGCTATCGTCAGGCAGCTTGACCCAGGTGGCAGTGGAGCAACCGCTGACGATGAGTGCGGCTGCCAGCATGGTGGCAGACTTGAGGGAAGACATCTGGATTACATCCTTGTCGTGAGTGCTGATAGGGGCGCGTACTATAAAGGCTTATAGCCATCAGGGAAGTGCCGAATGTCTACTACAGGTGGATAACGGCGGGGCATTAAAGAAAAAGGCCGGTCTTGTGACCGGCCTTCCAGTTATCAGGTGGCGCATTGTTCGCTGCAACCAGCACCTTTGTAGATGGACATGCGCTCTCCAGGAGGGGCCGTTTACTGCGCCTGATTGATGGCCTCCTGCAGGCGCAGAGTGTTCGCCGCATTGGCCTGGTCGATCTGCTGCTTGAGCTGCTCCATCTGCTGCTGAGCCTGTTTGGCCTGTTCAGCCTGGAGTGTCGCCGTGGCGGCCGTCTCACCGGCGCCGCAGCCGCCCAGGGTGAGTAACAGGGAAAGGGTACAGAAACGGCGCAGGTGCATCATGGAGTCCTCGGGCAAGCTCGTGCGATGAACAATAGATTGGCGCATTTCTGTCGAATTGTGTGTGCCGACTGCCGCAAACCGAAAGCGCTGACTCAAGCTCGCTACGCGGCTCGTTACATATCGTCTATCCACGCCCTCTGGTAAAACAGCCGGCAGTAGAACGGGAGATGCACGATGACCGAGCCATTCATGCTGGATCTACACACGTACCTTGAGCGCCTGGGGTACTCGTCGGCGCCACCACCGACCCTCGACACGCTGCGTGAGCTGCAGTTACGGCACACCGCCGAATTCCCCTTCGAAACCCTGGCCAGCATGCTGCGCGTGCCGGTAGAGGTGGACCCCGCCGCGATCCAGGACAAACTGCTGCGCCAGGGCCGTGGCGGCTACTGCTTCGAACTCAACCGCCTGTACCTGCTGCTGTTGCAGGCGCTGGGCTTCAACGCGCGCGGGCTGACTGGCCGTGTGGTCATGGGCGGCCCGGAAGATGCCCTGCCGGCGCGCACCCATATGCTGGTGCTGGTGACCATTGATGGCGTGCGCTACATCACCGACGTCGGCTTCGGCGGCATGGTGCCGACCGGCCCGCTGCTGCTCGATAACGAGTCTGATCAGGCCACGCCGCATGAGCCCTATCGCCTGACGCTGGTGGACGGCACCTACACCCTGCGCGCGCTGGTGGCTGACACCTGGCGGGCGATGTACGTGTTTGATCTGCAGAATGTGGCGGATATCGATTACGTGGTGGGTAACTGGTACGTGTGCACCCACCCGGATTCGCCCTTCCTTGGCCAGATGATCGCCGCCCGCACTGGGCCAGGCCTGCGCAAGACGTTGAACAACGGCAGCTTCGCCATTCATCGCCTGGGGCAGGCGAGTGAGCGGGTGCAGCTGCAGAGTGTCGATGAGGTGCTGAGGGTGTTGCGGGAGGAGTTTGGCATTCAGGTGCCGGAGCATCCTCAGAGGCGGGAGATCATCGAGCTGTTGATTGCGGGGGCGTGAAGGGGAGGCCGGCTGGCACCGCCCCGCTCTTGTGGGAGGGGCTTCAGCCGCGAAGATCTCGGAAGCCTGCTGAGATTGCTGACGGAACAGCGATCAGTTCCCCTCTCCCATTTATGGGAGAGGGGCTAGGGGAGAGGGCGCTCTTGGCTTTTGTACTCCGACGCCGCCTTTTTATCGCCTGACCCTACGGTTTCGCCCTTACGGCGACTCACTTTTTTCAAACGCCGGATGGCCGGCCCCGCAAAAAAATAAGCAAAAACGCTGTGCCCCGCCATCCGGAACTAGGCGTCCCCGTCATGCTTCGCTCGACTCCCCTCACTCCATCATTGCTCCGAGGGCCCGACCTAGGCGGCCCCCCGACGAAGGGCCCTGGCCCATCGCGGCTCTCGGCTTTGGCATCCTGCGTCGCTCTACCTCCTACATCCATGTAGTCGTCGCGGCATCCATGCCGCTCAACCCTCTACGCAACGATTCCATTCGGCCTCCTGAAGGGGCGATTGGTGTAGAGCTGAGACAGCGTCGCACCGCAGGATATGGTGGACAAGCTTCGCGTTGTTCCCCCTTACTTGCTAAATAGCTCTACTTTTCGATAAGTAGCTCTTTTATAGTCTCTGCTTTTTCTGAGGAGATAGTATATTTTTCTGTTTTTACAGCTTTCCAAAAAATATCTTTGGCATCCTGCTCTTTAGCTAGCAATTTTTTTGCTTCCTGCCTGCTTCCTGCTTGTCGGTTTCTAATTGCTGCATGCGCACGTGTCAGATTAGCGGGGACTGACTCTGATGTTGCGTGCTGATAGTCATCGTCGAAAAGTTTGTCGGCTATTTCACCTAGGAAGTCGTCGTATTGCTCAAAAAGATCTTCGGCCGCTTCGTTGAATGGTAAAAGTAGTATGTAGACGTTTTCTTCTATTTTGTGAAGCGTGAAGTCTGACTTTGTTTTTACTATTGTTTCTTGATTTAAGTATTTCTTGATTTCTTTGATGCCGCTGTCTTGGTCTAAGATTATGGTCATTCTTTTTCTTGGTGGAAATTTTAGCTTCACGATTACATCTAAAAGTTTCTTGATTTCGGCTGAGCCGTTGAATCTTCTTGTTATTGTTATTCCGGAGCGCTCGTAAGCTCTTTGAGTTTCATCTCTTGAATCTTCGATTATTGTCTGTTCTATGTTTGAATTTGTGTCTAGGTAGATATCTAGGTTGGTGTCTCCTATCTCTGAGCTGATTTCGCTGATCTCATGGTTTGTGATGTCTTCTACAGTCTTTTCGAATGCACAGGTAAAGTTTTTTATTAAAGTCCATCCGCAGTTTCTACTATTTTGGTTTGAAGCTGCTAGCATTAGGGGGGAGTGTGTGGTGGCTAGTATTTGGATGTTTGAAAGCCACTCTGGTGAAGTTAGCATTTGCCCGAGTTTTAAAGCTATATCAGCATGTAAGAAAGTTTCTGGTTCTTCTACCAGCCAGATTGGTTGGTGAAAACCATGGTGAGCAGTTTTATCGCTATCCAGAATGTAGTGTGCCTGGAATAGCACGGTCGCCTGAACACCATTTCCTTGTTTGTTTAATAGTATTTCTGGTTGTGTAGGACTTTGTTTGAATGAAATGCTGGATATTGCAAGTACGTCTTGGATTCTCTCGGGTAGGTCGACATTGGCGACGGCGTCTGCCCAAACTGTTTGCAAAGCTGTTGTAAGGTTCTCTGAAAGACTTCTACTGGCATCTTCTCTCAAGGCTTTCCATGAGTCTTCAAGGACTTTCATTTTCATAATGAAAGATTTGCCTTTGCCAAAGGTGTTAATTAGGCGTTTCCTGAGCTTTGACTCTGCTTCTGCTAGAAGCTTTTCCGAGTCTTGAGGGTGGATGTAGGATATGGTGTGTCTGGATAAAAACCATCGTATGTCTTCTGGTATCTCAAGGTAGGGGATTGGGATGCTGTCGTTATCTTTGTCTTCTTCTTTGATATGTCCGAGTATTTCATAATGCACTTCTACATCTTGAGTGCTTTCTTTGTATGTGTATATTTTTCGTACGGTCAGTCCGTGCGGGTAATCTTTTTTTAATTGCTTTATCTTTTTTGATTCTTTTTTGATTTTGGTGAGGGCGAATGTGACTTCAATTTCGCACTTGTTATAGCCGGCTTGTTTGGATCTTAGCTCTGTACTGTTTAGCTCATCTTTAGATATCGGTGTATGTGAGAAGAAGTCACGCATTGCTTGTAGGACTGCTGATTTTCCAGAGTTGTTAGCTCCAATTAAGTATGTGGCGCCGGAAAGAGAAAATGCAGTTCTCTTTCTAAAGCATTTGTAATTTTTTAAGGCTATAGATTTTATGGTAGACATTATGGGCTCGTACTTCGGTAGTAAGTGGCTCAAGCATGCGTAATGTTGGCAATGCGAAGCTTGTCCACTGCTAAATTAAATTCAATAAGGTTATTAGCGATAGCAACCAACGCATTATCCGCATCAATCAAAACAGCGAGGTGTTTGTGCTGGCGGGAGGGGGAGGGCTTGTTGGCCATGGTGCATCCTTGCGAGGACGATGCGCCGACCTTACTGCGAAATGATGGCTCTGCGCCATAGCCCGAAAGGCTATGGCGCTTTGCTTTGGATCAGCCGTTGCGGCTGCTCAATTGCCAGGCGCCTTTGCCGTCCAGGTCGAGCTGGTGGCTGTGGAGGCCGCCGCCAGGCGCTCAGGCGTGTGTCGATGCAGTGCGTCTGCTGTATACGTGCGCTTTTTCGCTCAGCTCGACGCTCAGGCTAATGCCGTGCGCTGCCTACCTTCTACCCGGCGCTTCAGCGCCGCCCCTTCGACTATCTCCAGGCTGCCACCCTGGGCGCGGGCGGAGCGGCCCCAGTCTTCCAGCAGCTCCATGCAGGCATGGTCGATATAGCGGACCCGCGCCAGGCTCAGGTGCAGGCGGGTGCCGGGTTCGACGCTGGCCAGCAGCTTGGCCAGTTGCGGCACGCGCAGGAAGGTGGCGGCGCCGCTCATGCGCAGCTCGGCGCTGTCCGGGCCGGTGGGTACCAGCTTCGCGCGCAGGCGCGAGGCGCTCCACACCAGTTTTAGCAAGGTCAGGGCAAAACCCACCAGCACGCCGGTCAGCAGGTCGGTGACGACGATGCACAGCGCCGTGGCGGCGTAGATGAACACCGGGATACGCCCATATTGGTCGAGGCTGCGCATGGCCTTGGGATCGACCAGTTTGCAGCCGGTGTACACCAGCACTGCGCCCAGGCTGGCCACCGGGATGCTCTGCAGTACGCCAGGCAGCAGGGCGACCAGTGCCAGCAGCCAGGCGCCGTGGAGGATGGTCGAGGCGCGGCCCCGCGCGCCGGCTTGCACGTTGGCCGAGCTACGTACGATCACGCCAGTCATCGGCAGGGCGCCGACTGCACCACAGAGCATGTTGCCGATGCCCTGGGCGGACAGTTCGCGGTTGAAGCGGGCACGCGGGCCGTCGTGCATGCGGTCCACCGCGGCGGCCGACAGCAACGTTTCGGCGCTGGCGATAAAGGCCAGCGCCAGGGCGGCGACCAGCAGTTGTGGATCGGCCAGGCTGGCCAGCCCTTGCGGGGTGATCCAGTCGATGGCGTCTGCGAGGTTGGCCGGCAGCTCGACCCGTTTGACCGGCAGTGCCAGCCACAGGCTGGTTAGGGTGGCGAGGGTCACGCCCACCAGGGCGCCGGGTAGAAAGCGCAGCGGCGCCGGGCGATAACGCTCCCACAGCCAGATGCTGGCGATGGTGCCGAGACCGATGGCGCCGGCGATCATGGCGTTACTGCCGAGCAGGCTCAGTGCATCACGCACGGCGCCGGGGAAGGCCAGCAGGTTGTCCAGGCCGGAGGCCTTGGGCGCGGCATCGATCATCACGTGCACCTGCGACAACACGATGAGGATGCCGATACCGGCGAGCATGCCGTAGACCACGGCCGGCGCGGTAACGCGAAACCAGCCGCCGAGGCGCAAGGTGCCGGCGACCAGCTGAAATAGCCCGGCCAGCAGCAGCACCGGGCCGAGCGCGGCCATGCCGTGGGTGCGCACCAGCTCGAATACCAGCACCGCCAGACCTGCCGCGGCGCGCCGGCAATGAAGCCGACCACCAGGCCGCCGATGATGCCGGTGATCAGGCCCTTGGCCGGCGGCATGCCGGAGGCGATGGCGATGCCCATGCACAGCGGTAGGGCGACGAGAAAGACCACCACGGACGCCAGCGCGTCCCGTGGCAGTGTGCGAAATATTGTCATGGCTTGTCTCCTTGCCCTTCTCTCGGACAAAAGCAGCCCTTGCCCGCGTCAGTGAACGCAGGCTTGGGGAAATGTATGGGTCAGGCGCTGGCGTAACGCGGTTGCGGGGTGGCGCAGGGCTGCTCGTCGCCGTCTAGCGCAAGGAAGTTGCCCGAGGCGGCGTCGTAGGCGCGGATGCTGCCGCTGTCGATGTCGTAGACCCAGCCATGGATCTGCAATTGACCACTGGCCAGACGCGCGGCGACGGAAGGGTGGGTGCGCAGGTGGTCGAGCTGGGCCACCACGTTCTCTTCGGTCAGCACGCCGAGGGTTTCGTGCGAACTGCCGCAGTTGCAGTTGTCTGCCACCACGCTGCGCGCCACTTCGGCATGACGCAGCCAGGCGCGCACGGTGGGCATGCCATCGAGGCTGGCGGGGTTGAGCACGGCCTTCATCGCGCCGCAGTCGGAATGGCCGCAGACGATGATGTGCTGCACGCCAAGAGCGAGTACGGCGTATTCGATGGCGGTGGAGACGCCGCCATTCATCTGCCCGTAAGGCGGCACCACGTTACCCACGTTGCGGGTGACGAACAGGGTGCCGGGGTCGCTCTGGGTGATCAGTTCCGGGACGATGCGCGAGTCGGCGCAGGTGATGAACATGGCGCTGGGCGCCTGTGCCGAGGCCAGGCGCTTGAACAGCGCCTGCTGCTGCGGGTAGACCTCCTGGCGAAAACGCCGAAAGCCCTGCAGCAGTTGCTGCAGGGCAGCCTTGGCCTGGTCCTTGGCTACGGGACGCAGGGTGTTGCCGGTTCGGGAAGCGGTTGAGTTCATCGTTGCATCTCCTGTCATTTTTCATGAGCGACGTTCTCGACTGCTGAACAAACGCCTGTGACCGAATGGTCACTTCCGGGGCAAAGATAAAGATTCTTACTTAATCAAAACTGAACGAGACGCTCTAAAACGCCACTATACGGGCATCCACAGGGATGTAGCCTGTGGGGCCAGAGGCATGAGCGAGCACTGGGAGTACCGAGGAGCAGAACGGCTAGTCGCGCTGCGCGGGTATGAGCGCCAAGAGGCAGTGCCAGGCGGCCCACCTGCTGATGCAAGTCAGCCCGCCTGGCGGGGCGTGGCCATTGGTGTGGCTTACTGCTCGCCCTTCATCGCGCCACTGAGGCTGAACACCAGCACCAGCAGGTTGGCATCGGGTTTGGCGGCGGGTTGCACTTGCTTGCGCAAAGGCGCGCTGGGGCAGGGCTCTGCGGCGGTGCAGTCGTGCGCTTCCAGCACGCGTGGGCCGGGCTCCTGCCAGGCTGCGGCGGCAATCGCCGTTACGCTGAGGGCGAGGCCCAAGAACAAACCTCGTGCTATTTCTAATCTCATTTTGCTAACCCCTTGAAAGCGCTGCCAAACGCTGTTCGCTAAACCTAGATCACCCATTGCCTTGTCGTCGTCTTATGCGACGAACGGTCTTAGCGCGTAGCTGGCACCAGCCGGGGGCTGTGCTGGGACACGGGCCTTGGCGGTTGGTTCAACAATGCTGCGGGTAACGTATCGACGTAACCTTAGGTGCCCGTTAAGGCCCCTTGTAACAGCCGGCCCTGGCAGTTGCAGTCGCCTGCAGCTTTTCTTGCTACCCAGCGCAAAGATGCAAGGTAGAGCCACTTCCTGGTGGGAGATGATGCGGATGGAGCGAGGTGTTGCGGACAAAAAACTGCCGACCCTGGCCGGCAGCCGGTTACTCATGCAATAGCCGTGCCGAGGCCTTTGGCACCATCGGCGAAGATCTGGCGGTAGCCTTGCAGCAACTGCTGCCAGTCGGTGTCGGACCAGGGGCTGTGGCGTCGTAGTTGAGGCAGGTCGTGGTGAGCAGCCTGGAGGCGTGTCAGGCGGCGACGACTCTTCTCCAGATCCAGCAGGGCAACCTGCGGCGTTTCGCCGGTCACGTTTACGAAGATGTGTTTGGCATACAGGCAACCGTGCTGCCAGCGCCCCAGGTGCATGCGCGCCAGAGTCGTGCCAACGAGTTGCAGCAGCTGGGTGTGTACGGCTTCGCCACAGGCTTCGCGGCCGCCTCTGGCGTACCAGCTTTCGATGTCCATGAAGCCTTCGAGCTCGGCGGTCACCAGCAGGCCCCGCCAGCCCTGTTGTGGGTCGCGTTCAACGCCGCAGTAGATCAGCTTGGGAACGGGCACGCCGAGTGCGTCCAGGGCCAGTAATGCACTGCATTCGCGCAGCACGGTAGGGCGGCCCTGAGGATGCAGCAGGCTGCGGTAGAGATGGCCGATCTGGCGCTTGGCATAGAGTACGCCACTTTGGTCGAGCAAGCGTTGCACGCCGCTCTCGCCGCCGCGTCGGGCATTGGGTGCTTCGACCCAGTCGCCTTGCTGTTGCCACCAATGCTGGAATGCCTGCTGTGAAATATCGTTCGCGCTGCTCAAGGGCATGTTGTTCTTCTTATGCTTGTTTTTAGGGATGCGCGTAGCGCCTACCTGCTGAAACGGCGCTAATTCGTTCAGGGTTGTAACAAAACATAAGCAAACTGAATGCCTGCGTCCACCTCAATGATCTTGAGCCCGCTGGCTGGCGCCGAACGGTAACCCAGGTCTGCCTGGGTGAACGACGCGCATAAAAAACCCCGCGACTGGCGCGGGGTTCTTGGTACTGCGTGGGGTGCCGGTCGGCTTACATCATGCCGCCCATGCCACCCATACCGCCCATGCCACCCATATCAGGCATGGCCGGAGCCTTGTCGTCAGCCGCTTCGGCAACCATGGCCTCGGTGGTGATCATCAGGCCGCCGATGGAAGCAGCAGCTTGCAGGGCCGAACGGGTGACCTTGGCCGGGTCGAGAATACCCATCTCGATCATGTCGCCGTAGGTGTCGGTAGCGGCGTTGAAGCCGAAGTTGCCCGAACCCTGCTTGACCTTGTCGACCACTACGCTCGGCTCGCCGCCGGCGTTGGCAACGATCTGACGCAGCGGCGCTTCGACAGCGCGACGCAGCAGAGCGATACCGACGTTCTGGTCTTCGTTGTCGCCTTTCAGCTCGTCGATTGCCAGCAGAGCGCGAACCAGGGCTACGCCACCGCCAGGTACCACGCCTTCTTCGACGGCAGCACGGGTAGCGTGCAGGGCGTCTTCAACGCGGGCTTTCTTCTCTTTCATCTCGACTTCGGTGGCAGCGCCAACCTTGATTACGGCAACACCGCCAGCCAGTTTGGCCAGACGCTCTTGCAGCTTCTCTTTGTCGTAGTCGGAAGAGGTTTCTTCGACCTGCTTGCGGATCTGTGCAACGCGGGCTTCGATGTCGACCTGGGCACCAGCACCATCGATGATGGTGGTGTTGTCCTTGTTCAGCACGACGCGCTTGGCGTTACCCAGGTGCTCCAGAGTGGCGCTTTCCAGGGACAGGCCAACTTCTTCGGAGATCACGGTGCCGCCGGTCAGGATGGCGATGTCCTGCAGCATGGCCTTGCGGCGGTCGCCGAAGCCCGGCGCCTTGACGGCAGCGACTTTGACGATGCCACGCATGTTGTTGACGACCAGGGTAGCCAGGGCTTCGCCTTCGACGTCTTCAGCCACGATCAGCAGCGGACGGCCAGCCTTGGCAACTGCTTCCAGCACCGGCAGCAGTTCGCGGATGTTGCTGATCTTCTTGTCGACCAGCAGCAGCAGCGGGCCTTCCAGCTCGGCAACCATGGTGTCCGGCTTGTTGATGAAGTACGGCGACAGGTAGCCACGGTCGAACTGCATGCCTTCTACGACGGACAGTTCGTTTTCCAGGCCAGAGCCTTCTTCAACGGTGATGACGCCCTCTTTACCGACCTTTTCCATGGCTTCGGCGATGATGTCACCGATGGAGTGGTCGGAGTTGGCGGAGATGGTACCTACCTGAGCGATGGCCTTGGTGTCGGTGCACGGCTTGGCCAGTTCTTTCAGCTGGGCAACGATGGCGATGGTGGCCTTGTCGATGCCGCGCTTCAGATCCATCGGGTTCATGCCGGCAGCGACGGACTTCAGGCCTTCGTTGACGATGGCTTGAGCCAGAACGGTAGCGGTGGTGGTGCCGTCGCCGGCCGCGTCGTTGGCCTTGGACGCAACGTCCTTGACCAACTGGGCGCCCATGTTTTCGAAGGCGTCTTTCAGTTCGATTTCCTTGGCAACCGAAACACCGTCTTTGGTGATGGTCGGGGCACCGAAGGATTTGGCCAGCACCACGTTACGGCCTTTCGGGCCGAGGGTGGCTTTGACGGCGTCGGCCAGTACGTTGACGCCAACGAGCATTTTCTTGCGGGCGGAATCGCCAAACTTGACTTCTTTAGCAGCCATGTTGATCAGTCCTCAAATTCTTGAAGGTTAAACGGAGATTCGTGGGAATCAGGCTTCGACGACAGCGAGGATTTCGTTCTCGCCCATTACCAGCAGGTCTTCGCCGTCGACTTTGACGGTGTTGCTGCCGGAGTAGGGGCCGAATACCACCTTGTCACCGACCTTGACGGCCAGCGGACGGACTTCGCCGTTATCCAGAACCTTACCGGTACCGACGGCAACGACTTCACCTTGGTTCGGCTTCTCGGCGGCCGAACCCGGCAGCACGATGCCACCTGCGGTTTTGGTCTCTTCTTCGCTGCGACGGATCACGACGCGGTCATGCAGAGGACGAAGCTTCATTGTCGATCTCTCCTAACAATTGAATGGCCAACTTGCCGACTCTTGATTGGTCGGCGGGTTTGTAAAATCCGGCGAGGCCGGGCGCGGCACGCTGGGCGCACCGCGAAAGTCGGACTGCCTCAGAGGGCAGGCACCTTGCGGTGACTGCTACATGTGGGCGGGCAAGGGCATTTCAAGGGGCGGGGGTGAAATTTTTTGCACGGGGGAGGGGGGCATCGTGCCGCTTAGTAGAGACCTGAAACGCCGACGATCAGCCTGTACGGTGATCGTCGGCAAGCGGTCTCTTGTACCGCTCAGTCGCGGCGTTCGTACTCGCCTTCAAGCACGTCCGGCCTGGTTTTTCCGGAGCGGGCCGCCATGTCGTCGAAGAAGGCGCGCTGGCGCAGGGCCTGCTCTTCGGCGCGGCGACGAATCTTGCCGACCAGCAGGCGACGAGTGAACGGAATCAGGCAGAGCACACCGAAGATGTCGCTGATGAAACCCGGCAGCAGCAGCAGGCCACCACCGACGGCGATCAGCAGGCCTTCGAGCATTTCCTGCTCGGGCAGCTCACCACGCGAAAGTTTCTCGCGGGCGCGCCAGGCCGTGGCGACACCTGCAACGCGCAGCAACACGCTGCCGAGAATGGCGGTGCCGATCACCAGCATCAGCGTCGGCAGCACGCCGATGGCGCTGCCGACCTTGATCAGCAGGGCCAGTTCGATGATCGGAAATAGCAGGAAGAGGAACAGAAACGCGCGCATGAGTCGAAGTGTCCTTGGCGGAAGACGGGCTTCCCGTAGAAGTTAAATATGGCGTTTCGCGCTTAATTCAAGCTGAAGGCTCGCCATTGGTCGGCCAGCTCTCAGCTCGAGCCAGTTGCACCAGCGCCTGGCGTACGGCGCCGGGATTGCTGCAGGGTGCGGGAAAGGGCAGCCAGTACAGGCTCTGGCCGATGCGCAGATGAAAGCCTTCGCTGTCGATGCCGGCCATCTGCGCCGGTTCATGCTGCGGCAGTCCGGTCAGTTCGACGTAGTGCGCGATGGCGCTGGCGTGGTCGTCGTTCATGTGCTCGACCATGCTCGCTTCGCTGCCGTCCGTCGCAAAGGGATTGGCCAGGGCGACCTGGTCGAGCCAGTGAATGGCGCCGAAACCGCCGATGAAGCGCCAGCGCACTGGTTCCAGTCGCCAGAAATCGAAATCATGCGCCCGATGGTAGTCGCGCGACTGGGGGAAAAAGCGGTAATAACGCTGTGCGGCCGCTTCGATTTCGCTCTCGTCACGCAACTGTCGTGCTTCGGCGAGCAAAGTGAGGCGGCCGACCGCCTGCACATCCTCTGCGCCACGTTCGCCGACTAGTAGCGAGCATTTGGCGTCCTGCCCGAGATTATGGGTGTGCTGGGCGATACGGCTGATCAGGATCAGCGGCCGCCCCTCTGCGTCGAGGCAGTAGGGCACCACCGATCCGAAAGGGAAACCCGGCATGGCCTTGGAGTGGGTGCTGAGCACGCCACGGTATTCCTTGAGCAGCAATTCTCGTGCATGCTTGCCGGCTTTCACGCTCACCTTATGGCTCCTCGCAAAGAATCTGTAGGAACCTGTTCACGATCAGCTGCGCGTCGGTGCTGCTGCGTTAAAAACAGGCTCGGAATGCTCATTTACAACTCGTAAACTGCGCTTCCTCGCCTGTTTTTGCCTTGCATCACTCTAGCTCGCAAGACCGTGAACAGATTCTAAGAAACGGACAGACGCCCTAGCATAGCGGTTAGCGGGCGTCAGCGGGGGTGGTTAATGTTGCACTTTGAGGGGATAACGCGATGCAACTGAAAGACAAAGTCATCATCATCACTGGCGGTTGCCAGGGACTGGGCCGCGCCATGGGTGAGTACCTGGCGGCCAAGGGCGTCAAGCTGGCGCTGGTCGATCTGAACCAGGAAAAACTCGACGAGGCCGTGGCTGCCTGCAAGGCCGCCGGTGGCGATGCCCGTGCCTATCTATGCAACGTGGCCGATGAAGAGCAGGTGACCCATATGGTCGCTCAGGTCGCCGATGACTTCGGCGCCATCAACGGCCTGGTCAACAACGCTGGCATCCTGCGCGATGGCCTGACCATTCGCGTGAAGGATGGCGAGATGACCAAGATGAGCCTGGCGCAGTGGCAGGCGGTGATCGATGTCAACCTGACCGGCGTGTTCCTTTGCACCCGCGAAGTGGCGGCGAAGATGATCGAGCTGAAGAACGAGGGTGCGATCGTCAACATCTCCTCCATTTCCCGCGCTGGCAACATGGGCCAGGCCAACTACTCCGCAGCGAAGGCTGGCGTGGCTGCCGATACCGTGGTGTGGGCCAAGGAACTGGCGCGCTACGGCATTCGCGTGGCGGGCGTGGCGCCGGGCTTCATCGAAACCGAGATGACCGGCAGCATGAAGCCGGAAGCCCTGGAGAAAATGACCTCGGGCATTCCGCTCAAGCGCATGGGCAAGCCGGCCGAGATCGCCCACTCGGTGGCCTACATTCTGGAAAACGACTACTACACCGGTCGCATTCTGGAGTTGGACGGCGGCCTGCGTCTGTAATCCGCCAGGCCTGAACGAAAAACGCCCCGACTGGTTCGGGGCGTTTTTGTTTGGGGCCGTGTATCGCGAGCCCGTAGCCCGGATGTAATCCGGGGCGGATACCAGGTGGTGGGCCTTTCCCGGATTGCATCCGGGCTACCTGTCTGGATTTCGTCGGGTTTAGTGCGTGCGGGCGACGGCGAAGCGGCTCAGCTCGATCAGTGCATCGCGGTATTCACCGGCGGGCAGCACGTCCAGGCAGGCAATGGCGCGCTCGGCGTAGTCGCGGGCGAGTTGCGCGGTGTACTCCAGGGCGCCGGCAGCATCTACGGCGGCGCGGATGCTTTCCAGGTCTTCGATGCCTCCCTTCTGAATCGCACGGCGCACCAGTGCAGCCTGTTCCTCGGTGCCTTCACGCATGGTGTAGATCAGCGGCAGGGTCGGTTTGCCCTCGGCGAGATCATCACCGACGTTCTTGCCCAGCTCGGCCGCGTCGCCCTTGTAGTCGAGCAGGTCGTCGACCAGTTGAAAGGCGATCCCCAGGTGGTCGCCGAAGGTGCGCAGGGCTTCGCGCTGCGCCTCGTTGGCGCCGGCCAGCGCAGCGGCGCTATGGGTCGAGGCCTCGAACAGCATCGCGGTCTTGCCCCGGATGACTTCCATATAGGTCTCTTCCGTGGTGCTGGCGTCGCGCACCTTGGACAGCTGCAGCACTTCGCCTTCGGCGATCACGCGGGTGGCGTGGGAGAGAATCTTCATTACCGGCATGGAGCCGAGCTCGACCATCATTTCGAACGAGCGTGAATAAAGGAAGTCGCCCACCAGCACGCTCGGTGCGTTGCCCCACTGGGCGTTGGCGGTGCTGCGGCCGCGGCGCATGTCGGACATGTCGACCACGTCGTCATGCAGCAGGGTGGCGGTATGCAGGAATTCGATGGTGGCGGCCAGCAGGCGCAGGTCCTCGGCCTGATAGCCCAGTGCCCGACCGCTGAGCAGTACCAGCAGCGGACGCAGGCGCTTGCCGCCAGCGGAGATGATATAGTCGCCGATCTTTTCCACCAGCGGCACGCGGGAAACCACCTGTTGGCGAATGATGCCATCGACGGCGGTGAAATCGTCCGCTACCACGCGGTAGAAAGCCTGGGGTTGCATCGGCGACTAGTGCTCCTTTGAGGTTGCGCGGCATGCTAGGTGGCAGGGTAGGGGCTGTCAAGGCAAGCACTGGCGCCCCTTGCGAAGCGTTCGGCGCTTGCGTACAATCGCGCACCCTGAACTTCCCCCTGGGTATTTCCCTGCCTTACGCAATTGCAAGGGTGTCACTTCCGGCCCCAAGCAGCCATGCCAGCCAATAACGACTTTTCTAAAGCGCTGGGTGAGCAGGATCAACGGAGATTTACCATGTACGCAGTAATTGTTACTGGTGGCAAGCAATACAAAGTCACCGAAGGCGAATTCCTCAAGATCGAGAAGCTCGAAGTCGCCACCGGCGAAGCCGTGACTTTCGATCGCGTTCTGCTGATCGGCAATGGCGACGACGTTCAGATCGGCGCTCCGGTCGTAGACGGCGCTAAAGTGGTTGCCGAAGTCGTGTCGCAAGGCCGTCACGACAAAGTGCGCATCATCAAGTTCCGCCGTCGTAAGCACCACATGAAGCGTCAGGGCCACCGTCAGTGGTTCACTGAGATCAAAATCACCGGTATCCAGGCCTGATTCGTCGGCCCCGATCCCTTTATAGGAGTATTGACTCATGGCACACAAAAAAGCTGGCGGTTCTACCCGTAACGGCCGCGATTCCGAAAGTAAACGCCTTGGCGTGAAGATGTATGGTGGTCAGGTCATCAAGGCCGGCAACATCATCGTTCGTCAGCGCGGCACCGAGTTCCATGCCGGTTTCGGCGTGGGCATGGGCAAAGACCACACCCTCTTCGCTAAAGTCGAAGGCGTGGTCAAGTTCGAAGTGAAGGGCGCTTTCGGCCGTCGCTACGTGAGCGTCGTTCAGGCTTAATCGCCTACGCGCTGGAAAAGCCCTGTCCGTAGGACGGGGCTTTTTTGTTTGTGTATCTTTGGTTCGCTTGCCAGATCCGCTAGTTCTGGATGATCCGGCAAGCGTTCCCCTAGCCCGCAGATGAAGCGGGAGGCATATCCATGAAATTTGTCGACGAAGTTTCGATTTTTGTAAAAGCCGGTGACGGCGGTAACGGCATGATGGCCTTCCGTCGCGAGAAATTCATCGAGAAGGGCGGCCCCAACGGTGGCGACGGTGGCGACGGTGGCTCGGTATTCCTCGAGGCCACCGCCAACCTCAATACCCTGATCGATTACCGCTATACGCGTAAATTCAACGCGCAGAATGGCGAGAAGGGCGGCAGCACCGACTGCACCGGCGCCAAGGGCGAGGATCTGATCCTGCCGGTGCCGATTGGCACCACGGTGATCGACGTGGCGACTCAGGAAGTGATTGGCGACCTGGTCAAGGCCGGTCAACGCCTGATGGTTGCCCAGGGCGGCTGGCACGGGCTGGGCAACACCCGCTTCAAGTCCAGTACCAACCGTGCGCCACGACAGACCACGCCGGGCAAGCCGGGCGAGTCGCGCGATCTCAAGCTGGAGTTGAAAGTGCTGGCCGACGTCGGCCTGCTCGGTCTGCCCAATGCCGGCAAGAGCACCTTCATTCGCGCTGTTTCCGCCGCCAAGCCGAAAGTCGCCGATTACCCCTTCACCACCCTGGTGCCGAACCTGGGCGTGGTCAGCGTCGATCGCTTCAAGAGCTTCGTCGTCGCCGACATTCCGGGGCTGATCGAAGGCGCGTCGGACGGTGCCGGTCTGGGTATTCGCTTCCTCAAGCACCTGGCGCGTACCCGCCTGCTGCTGCACCTGGTGGACATGGCGCCGCTGGACGAAAGCGATCCGGCCGAGTCTGCACAGGTGATCATCGACGAGCTGGGGCGCTTCAGCCCGGCGCTGGCCGAGCGTGATCGTTGGCTGGTGCTGAACAAGATGGACCAAGTGCCCGAGGATGAACGTGAGGCGCGCAAGGCCGATATCGTTGCCCGCCTGAACTGGCAGGGCCCGGTTTACGTGGTCTCGGCCATCAGCCGCGACGGCACCGAGCGCATCAGCCGCGACATCATGCATTACCTGGAAGTGCGTGCCGAACGCATCGCCGAGGACCCGGTATTCGCCGAGGAACTGGCCGAGCTGGACCAGCGCATCGAAGACGAGGCGCGTGCCCGTCTGCAGGCGCTGGATGACCAGCGTGCGTTGCGTAAATCCGGTGTGCGCAGTGTCGACGATATCGACGAGGACGATGACTTCCTTGACGAAGAAGACGACGATGGCCCGGAAATCATTTACGTCCGGGATTAAGCAAATTTCCAACGCCGCTTAATTGCGGCGTTTTTGTAGGTGGGGTGGACCCCATCATTTTCTGGCTAAGGTTGGAAGATCATGCGTGACAAGGTGACCGGCGCGCGGCGCTGGGTGGTGAAGATCGGCAGTGCGCTGCTGACCGCCGACGGGCGTGGCCTGGATCGTGCGGCCATGGCGGTATGGGTCAGGCAGATGGTGGCGCTGCGTGAGCAGGGCGTGGAGCTGGTGCTGGTATCTTCCGGCGCGGTGGCGGCCGGGATGAGCCGCCTGGGCTGGACCAGCCGACCTAGCGCGATGCACGAGCTTCAGGCCGCTGCTGCCATCGGTCAGATGGCGCTGGTGCAGGCCTGGGAGTCGAGCTTCGCCGAGCACAACCGTCGTACCGCGCAGGTGCTGCTGACGCACGACGATCTCTCCGACCGCAAGCGCTATCTCAATGCGCGCAGCACCCTGCGCACGCTGGTGAATCTCGACGTGATCCCGGTGATCAACGAGAACGACACCGTGGTTACCGATGAAATCCGCTTCGGCGACAACGACACCCTGGCGGCGCTGGTGGCCAACCTGGTGGAAGCCGATCTGCTGGTGATCCTTACCGACCGCGACGGCATGTACAACGCCGACCCGCGCCACAACCCCGATGCCGAGCTGATTTTCGAAGCCCGCGCCGATGATCCGGCGCTGGATGCCGTGGCAGGTGGCGTCGGTGGTGCACTGGGTCGCGGTGGCATGCAGACCAAACTGCGCGCCTCACGGCTGGCAGCGCGCTCTGGTGCGCATACGGTGATCGTCGGTGGTGCCATCGAGCAGGTGCTGGCGCGGCTCAAGGCTGGAGAGCGTCTGGGCACCTTGCTGGCGCCCGAGCGTGGCCTGCTGGCAGCGCGCAAGCAGTGGCTGGCTGGCCACCTGCAGACCCGTGGCACCCTGGTGCTGGACGCCGGCGCTGTGAAGGCGCTGAGCCAGGACCGCAAAAGCCTGCTGCCTGTGGGTGTGAAGGCTGTGCAGGGCAGCTTCCGCCGTGGTGAGATGGTGGTCTGCGTATCGCCTGACGGTCGTGAGATTGCCCGCGGTCTGGTCAACTACAGCGCGTTGGAAGCGCAGAAAATCATCGGCCAGCCGTCGGATGCCATCGAGAAGCTGCTGGGCTATGTCGATGAGCCGGAGCTGGTGCACCGCGACAATCTGATCCTCGTCTGAGAACCTGTACACGATTTGCTGCGCGTCGGCCCTACTGCGTTAAAAACAGGCTCGGAATGCTCATGTACAGAAGTACACTCCGCTTCCTCGCCTGTTTTTGTCTTGTATGGCACTAGCTCGCGAAATCGTGAATAGGTTCTAGGAGCATGTATGCGTCCGTTCAAGGGAGTGTTGCTGGGGCTGTTGATGCTGCCCGGTCTGGCACTGGCCGATACCATCGGTGAAGTGTCTACGGTGTTCAAGTGGGTGGGGCCCAACGACAAGATCGTCGTCGAGGCTTTCGATGATCCCAAGGTGGCGGGCGTGACCTGCTACCTGTCGCGCGCCAAGACTGGTGGCGTGAAGGGTGGCTTGGGGCTGGCCGAGGACCGCGCCGAGGCCTCCATCGCCTGTCGCCAGGTCGGTCCTATTGTATTCAAGGGCAAGCTCAAGGATGGCGAGGAGGTGTTCAAGGAGCGCACTTCGTTGGTGTTCAAGACCATGCAGGTGGTGCGTTTCTTCGACAGTAAGCGCAACACCTTGGTGTATCTGGTCTACAGCGACCGGGTGATCGAGGGCAGTCCGCAGAATGCGGTGACGGCCATTCCGATTCTGCCCTGGGGCCAGCAGTAGCCTAAATCGCGTCCATAAAAAACCGCCCTGAGAGGCGGTTTTTTGTTGCCGCCATCCTTGGCGGTCAACTTGCTACTGCCGGTCAGACGCTGGGAGTATCCAGCTGCAGGCGCTGGTTCGACTGTGTCTGCACTTCGTGGTAGCGCGCGGCATCGTTGGACAGAACATCGGCCATGGCCGGGAAGATCTCGTCCAGCTTGGTGCGCCAGCTTTCGCTCTTGGCCTGTTCGGGGAAGCAACGGCGAATCAAGTCGAGCATGATCGACACGGTGACCGATGCACCCGGCGAGGCGCCGAGCAATGCTGCGATGGTGCCGTCGGCTGCAGCCACCAGTTCGGTGCCGAACTGCAGAATGCCGCCGTTCTTGCTGTCCTTCTTGATGATCTGCACGCGCTGCCCGGCGACTTCCAGGCGCCAGTCCTCTGCTTTGGCTTCGGGGTAGAAGCCGCGCAGGGTGTTCAGGCGCTGCTCCTCGGACTGCATCACTTCCTTGATCAGGTAGCGGGTCAGGTCCAGGTTGTCGCGCGCCACCGCCAGCATCGGGCCGAGGTTGTTGGGGCGTACCGACAGCGGCAGGTCGAGGAACGAGCCGTGCTTGAGGAACTTGGTGGTGAAGCCGGCGTAAGGGCCGAACAGCAGGGATTTCTTGCCATCCACCACGCGGGTATCGAGGTGCGGCACCGACATCGGTGGCGAGCCCACGGCCGCCTGGCTGTAGACCTTGGCCTGGTGCTGCTTGACGATCTCCGGGTTGTCGCAACGTAGCCACTGACCACTCACCGGGAAGCCGCCAAAGCCTTTGCCTTCGGGAATACCGGACAGTTGCAGCAGCGGCAGCGCGCCGCCACCAGCGCCGAGGAAGACGAACTTGCTCCTGAGCTTGCGCGTGGCGCCGGAGCGGGTGTCCTTGATGTCCACCAGCCAGTCTTCACCATCGCGCTTGAGGTCGGTGACCTTCTGGTTGCAGGTGACCTTGGCGTCGGGCTGGGTGGTCAGGTAGGCGAGCATCTGCTCGGTGACTGCGCCAAAGTTGACGTCGGTACCAGCTTGCACGCGGGTCATCGCCAACGGTTCGCTGGCGTCGCGGCCCGGAATCAGCAGCGGCGCCCATTCGGCGATAGTGGCGCGATCCTCGGTGTACTCCATCTCGGTGAAGGCGTGATGCTGACGCAGGGCCTCGAAGCGTTTCTTGAGGAAGGCGATGCCGCTGTTGCCGCGCACGAAGCTCATGTGCGGCACCGGGTTGATGAAGGTCTTCGGCGAGTTGATTGCACCTTTTTCGATCAGGTAAGCCCAGAACTGCTTGGACTCCTCGAATTGGGCGTTGATGTTCACCGACTTCTTGATGTCGATGCTGCCGTCTGCGCCTTCCGGGGTGTAGTTCAGCTCGCACAGCGCGGCGTGACCGGTGCCGGCGTTGTTCCAGGGGTTGGAGCTTTCCACTGCGCCGGACTCGCGCAGCTCTACCACTTCCAGCGTGAAACCGGGGTTGAGTTCCTTGAGCAGCACGCCCAGGGTCGCGCTCATGATGCCAGCGCCAACCAGCACCACATCTACGTTTTGGTAATCGTTATGCGCCATTAACCTCTCTCCAAGAAAAACTGCACCAGATAGACGGCCGTTCGGCCTTTCAGGGGCGGTACCGACAGATTCAGGCGTGATGCCTTGTCGTTCGGCAGGGAGGGTCAAGGCTGGGATTTGCGGACGCAAAACTGTTCATCTGTTCGCCACACTCTTGTGAAGTTGTAAAAACCGTTTTTTCACGCTCTTTTGGAGCGGTGAACCTCAAAAGCTCGACTGCCTAGGCGCGCTTTTGCCCGTGCAAAACATGCAATGCATGGCTGCTGTCGGCTCTGCATATGGGCTAAAAAGCGGCTGACCGGAAGTGGCAGCGCGAAGTGGGCGACTCTCTGGGGCGGGGCGATGACGTTGCATCGGCGAGGTCGTGCGGCCCGATCAGGAGACGTCCTTATAATCGGGGCGCGATTATAACGGTGAATGAGGGGAAATTGATCGCCCCTGCGTGACTTTTATTCTTCCGCCGGTCAGGCCGCCAACGGGCGAGCGGCTGGTGGGTGTGTGACGACCGGGGTGAGTCGGGCACTGGTGGGCAAGGGTGAGCCCAGCCAGGAGATGCTCGGCTCGCAAACTTCCACCCAGCCAGGTTGGCTCGGGTGTTCCTGCATCTGCCGCAGGGCGCGGCAGAGCCCTTGGCCATCGATCAAGGCGAAGTGGCGCATCGGGCGAGCGCGGTTTAGCAGGCGGCGCAAAAGCATGGCGAAGGCTCCAGCGTGGTGACAGGTGCCTTTATGCCTGGGCGCGGTGACAGGCTGATGACAGGAACCGCAACGGCGTGCTGACGGTCCGATGCAGCACCCCTGTCGGCCTCATGCCGCGCTGGGTATACTGCCGGCCACTTTTACCTCACTCGGAGAGATGAGCATGCTGCACCGTGCGTTGATCGCCTTGCTTGCTGCCACCAGCCTGACTCTGGCCGGTTGCGCCCTCAGCCCTCAGCAACTCACCCCGCAACCCAAGCTCACCAGCTCACTGACCCCCGTGGGTCAGGGCCAGCCGGTGGTGGTGCGCGTGGTCGATGGTCGCCCTTCGCCGGTGCTTGGCACCCGCGGTGGTCTGTACCCGGAAACCAGCTCCATCAGCGTCAGCCCTGAGTACGTGCTGCCCAAGCTGCAGGCTGAGGCCGAGGCTGCTGTGCGTCTTCTCGGCTTTACCCCGTCGGCCAACGCCTACAACGCGCCGCAGCTGACCATCACTCTGGCGGAGCTGAAGTATCAGTCGCCGAAAGAGGGTATGTACGTTACCGAGGCAGATATCTCGGCTTCCATTCGTGCCGACGTACAGGGTGGCAGCCGCCGCTATACCGGCCGTTACGGCGCCTCGCTGAACCAGCGCTTCGGCACTGCACCGAACCAGCAGACCAATACCAAGCTGGTGGGTGACGTGCTCAGCGACGCGCTGACCCGTGCGTTCAAGGACCCGACCATTGGCCAGGTTCTGCTGCAGTAATTCGTAGCATCGCTACGAAAAACGCCCCGCATTGCGGGGCGTTTTCATTTGTCCTGGGTCTTCAGGCCGCTTCGGCGTAGAACTCCGGCAGGCTCATGCCGGTGCGGTTGTCGATATCCGGCAGGTCGTAATGCTCGTGCCCGCCAAGGGCGCAGTAAACCAGCCAGTGCTGGTCCTGCACGTTGAAGGAGAGTTCGTCGACCACGGCGTCCACTTCATCCAGCGAGTCGATCAGGTAATCGCGATCCAGCGGTTGTGAATTAAGCATGGCAGGTCCTCCAGGGACGTTGAGGTTTGGCTCCAGCAACAGTCGTGACTGTTTGGTCACTATTGGAGATACAAACCCTAGGCCAGGCATATGACAGTTTTCAGACGATTTCGGGATAGCGGGCCGCGTTCGTCGGAAACGAACCTTATAAAAGCGGTATTTCAGTACACTGCGCGACGATTTTAACGGGCTGAAACCTACGGGTATTCAGCCGAAATCCCCATTCTGGTGCGGTGGCGGGGTTGCTGCACCATGTTGTTCTCGAGGTGTTGCATGTCGCTGCAGATGTTGTGGTCGCTGTTCCTCGCCCACCCGGCCGGGGCGGTCAACTCGCTAGCCTTGTTCTTCGCGTTGGCGGGTGCCTGGCTGTGTCTGATGACTCGCGTGCGTGAGCAGCGCGGTATGGCGCGAGTGCTGGCTCAGGGCGAGCTGGATGAAGCCGAGGTTCAGGACGATCGTACTCTGCGTATCAATCGCTTCTTCTACCGTTTCGGCGCCGTCTGCCTGGGCTCAGCCCTGTTGTTGTCCTGGTTCAGCACACGGCTCTGATGCCTGTGCAATAAACGAAAACGGCAGTCCAAGGACTGCCGTTTTCGTTTGTAGTGCGGGCCTCTTATAGAGACAGACCTGCCTTGATCCGGTACTGGTTGCGCACCGGGTTGGCGTACTGCAGGATCAGGAACGGCTTTTCTTCGGTGCTGCAGGCGGCCAGGCGTTTGTTCCATTGCACTTCGGCCTTGGCCAGTTCCGCGGCATCGAATACGTCGCTTGCTGCTGGCACGTTCAGCTCGGCCTCGCGGCCTTCCCACATGGCATAGGCCAGGTAGTGCACAGGGAACAGGCGGTACTGGCCGAGAATGTGACGATCCATCTCCTGGGCCAACTGCTTGGTGTCCTCCAGGCCGGCCACAGGCGGACTGAAGTGCAGGTGCACGCGCCCTTTGTAACCGGTGATGCCCAGGGCGATGCTGGCGTCGTCTTCGCCCGGTGCCTTGGTATAGCTGCCCGTGGCGGCGCGTATACACAGTTCACGGGCCTTGGCCAGGTCGCAGGGGTCGTACTCGTAGCTGATCGACACCGGGATCAGGTTGAGCGAGTCGATCACGTCTGCGAACGGTTCGTCCTTGCGGCTCATGTGGAACATCTTGAGGATGGCCGAGTCGGTACGGTCGTCACCGTCCTTGGCGCGGCCCTCGGCCTGGGCGATCCAGATCGACTCGCCATCTTCGCGGATCGAGTGGTTGATATAGGCCGAGAGCAGTTGATAGGCCGCCAGCTTATCGCGTCGACCGCTGATCGAGCGGTGCACGATGAAGCTCTTGTTCAGGCGCATCAGGTCGCTGACGAAGGGGCGTTGCAGCAGGTTGTCGCCGATGGCGATTCGTGGCGTCTGCAGACCAGCATGGTAGACGGCATAGTTGACGAAGGCCGGATCCATGACGATATCGCGATGGTTGGCCAGGTACAGATAGGGTTTGCCCGGTTGCAGGTGTTCCAGGCCGGAGTAGCTGATGCCATCGCTGGCGTGCTCGATGGTGCGGTCGATGTAGGGCTCGATCTTCTCCTGCAACTTGGAGACCGAATCGATGCTGGCGAACTCGCTGCGCAGGCGTGCAGCGATCAGCGGCTTGAGCAGCCAGCCCAATGGCCCGGCCAGCCGCGGAAAGCGAAAACGGGTGAGGGTGCCGAGAAACGCCGGATCGGCGAGCAGGCGCGCCAGTACGGGGCGCACTTCTGCATCGGCATAGGGTCGGATGGCATCGAATGCGCCCATCATGCTCTCTTGTTCTAGAACGGCTAAGGTTAAAAGGGTGTCTGCTTAAACAGGGTGTGCAGTAGACCGGCGATTATACCGCCAAGTCACAGCTAATCAGCGCAGCCCAGCAAATACGGGCATTGTGTCGCAGGGCTTTAAGGCTTTTGCCTACGGACTGCCTACGGCTTGTCCACGGGACGAAAGCACCAGGGGATTAAGCAACAGGGCTTTGTCCAGATGCTCAGGCGCTAAGTGTGCATAAACCATCGTGGTCGTGATATCCGCATGCCCTAGGATATCTTTCAGAGTGCGCAAGTCACCTCCAGCCATTACGAAGTGCGACGCGAAGGTGTGGCGAAGAATATGCGTGAGCTGGCCGGGAGTTTTGAAACCGCACCGGGCATAACACACTTCGAAAGCACCCCGAGCAGGGCCAAATAAACGTTCGGTCGGCAGAGCAATAGAAAGCGCCTCTTTGATCAATTCAGGATCGACCGGCACCGTTCTATTACGACCATTCTTCGTACCGGTAAAGACAATGCGGTCCGTAAGCACCTGGGAACGACGCAACCGCTCAGCCTCAGACCACCTCGCGCCCGTTGCCAGAGCTATCTTGGAAATGATCAAGGCATAGGGGTTACGAGACTTGGCCAGTTCCGAGAGAAGCTGCTGAATCTGTTCAAAGGTCAGGAACGCCAGCGACTTTTGATCGACCTTGAATAGACGCATACTGGCCAGCGGGTTGCCGCCATGATAGTGGCCTTGACGGGCTAGTTCAGTGAACACGGACGCGACGTATATGTGTTCGATGTTGATGGTCGAGCGCTTGGCCGTCTTGAGCCGCTGGGTCCGATAGCTGGACCAAGTAGCCGCAGAGAAATCGCAAACGCGAGGATTGCCCAGGCGTTCGGTTATCTGCCTGAGAGCGGAGTAGCGACGAACACCATTCTTGAGCGTGACGCCGTGGACCTCATACCAGAGGTCTACCAGATCAGAGAATCGATCAACGGCAAGCTTGGGCGAGGCAGTGAAATCACGTTCAAAACGCTGCGCATGGGCCTTGCTGGCGAAGCCGCCACGGCGTACACGCTGACTGCCACGGCCATTGACATAGAAGTCCACAGACCACTTGCCATCGGGCTGACGTTTGACGGTCATACAGCACGCCCCCAACGCACATGCCGTTCCTCAAGAATGCCTTTGATATGCTTATACAGCCCGTCTTCGTCCATGCCTTTGGCGGCATAGTGGTCGCGGATCACCGGCCAGCACTCCCAATCCTTGAGCCGGTAGAAAGCCTTTTTTGCGCCCACTCTCTCCCTAGCTAGCAGGCTGACGAAGTTTCCCAGGAACAGCTCGACGTTCTTGCCGGAGAAGCCCCGCGAGGTCTTGTATTGGCGCTTGTACTCGGTGTCATCCACCAGGGAATCGACTGGCAGATCCACACGCACATCGTCACGGATCAGCGTCCAGATGGGCTCAAAGTAGCCAGGACGAGCCAGCAGCTTGAACTGGCGCAGGCCATAGCGCCACAGGCCGTCTAGGTGCGGGGCAAAGGCGGCATAGCTGTTGGTTTCGATGGTTTCGCCGCTGTGCAGATCGAACGAGCCCGAGGCGAACTGCTGGATCACAGAGTGGTGGTAACGCAGCTCTACGCGCCACACGTCCTGTTCCGGGTTGTAGTTGTCCGGATCTGCTTCGTCGAAGCTGTCGCGACGCTTCCAGACGGTTTCCCAGTAGTCGAGCTTGTCGATTGAGCGGGCCTGTTCGGTCTTGTTGTAGATACCGAGCTGGACGCCACCAGCGGAGCCGAACAGATAGGACTGGCCTTTGCCGTAGGTGGCAGACTCCAGCGTCCACTGGATTTCCTTGATGCCGGAGATATCACGTGCGGCGCGTGCGCGGCAGTGCATGCGGGCGACCAGATCGGCGGGCGGTTGCCATCCCTGCAGGTCTAGCGCGAGGTGGACCGCGCACTGGTTGCGTTCGACGTTGGTCAGCACGTGGTCGGCGTAGTAGTCCAGGCGCTCTTGCAGACGCTCAGGCGAAAAGGTGTCGATGGCATGGGGTGACACTTCGATTTTCAGGTGTGGGCCGATGTTCTCGAGCTTGGCGTTGAAGTTCTTCACCAGCAGGATGATGCCGAGGTCGGCATTCTGCAGCTTGTACTGATAGCCAGAATCCTTGCTGACGCGACCAGAGTGCCAACGCTGGCCAGCGAAATCGACGATGGTCCCTGGCTTTTCGAACAGGCTCATAATTTCCGGGCGGATCAGGCCGCGATACAACTGGCGGACGGTATCGACGCCACAGCTCAGCAGGCGGATTTTCGAGAGGTCATGAATCTGGCCGGAGGAAGGGTCTACGAAGTAGCGAATGAATTCTTCTACTCGGGGGAAATCCTTGATTTTGCTCATTGGTTCCAACCTTAAACTTTTAGAGTTTTGTGAGACTTCACGGTCTTTCGAAATCGGTTTATCTGACGTGCTACAGGGACGTCAGCGCCCGCGCGGCGGCGCACACGCGCGCTCGTGCCTCGCACGCAACTACACCGCCGCGCGTGGCGTTACGCTGGCGTTCGCTCACAGGGCACCCTGATAGCCGGTCAGCGACGGCCAGGCGGCGCCTACCGGTGCGTTTGAACTGGCAGAAGGGGCAGGGCGCGAGGGCTGCTGTTGGGGAGGCTGTTGCTCTGGCTGTGCCTGTGCGGTCTGGCCGTTCGGATCAGGCAGGCGATCAGGCTTTGCGGGATCGAACGCGCCTTCTTCGACGTAGGCCATGCAGGCTTCGAAGGACACCACCGCCCGGGTTCCCTGTTGGGTGTTGCAGCGACAGCCATACACCTTGCCTTCGCGGTATCCCAGGGTGAGGCGCTTGTGATTCC